>MDTC01195221.1_pt1 | contig 10322 bp, 9 predicted proteins | sample 811181 | NCBI WGS metagenome assembly MDTC01 (sample SAMN05326644, study PRJNA326480) | marine metagenome | isolation source: seawater | place: Pacific Ocean: North | collected 2011
TGCGAATCTTTTTTACAAGAACCTTTTGTCTTTACATCTATTGATACAATAATCGAAGAAGACTATCCGTATATGGAATGTACTTATGATTGGATTGGCGCTTCAAGAGTAGAAGAGTCAGAATCACACCAGTATTGTTTAATAGACTCTGATAGTCACAATCATTTAAATAAATTGTATTATGGAAAAGGAACATATGCTTATACAGGTATTGCTGGCATTTATGACTATGATCAGTTTTGGTATAGTCTCAAAAATCCTACCATTATAAATAATGAATATCAAGTCATCAATGGATTTGAAGGACTAAATTTACAAATATTAAAACACACATGGTATGATATAGGAAACACAGAATCTTATAACAAAGTCAGACAAAAATTTAACAAAGAAGTTGTAGCAAACAAAAACAATGAAACATTATTGATAGATAATAATAAAGTTACTAAATTCTTTGACGACACAAATAGAGTAAAACAAAGACTTGCTAGATGTCAATTTATACCCAACACCAATATTAAATTGATTAATGAAAATATGTACTCCTATGACTATATTGAGGGACGTATGCTTTCAGATGTATATGACGAAAGAACCCTTAAAAAGTTTTTGAAATATTATTTAGATAATTTTTACGCATATAAAGGCGAGAAAGACAAGCAGTTTGTATCTAATTGCAAATTAATGTACCAAGAAAAAACATTTAATCGTTTAAGACCATTGTTTGATAGTGAACTTGATAGAATTGATTGTATCAACGGAATAAAAGTTAAACCAGCAAAGCAACTTTTAAATGATATAGATTGGATGAATATATATAAAATAGCTGTGCCGGTAAGATTTCATGGGGATTTACAACCAGAAAATATACTTTATGATAAAAAGAAGTATGAATTTTCTGTGATAGATTGGCGAGAATCGTTTGGTTCTAGTATAGAGTTTGGAGATGCCTATTATGATCTTTCTAAAATGTATCATGGGTTATTGATTAATGGTACTACAATTATGCAAGGACACTACGGTTACTCAATAGAAGAAGATAATGCTGAACTTAGTTTTATGATAAAAAATAATTTATATAATTTAAAAAATATATTCAAACAGTTTTGTCAAGAAAACAATTTCTGCTGGCAAAATATAAAACTTTTAGCAATTATACATTACATGAGTATATGTAATCTTTATAGTGATTTTGATAATAATAGATACGGAAACTTTTTATTTTTATATAGTAAATATTTATTGTCTAAGTGGGAGAGTGATAATGTTTTATCTTGATTTAGTTGCTTTGTATAAAAAAGAATCTTCAGAAAGATTTTATGAAATTGATAATGAATTAATTTGTAAATTTATCGAAATTATATTTGAAGCCTATCAAAAAGAAAAGACAGTATTTGTGGCAGGGAATGGCGGTACTGCTGGTTATCTTCAAAACTTTGTTGTTGATTTTAACATGCACCCATTTGTATCAGACGATAAAAGTAAGCCTAGTCAAGTATCTCGGAATAAATTTAAGTGTGTTAATTTGTGTGCAGATCAAGCCACTTTGACCGGAATTACTAACGATTTAGGATACGAAAATGTATACTTAGAGCAATTAAAATATCAACTTGAAGAAGGGGATGTGTTTATTGGAATGTCCGGTTCTGGCAACTCTAAAAATATAGTCAATGCTATGAAATATTGTGTATCTAATAATGCAAAGACTATTTTGCTAACTAGGAATCCAGAAAATAAATGCAATGAATATGCTGATTTATCTATATCTTTAAAAGGTAAATCATATTTTCCAGGACAAATAGGAGGTAATAATAATAATTTTCATTTTGAAGATATTATTTCTAAATTGACACATTTGGCTTGCGGAGTAATTAAACAAAGGATACAAAATGCTTGACCCCAATATATTAAGAATAAAAGTTTTAGAAATGGTTTATGAAAAACAATCAGGCCATATTGGTGGCAGTTTTTCTATTGCTGAACTTATAAGTATACTTTACAATAATTATGATATTAATGGTAAAGACAAGCTAATATTATCAAAAGGACACGCAGTGCCAATTATATATGCAGCACTACATGAATTAGGGAAAATATCAGACGAAGATTTAAAATTGTTTAGAGAAATAGATTCACCATTACAAGGACACCCAGACAAATTAAGATTGCCTGTATTAGATGCAACAACAGGTTCTTTAGGCCAAGGTCTTAGTATAAGTATAGGACATGCTTTAGCTAAAAAAATTAAAGATGAAGACGGAAATGTGTTTTGTATATTGGGTGATGGAGAAATACAAGAAGGCCAAATATGGGAAGCTCTTATGTATGCTCCTAAAGAAAATTTAAATAATTTAATTTGTTTCATTGACTACAACGGAGGACAAAGTGAAGGTTCTCCAGATGATATAATGCCCATATACAAAAATTTGCAAGAAAAAATTTCTGCTTTTGGGTGGCATTGTCAAAACGTAGACGGCCACAATTTAATACGATTAAGTGATGCCATAAAAACACCAAGTAAAAAACCTAAATGTATAATTCTTAATACGATCAAAGGCAAGGGTGTTTCTTTTATAGAAGAAGGTAGATGGCATTCATCCATACCTAATGAAAAACAATATACTTTAGCCTTACAGGAATTGAAAGCAAAATTATGAAAGCAACAAGAGATGCAATAAAAGATGTTTTGCCAATAGAAGGAGAAACGAATAAAGATATTATTGTTTTAGATGCTGACATAGGAGGAGCAACAAGACTTTCTGCTTTTGGTAAAAAATTCCCAGATAGGTTTTTCCAGATAGGTATTGCTGAAGCCAATATGATAGGCATATCTTCTGGCTTATCTGAACATGGCTTTAAAGTTTTCTTAGGTTCTTTCTCTTCTTTCTTAACCGGCAGGTACGACATAATAAGGTGTAGTCTGGCATACTCTGAGGCCCCTGTAATTTTAATAGGTTCCCATGTCGGGATGGCGATAGGTAAAGACGGAGTTACTCAAATGGGTTTGGAAGATGTTAGTATAATGAGAGCACTCCCAAATATGACCATACTAAATCCTGCAACATATACTGAAGCTGTTGAGGTTGTAAAATATTTGTGTAAAACCAATATAAAAAACCCTCACTATCTTAGAATCGGAAGACAGCCAGTAGAAGACCCTTTATTAAATCTAGATTATAAATTTACTTTTGGAGAAGGTTTTCAAATAGGTAATGGAAAAGACGTAACACTGTTTAGTACTGGTTGTGTCTTACCAGATGTTTTACAATCAAAAGAACTTATAGAGTCTGCTACCGATTTAAAGGTAAGAGTTATTAATTTTCATACATTAAAACCTATTGATAAAAAGGTAATTAGTCAGGCAGCTAAGGAGACCCGTTATTTATTCTCTATAGAAGATCATTCTGTAATTGGTGGTCTTGGATCTATAGTATCAGATGTTTTATGTGAAACTTATCCTAAGAAACTAACAAAAATTGGTTTACAAGATAAATTTCCAGAATCAGCACCTCCAAATGATTTATATAAAAAATACGGATTAACAGCCGAAGCGATACAATCAACAGTAATAAGATTATGCCAATAGATAAAGATACTCTTTTGTATGGAAGTTTTGCAAAAACAGCAGGTAGTACTGGTTGTTTATTTCATAATGCTGGATTTAAAAAGCATAATATAAATGCTATATATAAATCTTTTTCTGTTGATAATATAAAAGATGCTATAGCGGCTATGAAAACATTGAACATAAAAGGTGCTGGAGTAACAATGCCTTTTAAAATACAGGTGTTGGAACATTTAGATGTTTGTAAGGATGGTGTTACAGAAATAATGGCATGTAATACTTTGGTTAATGACAACGGAATAATTACGGGATATAATACAGATTTTTTAGCAGCTACAGACTATTTGCGACCATTAAACTTAAAAGATATAATAATATTAGGTCGTGGAGGATATGCTAAAGCAGTTACTTACGCCTGTAAGAATTTAAATATTGAAGTTACAAATGTAAATAGAGAACACTGGACATCTATCCCATATATAAAAAATAAAACTGTATTTAATTGTACTCCGGTGACTAATATCAAAACACGTAAGTCTGTTAATTTTATAGATTGTATAGTATCTACTAAAACAGGAAAAGAATTATCAGACATACAGGCTAAATATCAATTCAAAATTTATACAGGACTAGACTATTAGGAGATAAAAAATGGAAAATATGCCACTATTATTCGAAAACAAAGTAATTAAAGCACATGCAGAAGAACTTACTAATTATATAAAACAACATGTAGAAGATTTTGGAGAATTAGGAGATGACTATTGGAAGGGTAGGCAGATATACATGAACCAAGTAAGAGATCCACATATTGTACAAATTATGAGAAATCACAAAGACTATATGTTGGACGAATTTGTAAAGTTATGCGAAATAGACAAACCTGTTTATGTTGATAGTCTACATTTTGTTAGATGGACAGAAGGATATGAATTACATCCACATGCTGATGCTGTAGATAATGATTTTCCTTGGCGGGATTTTGGTACTGTTACGTTTTTAAATGAAGATTTTGAAGGAGGAGTACTATACTATCCTAATAAAGACAATCTAGAAGTACCTGCCAAAGCTGGTTACACAGCAATCCATACAGGAGGAACAGATTGTTTGCACGGCGTTACTAAAATGACTAAAGGAGCAAGGTATACAATAGCATCTTTTATTACCTACGACCAAAGATATGAGTATAAAGTATAATGGACAAAATATCTATATTAGATAATGATTTTTATTTCTATGATAGTGAAGATTTGATTGTTCAACAGTTAAAGAAAAAACATAGCTGGGAATTATCAGAAACTATAGAACAGGTTTTTTGTGATAAGCTATATGGATTTCCTGATTTCCGATTACTTTATAAATTAATGCCTGATACAAATCACACAATAATAGATTGCGGTGCTCATATCGGAACATTTAGTTTTATACCAGCAATTAGTGGTATAAAAATACTAGCAATAGAAGCCGGTAAAAAAAATGTAGAGTGTTTACAAAAAACTTTTGATAATATAAATAATATAATTATTGAACACGCAATAGTATTGGACTCTATTAAAAAATGTTCATTTAGTCAACAATATGGGCCGTTCGGATCTGTATCAATTACTGGTAAAGATCAACAATATTCTACAACAATAGACAATATTGTAAATAAATATAATAAAATCATTGGGGCCATTAAAATTGATGTCGAAGGTAACGAATGTGAAGTTCTAAAAGGTTGTAAAGAAACTTTTGAAAAATATAAACCAGTAATACTAATGGAGATTAATGGTCCTTGTTTACAGTCCAAATCAAAAAAACCAAAAGATGTTTTTGATATATTAGACTTATTGCAATATAAATATTATTTACCAAAGGAAAACGGTTTTGTTAAAATTAATAAACAAAAAGATTGGCCATTGTGTCTTTGTAATATAATAGCTATCCATCAAGACAATATGCATTTATATAATATGAAGATATTAGAATCATTTTCTCAGTCAGAAATAGAATCTATTATAGAAGAACAATATGCTTTGAATGACCCAGATTGTGACAGGTATTTAAATACATTTAGTGCTAAAGGATAGTATAATGTTCAACATCTTATCTTTATTTAAAAAAGAGCTACGTTATGCTAAAAGGTCTTCACAGTGGCCTAAATTGCGTAAACAACATATAGAAAAACAGCCATGTTGTCAGGCTTGTGGTTCTTGCAAAAAGCCAGAAGTTCACCATATAGTCCCGGTACATCTAGACCCCTCAAAAGAATTAGATCCTGATAACTTAATTACATTATGCGATAGATATTGCCATTTTACTATAGGTCATCTTATGAGTTATCATAGTTGGAATACAGAAGTAATACAAGATTCTGCTAATCTTCTAAAGAAGATCGCTAATCGTCCAAAAAAATAGTGTAATTTATAGTATACTATAGACGTAGCTAACACATAAATGGATAAAAATGGCTGTACTCAACGCGCAAGCAGGCAATTCTGTATTAAATAATAATCAAAGTGTTGCATTTTTAGGCAATGGTTTACCACACGGAAATCCTTCTAATACATTACATTTAACGTCGTCTGCTACCAAAATTAACGAAAATGCCGTATTAAACCGACCAAATAATATGATTTCTGGTAATAGTCGAAATACTATTCATGGAATAGAAAATAATGTATTACAAGGCGCACGACCAGATGCTTCACTACTGGCAGATTTCTCTAATAGATATACAGACAAGAATAAAGGAACCGTTCCCGCTTACGGTACTCCATCAACCAATGGAGTTGCTGATGAGGAATGTCAATCGCCCCGAAAAAGCCCCGCAAATGTCTGGAGAAATGGTGAATGGCTACCTAGCATAGGTAATATGATTAATGGGGCTGGGTGTGGATGTTATGAAAGCACAGGAATAAATCCTTTCACTATAGCTGCAACTCTTGGTGGCATAGGAATACTTACTAGACTTGGATTAAATATTAAAAAAATAACACGTGCTAAAGACGCTGTAAGAAAATTAAACCTTGACTATCAGAAGCTAAGAGAAGCAGGTAGACAAAACTGGTTAAACACTTTCAGATCTTCATGGATGAAAGCAAATCCGGGTCAAGAATTCAAGACAGCTCAAGAGGCGTTAGCAGTAACCAGATTTGAGGAGGTAAAAAAAGAGCTTGGAGGGTTAAAAGTATTGGCTCAAGAATATATAGATGGCTTAGGCGGAATTGATGCTGATATTGTTGCCGGAAGCCAGCTTGCAAAGCAATTGCAGCGACACGCAATACTTGAAGCCTTAGGTACTGGCACATTGCCCTTCATAACGTCAGCCGCAATGGAAGCCGCTGGATTAGCAGAAAATTTTACTCTATATAGAGATATTAAATGTAAAGGTGACAATACAGAATTAAATGAAGCAACATGTAACTGTGACTGTATTTTAGACGATGCTGGCTCACAAAGTTTTACAACACAGAGTAGTGAAATTTGTTATAGTCCGGGAGCGGTATCTTATTTCGATAAAGCTTTAGAAATATTGGTTAATGAAATACCTGGATTTAATAACCTTTTGTCTGGCCATGAAGTAGAAGGATGCTACTTGCCTTGTCAATGTGCCGAAACCCAAGCAACAGACGCATTTGGCAATCAATTGTGTAACTGTTTCTGCAATCAATTTGAATTCGGTTTTTCTGAAAAAGTAAGAAGTGTTTATGGTATACACGCAGATGCTGCTGATGATTGCCCTTTTGAAACAAGCTTGAACACAGATACCTGTTGCTGTGAATGTCCAGACGGTAGTGACGTTAAAGAAGGTAAAACCAAACCAACATTAGCTAGGCTGTCAGATAATTTAAGTGATCCTTCAGTGGGCAGCACTAGTCATTACCTTTATCAAACTGGTTGTAATTTTGTATGCGATGGCAGAGATTATGTAGGTACATGGCCACCAACATGTCCTCAAGGTGAATGTTTTGATTCTACAGCAGATGTTTGTAAATGCGTACCAGCAAGTACTCTGGTTGCTTGCCCGATGCCTTGTGAATGGTACAACGATAATGGTGAGTGGTTGTCACAGTTAACATGCGAAGATAGCGATGAAAACGAGTATTTAGGCTGTTCTTGTCAGCCCCCAATTATTTCTGGAACTCATGGAGATGTCACCACTACGCCATGTAATAGGGCTGTATGTTAATATTATTCCGTTGAGGGTGTATAACCATAAAGTAAAAAATAGACCTTAATTACTTTATCTTATAAAAATATCATGGCAACTGTAAAAGCAGATTCTGGAAGAGAAGAAAACAATAATCGCGTAACTTTCCCAGGAGGTACGGGTGCTGGGACAGATACCTCTACACATAACCTTTTTAACAGTAGTCCATCTCAGGATCAAAGTAGAGGCTCAGGCGCAGTTGTAACATCAACTACACAAACTGCTGTCTCTGGAAAATTTGGAGGATCACAAACAAATCAAATCATAGCTGGCACTAATCAAAATACAATAGCAGGATCTCCAAGCACAGCGCTACAAGGAACTAAAAAAGACAACATTAATGATGCATCATTCTTTAGAGGTATTGACACATTCCATATTGGTAGTGTAGCCTGTGAAGGAGGGCAAACTTATGCGATTTTTACATTACCGGGTTCTGGCTCTGGGGGTTGTGGATGTTGGGTTAATACTGGAGCAGATTTATTCCTTTTATTGGGAGCAGGTAAAGGCTTAACTAGTAATTTTGGAAAATTTTGGGCTGCATCAACTACAAAAAAGCTGTTAGAAGCAGAACGAACTGCTGCTAAAGCTATTCAACGAGCAATAAGAAGAGAATTCAATAGTGGAGTCCCAGGAAAATATGGTAAGCGAATAGCAGAAGTGTTTAGAAAAGTAAACGGTAGAAAAATAAGCCCATCAGAATACAGAGCCTTAATGAAAGAAGCTGCGAAGAACCAGGGTACACAAACATGGAAAAAAAAGGCAATAGCCGGATATGGGGATGTTGAGTGGAAATCATTTTGTAAATCATGGGGTTATCTTGGTGCTTTTACTGCTATAGCTTTAGGGGCTACTGGAGTTTATAGAAAAAAGGTTTGTTTAGGACAAAATACATTTTTAAACACAACGACGTGTGAATGTGAATGTTTGCCCGGCAAAGAAGCATTTGCTAATGGTAATTTAGAAGATACAATACAAAGTAATATTTATGGAGCAGCTAGTTTCATTTGGGATAGTGTCGCTAGTGTAGTTGTGCAAGCGGATGAGTTTAGAAGCTGTTGTGATGTATGTAATGGATGTTTAAACGAAAGAGTGTTTGGTTTCACAGGAACATGTGATTGTGTATGTAACCCTACATCTAGTGAAATTAGATCACATTACGGTATACATGTAGATGCTGCTGATGATTGTCCTTTTGAAAGAATATTAGTTACTGACGCAACAATTAGTACGGATGCTTGCTGTTGTTCATGTCCAGACGGTAGCGATGTTAAAGAAGGTAGAACTAAACCAACATTAGCTAGGCTGTCAGATAATTTAAGTGATCCTTCAGTAGGCAGCACTAGTCATTACCTTTATCAAACTGGTTGTAATTTTGTTTGTGACGGTAGGGACTATGTGGGAACATGGCCTCCGACCTGTGCTGATGGCGAAGTTTTTGATAATAGAAAAAATATTTGTGAATGTAGACCAGCTGGTGTTTGTAAAGAATATGCAGGAGACCCCTATGGTTCCAGCTTTACTGGACCAGATGCAGTTAGTGACGCAATTCAATTTATCAATGATAATACTGCTAATTGCACTAGTCCATATGTGCATGGATATTATTATTCAGATGGAGATACCATCGTAGCAGAAGTTGTTGGCAGACTTCCGGAGCTTAATGAGGGAGGAGATCAAATAGGTTACGAAGTCATAACTGGTTACACCTCAGAAGCGGGTTGTGGTCCGGGTGTTGGTCGTGTAGATGTATGTAAAACTCCTCAAATTACACATAATTACACTTGGACAGCATGTCCTACAGACGGTTCCTCTTGTCCTTTAACGCTATCTGATGAAGCTTTCAACTATACCTATCCTTAAAATTAAGCGTGGTGTATAACTATAAAGTAAAAAACGGACCCTAAACTACTTTATAGAGAGGAGGGTATGGATATGAAACCCCTCTGGATACTAATACTGCTGCTCAGTTCTACTACCTGTCTAGCAGGAACCCGCGACCCATCTGTACCAGATTCTAAATACTTAGAATATGGCAAAAAGCATCAATGTGTATTAAGAATAGCTGGAATATATGGAGATAAGCTAAATACACAATTTAAAGGATCATGTGTTTTAATAGATAAGTATCATATATTAACAGCTGCGCACATAGTATCGGGATCAATTACACAACATGTTTTATTTGAAGGCAAAGCATATCCCTGTGCTATAGTAGCTATACATAGTCAATACGACCCAGAGAAAATGGGAACATGTGATATAGCTATAGCCAGATTACAAAAACCTATAGAAATAGATTTCTACCCAGAGCTTTATAAAACAAAAGATGAAGTAGGTAAAATATGTAGTTTAGCAGGATATGGGTTTACAGGAACATTTACCACAGGATATACTCTTAAAAATTATGACAATAAAAGAAGAGCTGGTTCTAATTTTGTAGATAAAATACATAAAAATACTTTATCGTATTCTGTAGACAAAGGACAGGATACTTCTTTAGAATTTTTAATATCTCCAGGAGATAGTGGTGGTGGTTTATTTATAGATAAAAAATTAGCA
>MDTC01143162.1_pt1 | contig 10321 bp, 8 predicted proteins | sample 811181 | NCBI WGS metagenome assembly MDTC01 (sample SAMN05326644, study PRJNA326480) | marine metagenome | isolation source: seawater | place: Pacific Ocean: North | collected 2011
AATTGTTCAATGGCATCTTTTACTTTCTTTTTTATTTGAAAAGATTTTAATGTCTTAATCCCTATTGATTTGTATGGCTCTTTATTTAATTCTTCATCGAACAACTCAACCTGATGAGACGCTTTAATAATTTCTTTTGGTCCATTTTTTGTACCACTACCATAACTAACTGTTTTTTCTAAACCAAATGGAACGACAATCACCTTCTCTTTAAAATTGAAATTATTATCAATCCCTAGAAACCCTTTTTTGTTTGAAAGATATGTCATTTAATATTTATTAAATCTTATTTAAAAATTTTTGAAAAATTTCTTTTTTCTCTTTTTTTCCAATTTCCACGATGGTATGCATCGCTAGCAATTAGAGGTAATACACTTGTTGCTTCGGCAAATACCATTTGTTCTTTACTAATATCGACTTTACCCCATGAGCTTGCCTCTTTTAAAGTTGAACTACTACACGCTCCATCGCGTGTGTCTGCAACAGTGATTTGAATAGCATATTTGTGCATATCTACTTTTTTACCTAATAACTCTGCACACACAACGGTATCCTGAATAAAGTTTTTTGGCACACCGCCTCCAATCATCATCAAACCAGATTGCTTAGACTGTAATTTTATTTCAGTTAATTCTCTAAACTCTCGAATAGAGTCTATAGTAATATGTTTATCTGGATTTTTTTCTTGATGCATTACCAATCCAAAGCCTGCTGAACTGTCTGTAAATGCTGGACAAAATATTGGAACATTATTATCGTAAGCGGTTTCAATTAATGAATCCTTTTTTTTTCCATTAGTTTTTAAATATTTTCCAAGTTCTTTAATAAATTCTCTGGATGTGTATGACTTCGGCTCTAAAGTATTAGCAATTTCACATATTGATTTATCACACGCTTGAAGCTCCTCCTCGTCAATATAGGTGTCATAAATTCTATCAATATAATTTTTTCTTAATTCAGAGTCATCTTGGAATTGAGATCCCTGGTAATGCTTAAAGCCCAAGGCTTCAAAAAAATCCATATCAATGATAGACGCTCCAGTGGCAACAATTGCATCAACCATATTATTTTTTACTAAATCAGCATATAAATTCATGCAGCCACCAGCAGATGTTGATCCAGCTAATGTTAGGAAAATAGAGCAATCTTTATCTGATAACATTTCATTATAAATATCAGCTGCTCTAGCTGTATCTCTTGATGTGAAAGACATTTTTCCCATCCCATTAATAATTTTTCGTGCATCAAAAGATTTAATATCAATGTGCTCTACAGGGCTGTTAAGGAGTGGTTTTTTGTTATGTCCAATATTAGGATTATTTTTTTTATCCATTAAGCAACCAAGTAATTAACTTTTTTACTTGTGTCCTCATACAAAGAAATAATTGGTTTATCGGCTACTTCAAAAATTTCATCAGAATAAAAACCATTGAACTTGGTTCTAAATGTTAAACCATAAGCACCTAATTGACCTAACTCTATATAATCACCTTCTTTTATGTTGTTAGGCAATAAAAACGGCCCTTTCATATAATCTAAGCTATCACAAGTTGGTCCAAAAAAACTAAAGGAAGTAAGTTTCTTAGATTGAATTCTACCACTAGATATCATTTTATTTGGCAAAATAAAGTTGGGAACACCTGCGTCAAATAAAGTTCCATATGTTCCGTCGTTAATATAAAGATTTTGTTTTTTTCTTAAAATCACCTTTACAATTGTTGAACCACTTTCAGCAACTATAGCCCTTCCAGGCTCACAAATAATTTTAGGTAAATTCGGTAATTTTAAATTAGCCAAAGCTTTTTTTATTTCTTCGATATAATTAGTTAATGGTTCTGGATTTAGATCTGGATAAATTGATGGGAATCCCCCGCCAACATTAATTATATCAGGAATAATTTTTGTTTTCTTAATTATGTTTCCAATTTCTAAAATTCCTTTTGAATAGGAAATTTTATGCATACATTGAGAACCAACATGAAAACTAATACCAAGTTTTTTCGAATGCTCCCTACAAAGTCTAACAAGGCCCAGTGCCTCAGAAGGTGATGCACCAAATTTTCTTGATAAATCTATTTCTGCATGTTCATTTGAAACAGTTATTCGAACAAATAAATTTAAGTCTTTAGCTTGATTAGTTGCATCAAGAATTTTTCTAAGTTCATCTTTATTATCTAAAGCAAAATTCCTAACACCAAAATCAAAGTAGGCAGATGCAATGCAATTTTTACTTTTTACAGTATGCATAAAATATAAATTTGCATCAGGTTTTAATTTTTTTATTAATTTAATTTCATTTATTGAGGCAACATCAAAATCTACAATCCCACAAGAAATTATTTGTTTTAAAACTTTTTCATTAGGATTTGTTTTTACGGCGTAAAGCGTTTTACCAGGAAATTTTTTTTTAAAAAATTCTGTTGAAATTTTTATAGATTCCGGCCGTATACAATATACAGGGTACTCTGGTTTTATTGTGTTAACTAATTCGTTAACGTCTTTAAATTTTCGCATCTCATGTGTCCCTTATTTGTTTACACAGAAAGGTTTTAAAAAATTTGAGAAAAAACCTTATGGAATCGCATTTAAAGTTTTTTTTTGTTTATGTAAAGAAAAAAATACTTATCATCATCTCTTGAATAAGCTTTTTTTAAACCTATATAGTAAGTATGAAAGCTCAAAATATCACTAACTTAGGACTCAAAATCTCTGATTTCGAAGATAAATCTCTGCTAATAGTGGATGACGATGATCCTTTAAGAGGCAGGCTATCCAGAGCTATGGAAAAGAAGGGTTTTATTGTGAAAGAAGCAAAAACCATCGAAGAAGGGATTAAAATAGTTAAAAAAAGCCCTCCGAATTTTGCTGTTGTAGACCTTAGATTGGAAGATGGTAACGGATTAGATGTCATAAAAGAACTAACAAAAACTAGAAAAGACAGTAGAATTGTAATGTTAACTGGATATGGAAATTTACCTACAGCAGTTGCTGCGGTTAAAGCTGGAGCAATTGATTACATAGCGAAGCCGGTAGATGCTGATGATGTGGAAGCAGCTTTACTAGCATCTCCAGAATCAAAAGCTAAGCCACCTGAGAACCCCATGTCAGCTGATAGAGTAAAATGGGAGCACATCCATAGGGTATTCGAACTTTGTAACAGAAACGTCTCTGAGACGGCAAGAAGACTAAAAATGCATAGAAGAACTCTTCAAAGGATACTATCTAAGAGATCACCTAGATAATAGATTAAATAAAGTCTTTTAATTTTCTAATTTTAGTTGCAAAAAATGTAATTAAAAGGATTTTAAATAGCTCCGCTAGTACAAAAGGTTCTACCCCAAGTTTTATAATTGGTTTATCCCAGCCAATTAAAAATCCAAGCCAAATTATACCTAAAAGATAAATAAAGCTTGTTGCAAAAACTAATTTAGCAAAGTTTTTTATTAAACTTTTATCATAATTAAAAAATCCTGCTAAAAAAATAGTTATTAAAAAGCCGATCAGATATCCCATAGTGGGTCCTGTAAAATAAATAAATCCTAAGCCTTTTTCTGGAGTCCCAGAAAAAACAGGCAAACCAATAATGCCTTCGAATAGATACAAGATAATAGTTGCCACACCTAATTTCCAACCACAAGCTATTCCAATAAATAACACTACAAATGTTTGCATCGTCATTGGCACAGGATAAAAAGGAATTTTTATTTTAGATGAAATTGCTAAAAGGACTGTACCTACTAAAGCAATAAATAAATTTTTAATTAGTTGTGATTGTTTAATACTTTTAACTATTTCCATAAGAGTATCTTTACTTTTTTTTAAACATTAATCTAGTTATTTGTTAGCTGTACAAAAACATCCTCTAAATCACCATCTTCTGTTAAAATATCTTGTATTTCGAGGTTATTTTTACTTAATAACTCCAATATATCTTTAATATTTTGTGATTTTTTTTCATATATTGCAGTAATCGTATTATTATGAATTTTAAATTGTACATCTTTTAAACTCAACTTTAGATTAATCTCAATATTTTTTATTTTGAAAATAACTTTTTTCGTTTGAATTCTTTCTAAAAGTTTTTCAGTTGTATCTAAAGCTACTAAGCTACCTTTATCTAAGATTGCTATTCTGTCACACATTTCTTGAGCTTCGAAAAGATAGTGAGTAGTCAAAATAATAGTGACTCCTTGCTTGTTTAATTCTTTTACATTTTCCCAAAGATTTTTTCTTAATTCAACATCTACACCAGCTGTAGGCTCATCTAAAACTAAAATCGGCGGTTGATGAACCATTGCTTTTGCAATTAACAAGCGTCTTTTCATACCTCCAGATAGACTTCTGGAATAAGCGTCAGCTTTTTTTTCAAGAGCTACCATCCGAAGAATAATGTCAGTAATTCTATCTTTTTTTGGTACGCCATATAGTCCTGCTTGCAACTCTAATAATTGACTTGGACTAAAAAAAGCATCTAAATTTACTTCTTGAGGAACTATTCCTATTGAAGCTCTAACTTGTCTAGAATTTTTATCAATATCAAATCCCCAAACATTGATTTTTCCTTCAGTTTTTTTTGCAGTTCCTCCTAAAATATTAAGAAAAGTAGTTTTACCTGCACCGTTTGGACCAAGCAATCCAAACACTTCACCAATTCTTACCTCAAAACTTAAATTATTAAGAGCTTTCGTTGGTAACTCATTTTTATTTTGAGAATAAATTTTTGTCAAATTTTCAACAGATAATGCAAATTTGCTCATAGTTTAATTAAGGATCATTATAAATATAAGATATAATATATATATGAGTTCCATAAAAAAAACAGATCATTTTTATTTGATAGATGGATCAGGTTATATTTTTAGAGCGTATTACGCGCTACCACCTTTGTCTCGAAAAAGTGATGGACTCCCAACTGGAGCAGTTAGTGGATTTTGCTCAATGCTCTTTAAACTTTTAGAGGACTCAAGATCTGATGACTCTATTCATAAACCAACACACTTTGCTGTTATATTTGACTCCGCGAGAAAGAATTTTAGAAATGATATTTACAGTGAGTATAAAGCTAATAGATCTGAAGCACCTGATGATTTAGCACCCCAATTTGAATACATTAGAAAATCTGTAAGAGCTTTTAATTTGCCATCAGTAGAACTATTAAATTATGAGGCTGATGATCTGATAGCAACGTATGCAAAACAAATAATCAACATTGGAGCTAAGGCAACAATAATATCCTCAGACAAGGATTTAATGCAGCTAGTTTCTGATAATGTTAGACTTTATGATCCCATGAAAAGCAAGGTTTTGGGTGAAAAAGAAGTGAAGGAAAAATTTGGAGTAAAACCTAATCAAGTTATAGATGTCCAATCTTTGGCGGGAGATACATCTGATAACATTCCGGGTGTTCCAGGTATAGGAATTAAAACAGCGTCAGAGCTTATTAATAAATATAAAACTCTAGATAATTTATTATCAAAAGCAGAAGAAATTCCTCAAAATAAAAGAAGAGAAACTTTAATTGAAAATAAAGACAAAGCATTATTAAGCAGAAAGCTTGTTACGCTTAAAGAAGACGTACCAGTTAAAGAAGATCTTAGTAGTTTTATTATGAAAGAGGTAAATAAAGAAAAACTATTTAGTTTTTTAAGAGAAATGGAATTTAATAGATTATTAAGTAATGCAATTAGTTTTTATGGTGAAAATGATTTCAGCAATTTTAAGGAACTTAAAAAAAATGACAAAACTAAGGTAGATGTTAATAAATACGAGAGTATTATAAGCGAAAAAGATCTAGATAAATGGATAAATATTTTAAACGAAAAATCAGTCATTTCTGTAGACACGGAAACTTCCTCGCTTAATCCTTTAGATACTAACCTTGTGGGAGTTTCGTTTAGTTATGCTCCTAATAAAGCTTGTTATATTCCTTTGTCTCACAAAAATATTAAAGGTTTAAAAAAAGAGACAGCACTTAAAAAGATTAAAACTATTTTAGAGGATCCTAGTATAAAAAAAGTCGGCCAGAATATGAAATTTGATTTACTTGTTTTAAAGCAAAATGGCATTGATGTTAATCCCATCGAAGACACAATGTTGCTTTCTTATACTTTAGATGCTGGTCTCAACAGACATAATCTTAACACGTTGTCAGAGATACACTTAAGTCATAAGCCCATTTCTTATAAGGACTTAGTTGGTACAGGTAAAAATCAAAAAAATTTTTCTGAAGTTAATTTAGAAGAGGCAACAAAATATGCTGCAGAAGATGCAGATATAACTCTAAGACTTTATAACAACCTTTATTCTAGAATTAATAAAGAAAAATTAAATAAAATTTATGAAACTTTTGAAAAACCGATGGTTAAGCTTTTATCTAAATTAGAATTTAATGGCATAAAAGTTGACAATATTTATTTAAAAAAACTTTCTAAAAAATTTGAAGATAAAATAAAAAAAATAGAAAAAGATATATATCAAATTGCTGGAAAAACCTTTAATATTGGGTCTCCTAAACAGCTTGGTGAAATCATTTATATCGAGTTAAAAATTGCAAAGTTAAAAAAGACAAAAAAAGGAAGTTTGGCAACGAATGCTAATATTTTAGAAGATTTATCTCATACAGGGCACAAATTTCCAAAATTAGTACTTGATTGGAGGCAAGTTTCAAAATTAAAGAATACCTATACTGATGCTTTGCAAGAACATATTAGTAGAAAAACTAAAAGAGTACATACATCTTTTTTATTGGCAGCAACTAATACTGGTAGATTAGCATCCAGCGATCCAAATTTACAAAATATACCAATTAAATCATTTGATGGTAAGGAAATAAGAAAAGCTTTTGTTGCAGAGAAAAAAAATGTTTTAATTTCAGCAGATTATAATCAAATTGAAATGAGAATTTTAGCCGATATCGCAGATGTAAAAGAATTAAAAAAAGCATTTAAAAACAATGAAGACATACATAATCTTACTGCCAGTCAAGTCTTTAAAATTCCAATAAATAAAATTACAGATGACTTAAGAAGAAAAGCTAAAGCTATTAATTTTGGAATTATATACGGTATCACCCAATACGGTCTTGCAAAACAAATTTCTGTCTCAAATCATGAGGCCTTAGATTTTATCAATGCTTATTTTAAGAAATTTCCAGAAATTAAAGCCTACATGGAGTCAACTATAAATTCATGTAGAAAAAATGGATTTGTAAATAACATATTTGGAAGAAGAATTCATTTAAGGGGCATTAATGACAAAAACTTTAGTGTAAGAAGTTTTCAAGAGAGAGCAGCAATCAACGCTCCAATTCAAGGATCTGCAGCTGATATAATTCGACTTGCAATGATAAAAATTGATAAGCTTATTGAAGATAATAAAAAATTCAAAACTAAAATGTTATTACAAATTCACGATGAGTTGATATTTGAGTGTTTAGAAAAAGATCAAGATTTTATAAAAAAAACTATAAAAGATTCCATGACATCAGTCAGTTCCTCTGATCATCACATGTTCTCGATACCTTTAGAAGTTAGTATAAATTCAGGATATAATTGGGGTGAAGCTCATTAATTTGATTTATAAACGCCTAAATTTTGACAATTTAATTAGGTGAATTAAAATATTATATGGCCCAAACAATAGCATTAGTTGATGATGATCGAAATTTACTGACTGGTATAAGTATAGCTTTAGAGAGAGAAGGTTTTAAAGTTCAAACTTATATAGACGGAGAAACAGCGCTAAATGGCTTGACTAGAAATCCACCGGATCTCGCAGTTATAGATATAAAAATGCCAAGAATGGATGGAGAAGAACTTTTAAAAAGGTTAAGAAAAAAAATGACCATACCAATTATCTTTTTGACATCAAAAGATGAAGAAGTAGATGAGCTTTTAGGATTAAAATTAGGAGCTGATGATTTTGTAAAAAAATCAGGAGGTTTTTCAATGAAGGTTTTAATTGAAAGAATAAGAGTACAGCTCAGAAAAAAATCAGAAGTTATAGACGAATCTAAAAATTTAATTTCACACGGTAAACTCAAGTTGGATCCACTTCAATTGGAGTGCGAATGGAATGGCAAGGCTCTACCTGATAAATTAACAACAACTGAGTTTTTAATTGTAAAAGAACTCGCCAAAAGACCAGGTGTTATTAAAGAGCGAGCACATTTGATGGATATAGCATATAAAGAAAATACAGAAATTGAGGATAGAACAATTGATAGTCATGTAAAGAGAATTAGGAAAAAATTTAAAAAAGTTGATGAAAAATTTTCTGCAATTGAAACAAGATATGGAAGTGGATATAGATGGAATGTTAGCTAATGAAAAAAAAACAACAAGCTTCTATACTAAGAAAATTCTTATTATTTAATTTTTTAGTATTTTCAGTACTTGGATTATTTACTATTTTATATCTTAAAGCTATTCAACCTAATCTTGTAAAAAAAAGAACTTCAAATCATATTAATATAATAAAAAATACTAATGATCATTTAAGAAGGCTTAATATAAAGTTCGATGAAGAAAATATAAAAATATTTCTTTTATCAACTAGGTTTCTTTTTCAAAATTTAGATAGAGTGCAATTTTATGACAACAAGGGAAACATCATTGGAGATACAAATATTTTAGATTTAGATCAAAATGTATTTTCAAAATTAGATCTAATATTACAGAAAAAAATAGGTGAAACTAATCAAGATAATAAGATACGGGAGAAAAAAATTTTTGACAAATCTCAAATAGAAAACACATCTTTTATAAAAAATGTAATTTTAAATAAATTTAAAGATGAAGTAATGGTTTTAGAAAAAAAAATTAATGATAATTTTTATGTAAGTACATTGGACAAAGTAAAAATTAATGAAAATTTATTTGGTTTTATAATTATTACTGAACAAGCTAATGATATTTTAGTGGCAGTTGAAGAAAGAAAAAATTTTATCATAAGAACAGTATTAGCAGTAGCATTAGTGATATTAATATTTTCTTTATTTTTAAATAGATATATTTTAAAACCAATCCGTTTCTTGTTTTTATTTACGGAAATGATTAAAAATAAATCAGATAAAACAATAAATATGGAAAAGTTTATTTTAAGGGAGGACGAGATAGGAAAGTTAACAAAATCAATTAATGAGATGACCCAAGATTTGCAAAAAAGAACAAACCGTGCAGAAACTTTTTCAACAGATTTAGCACATGAAATTAGGAATCCTCTTGCTTCACTTAAAGGAGCTTCGGAGCTACTAGATAAAATTAACAATCAAGCGGAAAGAATTAAACTACTAAAAATAATTAATCATGATGTTGAGAGAATTGAAAGATTAATTACAGACTATTCTCAAATGCTTAAAGATGAAGCTTCTTTATCGAGAGAAAAAATGAAAAAAGTAAATCTAGAAAAAATTATAACAAATGTTGTCGAGGATTTTAAACAAAATATCTCAAATCAAAGTAATGAAATAGATATTAATATTTTATTTAAAAATAAAAATAATAAAGCCTATCTTGTATTAGGTATTGAAAATAGACTAGAACAAGTAATTGCTAATCTTTTAGATAATTCGATTTCTTTCAGCGGCCACAAAAGCAATATAAATATTGAGATTGCAGAGACAAGTACTAATTATGTAATCACTATTAAAGACGAAGGTCCAGGTTTTAGTGAAACTACTACCGAAAAAGTTTTTAAGAGATTTTATAGTAATAGACCAGCAAATTTTGGAGAACATTCTGGATTAGGGTTAAATATAGTAAAAAATATTGTTGAACTTCATAAAGGAAAAATATCTGCTTCTAATAGAATTGATAAAAAAGGTGCACAAATAGAAGTTCTACTTCCTAAATCTGCATGATATTGATCCTTGATAAGATGAAATTAAGTTGTTAAAAGACATTTCAATATGCCAGAAGATTTCAAAGTAAAAGATATTAATTTAGCTGATTTTGGTCGAAAAGAAATTTCTTTAGCCGAAACTGAAATGCCGGGATTAATAGCCCTGCGTGAAGAATATAAAGGACAAAAACCACTTAAAGGTGCAAAAATTCTAGGATGTCTGCACATGACTATTCAAACAGCAGTACTAATAGAGACACTCATATCTTTGGGCGCAGAGGTAAGATGGTCTTCGTGCAATATATTTTCAACTCAAGACCATGCGGCCGCAGCAATAGCGAAAGCAGGAATCCCAGTATTTGCTTGGAAAGGCGAAACAGAAGAAGAATATTGGTGGTGCGTTAGACAAACTATAGAAGGTAAAAAAGATTGGAAACCTAATATGATATTAGATGATGGTGGAGATCTAACTGCATTAATG
>MDTC01193803.1_pt1 | contig 10320 bp, 12 predicted proteins | sample 811181 | NCBI WGS metagenome assembly MDTC01 (sample SAMN05326644, study PRJNA326480) | marine metagenome | isolation source: seawater | place: Pacific Ocean: North | collected 2011
TATGGAGATGACCTGACTGAGCAGTGGGCGATGAGCCAAATCAAAAATGCTTGATCATGACAAGCAGCTCAAAGCATGGATTCGATCCCAGCATTTGATCTGTGAAGGCAGTGACTTTATCTTCGAAACAGTGGATCAAAGCCAGCTTGAAAAGTATGAATCCTGTTTAAAAGCAATTGGAGGACGCATTCGCAGCATTAAAGCCGTTGGGAACTGGCCAATGGGACCGAACCGGTCATTCAAAATATTGAGGGCCACCGCTAGTGTTCCGCGGCCTGGCGGGGAAGCGCTAGTCACCTATTGGGCTAAAAAAGGGCAATCAACGACCCGTTATTCCGAAATTAATAGTTAAAGCCAATCAACTTTCATCATCAAACCACCCCATCCAGGTTGGTTTAGAGAAATCGGTGTGTTGACTCCATTGCCTTAGAAGCGCCATGGAATCAAAGTTGAACCCCCTTTCTTGGGCAATATCAATAATTTCATCCTGATTTCTAGCCTGCTTAATCAGTTCTCGGACTTCTGAATCTGATTTCGCCAAGGCGATAAAGGACTGCAGAGCTTGATCTTGCTCCAAATCCGAAAGGGGGGAAGACATTTTCTGCTCAGCAAAGATCAGGATTGGCCATCACCGGCCCCGTCCATGAGCATAGCTCGCCAAGCGGTAATTTGACGAAAACCCCAAGACCAATGCTGGGGAGATGCAGACAAGACCTTTGACTGCAACCCTGGGGCTAGAGCAGAAAAATCCTGTTTAAAAAAGTCCTCAAATTCCTCTAGTGAAAAGTCATATCCTTGTTCATTGGCATAGGAAACAATCCCTGCATGATCAGTCTGACGCTTCAGTCCTGTCGCGATTTCGTGGTGCTGAACGACAGCCTCAATAAAGCTTTGAAGTTGAGTTGAAGACATGACGAACTCAGCAGGACTCAATCCAAATAGCGAAATTTGCTTGCTTACAAATCAACTGGAGGACCAATGGACCGCCTGTACAACGCAAAAGGCGCCAGGGCGTCTGGTCACCAAAAATGCCTGCATCAACTTGAATTTTGGGAGGACGAGTGGCCTGCTCGAGAGGGATTAGAGCACAACCCGTCAAAGTGGGCTCAACACTGCGAAGGAAGTCTTTAAGCCCATCAATATGGTCAATTTGATTCAGCTGGGCCTGAAGATCGGCTTGTGCAGCAATTGCATCAACGAACCGAGGGAGCGCTTTTTCCGCTTCCGGTGATACTGGCATCAATGTATAACCGAGTGAAATAACTCTATCAGTCAATAGACACGACAAGAGCCTTGATCAATCCAATGCAACACTAATAGCAAAAGCAAGAGTGCTAGGTTAACGGCAGACCCGACAGTCACAGACCCAGAAAATCCACTTCTATGTCAGAAAGATTCGATATTTTATTTCAAGGACTTGAAGAAGAAACCGCGCGCAAGCTGATTTTGGCCAACCCAGATGAGTTGGCAAATCCAGTCGATAAATACATGGCAGCAACAAGACTCGGAGCGAGCCAGACGCCTGAATCGCTTGATGTACTGATCCAAGCAATTGACTTAGACCCAGAAAATTTATTCAACAGGATTACCCGCAGGAAAGCGGCGGAGGCTTTAGGCAGGCGCAAAGACCCCAAAGCCCTTCCTGGTCTGTTCAAAGCATTGAGCTTTGACGATGAAGCAGCAGTGATCAATGCGGTCGACTCGATCAGCCAAATCGGCGCGCCCCTTGATCAGGAGCAATGCGATCAACTACTCAGCGCACTCGAAGGAAGCGACAACATCAAGCGAGCGGTGATCCAGTGCCATACCCGGTTGCGACTGGAAACAGGCCAACCAGCCGTGAGGCTCCTACAAGACGATGAAAATCCCTTGGTGTCTGGGGCAGCTCGGGCCTATGCAGCGCGAGTTTTTGGCGAATGCGCAGCATTGAAACCTTTGCTGGCCCAGCTGACAGACCCCATCGCTGGACGACGCAGAGCAGCCGTCATCGACTTGGGAGATGCGGGAGATGCCACAGCATTGCCAGCTCTCGCCAAAGCACCGGTCTCCATGCCGCTTCGGGCAAAAAGCGCCTTTCAACTGGTGGATCCCGAAAAAACCGGGTCCGTTCCAATGGAATTCACTGAAACGATCAGGTCATTACTAATAGATGACCCCCGGAGCCTCTGGCTACAGGACGACTGGGTCTGCGAGGCGAGCACCGAAGCGATCGAGAAAAACCTGCAGCACCGCGACGAGGGAAAGCAGTACGGGGGGATCGCCAGCCTGTTGCGGATGGAGCGAGGCCAGCAGCTACAGGCCATCGAGCTCTTCCATCAGAAACTCTGGAGTGACTATGGGGCTAATTACCTACTGACCAGCTTGATTGGCCTCGAAAAATTTGACGAGAAGAGCGAATTGGTCCGCACGGCACTGGCAGAAACCCTGCCCCAGTACGCCAAGTCAAGAATTGCCGCCGCCTGGGCTTGCCTGAAGCTGGGACTACGAGATCAACTGGGAGTACTGACTGAGACCATGGAAACGGCCCGCTGGATACCACTAAAATGGAGTTGCGAGCAAGTGCTTAAAGAGTTGTCATAAGAGCCCGGAACCCTTGGTGCCACAAGGCTTTTCCTCCCAGTAAGGCAAACAATTTCCAAATCTATTCAGATTTTCAGTTTGCAAACTTGTGTGTCTTGATATTCATCTCCAACTCTGAGCTTCAAACAGCAGGGTTATGGTCAACCGTGATGCGGATTGCATCCCCCAAACCCTTAATCGCTCAACCATGCTCGACGCATTCTCCAGGAAGGCCGTCTCGGCCGATTCCAGCGGCGCCTTCATCGGTGGAGGCGAGCTGGCCTCCCTCAAGTCCTTCATTTCTGAGGGCAACAAGCGTCTCGACGCTGTCAACGCTCTCTCCTCGAACGCTGCTTGCATCGTTTCTGATGCTGTTGCAGGTATCTGCTGCGAGAACACAGGCCTGACCGCCCCTAACGGTGGTGTGTACACCAACCGCAAAATGGCTGCTTGCCTGCGCGACGGTGAGATCGTTCTCCGTTATGTCAGCTATGCCCTGCTGGCCGGCGACGCTTCTGTGCTGCAGGATCGCTGCCTGAACGGCCTGCGTGAAACCTATGCCGCCCTGGGCGTTCCCACCGGCTCTGCTTCCCGCGCTGTGGCCATCATGAAGGCCGCTGCCGCTGCCCTCATCACCAACACCAACAGCCAGGCCAAGAAAGCCGCTGTTACCCAGGGTGATTGCTCCAGCCTCTCCGGCGAAGCTTCCAGCTACTTCGACATGGTGATCAGCGCCATCAGCTGAGCCATATCTCTCTAAACGCCCAAAACCAACTACTTCCAAATCATGAAGTCTGTCATCACCACCGTTATCGGCGCCGCCGATAGCGCTTCCCGCTTCCCCTCCGCCTCCGACATGGAGTCCGTGCAGGGTTCCATCCAACGCGCTGCTGCTCGTTTGGAAGCTGCTGAGAAGCTGGCCGGTAACTACGACGCCATCGCTCAGCGCGCTGTCGACGCTGTGTACAGCCAGTACCCCAACGGTGCCACCGGCCGTCAGCCCCGCCAGTGCGCCACCGAGGGCAAAGAGAAGTGCAAGCGTGACTTCGTTCACTACCTGCGTCTCATCAACTACTGCCTCGTGACCGGCGGCACCGGCCCCCTGGACGAACTGGCTATCAACGGCCAGAAAGAGGTCTACAAGGCCCTCAGCATCGACGCTGGCACCTACGTTGCTGGTTTCAGCAACATGCGTAACGACGGTTGCGCCCCTCGCGACATGAGCCCCCAGGCTCTGACCGCCTACAACACCCTGCTGGACTACGTGATCAACTCCCTGGGCTGATTCATCAGCTTGGTTTTGATTCATTCAGCGATGAAGTGGGGGTGGGCGCTGCCCACCCCCTTTTTTTTAGCTCGAGAGGCAACTGCTCCCTTTGTACCCCGGTCAAATCAGATGAATTTGGAGCTGGGTTGAGAGTCAAAAGCATGCTTTCACTCACACCACAAAGGCAACTGTGACCACTCCAAACAAGAGCACAATCTTGTTGGATAGGGGGTTAATAGCAATAGAGGGAACAACACATGCTCAATCCCAAGTCCTTAATGCTGTGACCTTATCTAGTCGCATCAATTGAGCGACAACGCTCATTTAGATAGCGAAGATTAGGTCAGGACACCTACAAGCAAACCTCAACCCAATCCTCATCATGCTCGGCACGGAAACCAGCCTCAAAGCACTCACCTCAGCCACACGCACAGGCCCTGCTTCTTTCTCAACGAAAAGCAAAGCTGGCAAAAACACTGTTCCTCGCACGGTTGCAGGCGCTATTGCTGACTACAAGCGCCAGCACTGTGCTGCCATGGGGATTGGGATTGGACCTCGTCTTCATTCCGAATGCCCGTTTGGAGTCACCTTCGATCACTACAGCCCCGACAACAGTGCTGCACTGGAGCGAGTGATTATCGCCGCTTACCGCCAAGTTCTGGGCAATCTCCCTCCTACGGACAACCAGCGCGAAACCTCACTCGAAGCTCGTCTGCTGAATGGTGAAATCACCGTGCGTGATTTCGTCAATGGACTGGCTAAGTCTGATTTCTACAAGGCAAACTTCTTCCACGCTGTTGGCGCACAGCGAGGCATTGAGTTGAACTTCAAGCACCTGCTTGGACGCGCACCTCTCAGCCAGACTGAAGTTCAAGATCACATCAAGTTTCAGGCCGAGGAAGGCTTTGATGCTCTGATTGATAAGCTCACCGATTCCGCTGAGTACACTGAAGTCTTCGGTTCAGACACCGTTCCCTACAACCGGACAGACGATTCCTATGCCGGAATGTTTACGCGTTCATTCAATTTGGCGCGCGAACTGGGATCGACCAAAGTCGCCATTAGCGACAATGCACAAGGCCGCAATAGCCGGACCGTGAACCCACTGGCAATTGCCTCTCGCGAGAGCACCAAGCCCGGCACCTTCTCGTACAAATCGATTGCTCGCACACCTGTGAAACTGCCTCAGCAGCAGTACTCCGGCCATCAAACACCCAAGATGACCGATGAAGTGCCCTTCCGTCCTTTTGGCGTTCATTTCTGATTCACCAATCAGAACAACGAGCAAACACTCGGATTCAGCTCCCCGCCAAAAGCGGGGGGCTTTTTTATTGCGATGGAATGCTCCTGGTCAAAGGCCAGGTGTGACCAATGGATTAGATTTTAAGAACAAGAATTGAGTGGGCAATGCACGAAGAATCAGTTCCTGGGATGGGACTAGACAATCAAGAACTGACCAGTGAAGAGGCGCTTCAGCTTGCAGAGGTACTGAAGAAAAAGCTAGACGAGCAACAAATTCCATCGAGTGATCAGGAGTCATTGCGACAAATGGTGTCTGGCCTAGGTGATCAACGAGGGGCGCTGAGATTGACATTTGCTCAAAGCCTGGGAGCAGTAGGGGAAATAGCTGTACCGATTCTGTGCGAATCGCTTAAACACAATCCCAATGTTGTAATTCGCAGAGCAAGCGCAAAGACTCTGAACATTATTGGCAGTGAAAAGGCATTGCCTAATTTGCTAGAGGCCTTTCAAACCGACAAGGACCCAGTTGTGCAAGGCTCTTCAGCCGGGGCCATGTCAACCATAGGCGCTCAATCAATTGAGCCCTTACTGCAAATGCTCACCCAAGACAATTGCAGTGCCTTTCAGGTTGGCTTGATCAATCTTGCCCTGGGCTTTATAGGATCTAAAGCTCCAGAGGCATTTATCAAAGCAACACAATCGGACAATGCTGAGATCAGGATTGCGGCACTGGGAGCATTAGCAGAGCAAATTCAAACATCGCGCAACGAAACAAATGTGGGAATACTTCTCAACGCCCTAAAAGATCAGAGCGCAGAAGTCCGAGCCGAAGCAGCAACGATGGCTGGCAAGTCATTAGAAGCGGAAGAATATCAATGCCTCACAGAATTACTGCATGACACCGACTCGCAAGTAAGAAAAAATGCAGCTCTTGCACTGATGAAGATGGATGGGGTACAAGCAATTGAATCTCTCAACAATGCTGTCAAAAAGGAAGAAGATGAACAAGTCAAAGCTGTGTTCAAAGTGGCCTCAACCCAATTAGCTCGTCGTATGGAATAAATTTTCAGTGTGATTGCAATGCTGCACGGCGAGCAATACTCGCTTCGGCTACTTCTCGAATCAAGCTGTCTTTCTCAGGGTCTTCAGACAACGCCTTAAGACAGTCATCGACCAGAGGTGACTCAACCTCGGCCAAGGCCATAGCAGCACCTTGAACGTGAGCAATATTTTGACTACTGCAGACAGCAACTAATAGCGGTACCACTTGTTCAACCTGGCCAGCTTGTTTGGCAAGGTAGCCAAGGGTCATCAGTGAAGACTGAGCAACAACTGGACTGGAGTCATCAAGTGCTTTCTCCAAGACATTAAGGACGTCAGAGGAGAACAATTGATCAGGGAAATTGACAGCAATCTGAACGAGTGCCTTGATGCAACAGGCTCTGACTGTTCCACTATCAGAGGAATCAAACAACTGAAGAAGATCAGGAAGAGCAGAGTGACCCACGACACCGATACCCTTCACGGCAGTACGGTAAACCTGAGGATCAGGATCATGAATCAACTCAAGCAACTTTGGAAGTGCTAAATCAGGATGCTGATCCGCCATCATTTGACATGCTTGATCACGGATATTTGGGTTCGGGTGAGCAAGATCCTGAAGCAGCTCGTCAAACGAAGCCATGCACAAGAAGTATCAGACGGCCAAGGCTAACAGAGACAGAAACAACAATTTGAAGACGTTAACCAAGTACTCAAAGAACAGGAAGCACTAAGAAGCGCTGTCAATTGACAATCCAGAGCGACGGGATACGAAGCCATCTGGATCGGCTAATAAATGCTGATTGAATTGATCAGCAATACCAGATTTATCGACAGCCTTTAAGAGCGGTGAGGCCAAAGCGATTGCATAGCGAACCTCCCATCCAACTCGGGCACTGCCATTAAAAAGTCCTGGCAGTAACTCGAGGAGCACACAAGGCTCCAATACAGCAAGTGACAACACAGCTGCATGGCAACTTTTCAGAAATTGAGGCCGAGGATTGGTGACAGCATCAACCAGCAAAGGGATGATCCAATCCCTAGCCGTTGGAGCCCATAATGGCTTCAGGCCGAAAAGACGGACAAAGAAATAATGGGCGCCATAATCATTATGAGCCTCACGCTCCCAAGCCTCCTGAAGAACAGGGAAAAGACATTCGGCTGGCTGCGCGAGCAGTGTGCGAAGCGCCAAATAACATCGGCTAAAGTCTGGATTAAACAGCTCAGCAACAAGAAAATCAACAGCTGGATCCTGATCATACTGATGCACAAGTTCCAACTGCAAAGGATCATCTTGAATGACCAAATCGACCCAATCAAGAACTTGCCTGGATGGTTTTTCTGATTGATCAGCTGGGAATAGAAGCCTCAAAGCTCGCATGCGAAAGACAGGCGATACAGGAGCCTTGAGAACTTGCGGCAGCAGCGAATCAGCTTTTGCATCAATAATGTCTTGCACTGCACACTGCCTATCCATTTGATTAGGAAGGAAGAGATGCTCTGCTAGCACATCAAGGTTAGAAGCTTTTCCAGACAGAGTGACTGCCGCAGAGATTGCAGCGCCTTGAACACCTGGACTTGGATCTTGCTGAAAGCGTGAGATTGAATCGAGAGCCTGGACTGCATTTAAACCAGCCAGACTTTGAATCAAAATGCGGTGATTCTGGCTGGGGTCATCCAGAAGAGCAATCATCTGATCTTGCAGCTTTTGGCTCGGGCAGCCCAACTGACTCAATGCCCAGGCGGCATTTTCAACAAGATAAGTATCCGGCGAGAAAAGACATTGACCGATAGCAGGAATAGCACTTGAACACTGGAGGCGAGCCAAAGTATCAACCGCCTTGCGCTTCGCAATCAAAACAGCTTGCTCTGATGAATCCCTCTCAAGCAAGCCAATTAAAACCTTTTCAGTTTCAATGCCGGGGCAATTAATAAGATGGGCAGCAGCCATGTACAAGTCACTCTGTGACTCGAGAAGATCAATTGGAAGCCCCAGAATATTCCGAGCTTGATCGCAAGACAGACCAGGATGAATATTATCGAAGCGTCCGACCACTGAATTTCATAAACATGGCAAAATCATACAATCGGAATAACCCCCTTAACAATAGAGAAACTAAAGGTCAATAAGTGTGTCCTCACGGGGACGGATATTCAGCAAGCAAGTACAATTTCAAGCGCATGATTCAGGCTTGAAGCAATGGGACCTTTTTCGAGTACCCACTTTATTCTCAAGACTGGCATTTCGGCTGGATGTCGCCCAACAACATCTAAAAATATTCGGGTTCCATTCCCCTTACTCTGCCAAAGCCTTCGGTGCTTCCGTGGCGCAGGGTTTGGAGTCGAAGCCATCCATGCAGACCCGTCAGGCCCGCAAGTCACACAGCCCACTCCCGAGAAGAAGACTGCAACAAAGGCCGCGAAACCAGCAGCCACCAAAAAGGCTGATCCAGCACCTGCAAAACAAGCCAAACCAGCAGGCCGCCGCGGCAGAAGGAAAGCATCTTGAAAGCTTTTTTAGCTTAGTTCCTTACTTCAAAGACCCCATCTTGGGGTCTACCTCCTTTCAGCTCATCCCAGTTAATAGCTTTTAAAAAGCCATCTGGATCAGCACATTCAACAACATCAACCCCCCAACTACCCTGCTGGAGTGGCGCAGCTGGGCTGGCAGCTTCGCTGTCTTTCCTACCTCCAAGAGCAAGAAGGGAATGGGTCATGGAATGACCGCAGGCTTTACGATATTTTTCCCAAGCTTGAATCAGTTCTTGAGCGAACTCTTGGGCAGACAAATTTGAATCAACTTTAACAAGCCAATGTGGGTGGTTTAGAGCTTCTGAACTCTGGATATGGTCAGATGCTTTTAACAGTCCATCGGCCAATTCAGAGGCTCCAATTGCAGGAACTTCTGAGGATGACAATTGAAGATTATGGGAAAGAACAAAAACCGTCATCGTCACAAGCTAAGGTCATTGGAGGCCATCCTTGGCCGCGCTCACCGTTTCTAACAAACATGCCGGATCAACGTGAGTTGAGCTCACCAAGCATGGTGATTGGAGAGCAGCACGAGATCCGACTGAGCGAAGAGGAAGCCTACGATCTCGCAGCACATCTCAAGCAAAGGCTCCAAGACGGAACACCCCTGGATGCTGATCCAGACTCCATTGCCAAGATGGTTGCTGGCCTTGGTGATCCCAGAGGTCTTTTACGCCTTCGTTTTGCAGACAGCCTTGGCAACGTTGGAAGCGCTGCCGTGCCTGCACTTTGCCAAGCGATGCGTAGCAGCAATCAGGTCACCGTTCGACGGGCAGCCGCGAAGACTCTGACCCTAATTGCTGACGAGAAAAGCATCCCCGAGCTTTTGGATTCCCTGCTCAAAGACCCTGATTCAGTTGTTCAGGGGTCCGCCATGGGTGCGTTAGCTGCTATTGGAGCACCAGCTGTGGAAGCAGTTTTCAGCATTCTCGAGAATCCAGACAGCAGTGAAATGCAGCGAGGTCTGGCCAATTGGGCTCTTTCCTTTATTGGAGACAAAGCTCCTGACTCACTGCGTGCAGCTGCCAGATCAAAGAATCCTGATATCCGGCAAGCAGCGATTGCTGCGCTTGGCAGTCAAATTCAATCCATGGGGGACGAACAAGCTCGTGAGCTCCTAACCAGTGCCTTGAATGATCCCATTTCAAATGTTCGAGCCGAAGCAGCAACACTGCTTGGCAAACTTCAAGATTCTGAGTGGGCTGCACCACTTCTCATCCCAAAATTAAAGGATGAGGACAGCTGGGTCAGAAAAAACTCGGCCTTGTCTTTGATGAAGCTCGATGCCATCAGCGCTATTCAAGATCTCGGCCAGTGCGCAAAGCAAGAAGCAGATTCTGTCGTCAAAGCCGTGATGACACTCGCCATTAAACAGATCGAGAGCAACAACTAAACAGATGCTGGATTGGGGCTGCCACAGAGGCCAATGCTCCTGAGCAGATTGATCTGTTCGAATCTTCTTGCTCAAGCAACAGACAAAAAAAGGGGGGCTTGGAAGCCCCCCTCGATATTCATCAATGGTTGATCAGCTCAGGAGAGAGCGTTGATCACGTAGTCCAGGTAGGACTTGAACTCGTTGAGAGCCTGAGGGCTCATGTCACGAGGAGCGCAAGCGCGGTCGCGGGTGTAGGTCAGAGCCTCGACGTAAGGACCGGTGGGCAGACCCAAGGAGCGATACA
>MDTC01134217.1_pt1 | contig 10318 bp, 12 predicted proteins | sample 811181 | NCBI WGS metagenome assembly MDTC01 (sample SAMN05326644, study PRJNA326480) | marine metagenome | isolation source: seawater | place: Pacific Ocean: North | collected 2011
CTATTCCATAATTATTTTGTACGATTCTCTCAACTTGAGTCACAGACAAAATTAGTCTTTCATACCCCATTAAATAAAATTACTAAATTATTTTACTATTTTTTTTAAAAGTAATTTATGGTGCAGGATTTGGAATTTTTTCACTTACAGACTTTATTTCAGAAAGAATTTCTTTAGACAATTTAATATTTATACTATTTATATTTTCTTCTAATTGACCCATGGATGTAGCACCAATAATATTACTTGTAACAAAAGGTCTGTCATTGACAAATGCTAATGACATTTCAGCAAGTGAAAGATTATGTTTTGTAGCAATATTATAATATAATTCAGTCGCTTCAAAACACTTTGAATTACTAAATCGAGCTAGATTTGAAAACAACTTTAATCTACTATTTTTAGGCATAGCACCATTTCGATATTTGCCAGATAAAACCCCAAAACCAAGAGGAGAGTAGGCAAGAAGTCCTACATTTTCTCTTTTGCATATTTCGGCACTTCCTACTTCAAATAATCTATTTAATAAAGAATAAGGGTTTTGAATTGTAATCATTTTTGGAAGACCTTTTTTAGAATATTCAAGGTATTTCATTATACCCCATGCATTTTCATTTGATAATCCTACATATCTAACTTTCCCTGAGTCAATTGTTTTTTTTAGACTCTCTAATATTTCTTTAAAGTTATCCTCCCATCCGTCTTTTACATATTCAAATCCTCTTTTCCCAAAATAATTAGTTGATCTTTCAGGCCAATGAAGTTGATATAAATCTAAATAATCAGTTTGTAATCTTTTAAGACTTCCATTTATAGCATCTTCAATTGAATTACCTTTAAATCCTGTTTTTCTAATGTGAGCTGTATAATCTCCTGGACCTGCAATTTTTGACGCTAAAATAATTTTATCTCTAGATTTTCTAGATGTAATCCAATTACCAATTATCTTTTCTGTGTCAGCATATTTATCAGGTGTAGCAGGAACTGGATATAGTTCTGCAGTGTCAAAAAAATTTACACCTTTATCAAGACTAAAATCCATTTGTTCAAAGGCTTCTTCTTCTGAGTTTTGCCTCCCCCAGGTCATTGTTCCTAAGCATATTTTACTGACTTCAATATCTGTCCCAGGTAATTTATTATATTCCATGATTAATGAGATCTAGTTATTTAAATGACAAGCTGCAAAATATAAAATTTTGAGTTGTTTCAAAAGGAGTTGTATGGTTTACATACTCAACTTTATTAATTGATGTATTTTTATCTTCGAATAATTTTTTTAAAGTTATTTCATCATATTGACTTACATTTAGTCCACTACATTTTTTTGGACCTAAAGTTGAAAAAGTACCAACAATAAAGTTTTCTGAATATTCTTTTACTGTTTTTACATAATTTTTAATATCATTTTCAGAGGTTAAAAAATGAAAAACAGCTCTATCATGCCATAATGCATATTTTTTTTTAGGTTTAAATTGGTTAATATCACAAACGATCCAATTAACAGTCTCAGACTTTTTTCCAATTCTTTTTTTGACATTATTAATTGCATTCTCTGATATATCAAGAACAGAGATATCTTTAAACCCTTCACTCATTAAATAATCAACAAATTTGCTTTCACCTCCACCAACATCAATTATTGGAGCATTTTTATCAATTTTGAAATTTTTAAAAAAGTCAATTGAGGTTGAAGGAATATTTTGAGTCCAGGAAACTTCTTGTGAACTTTTTTCTTTATATATTTTTTCCCAATGAGCCTTAGTTGTCATTATTTAATCTTACTAAATTTTAATCCAGCTTTTGAAACAAGTCTGTTTAGAAGACTATCGCTCATAGCAATGGAAGGAGTTAAGATTCCAAAGTTATTATTTAATTTATCTTTGGCAAGACAGACAGCACTTTCTGCAAGCATTTTAGATGTTGACCCATATCCTGGATCTTTATCGCCGGTGACTTTATAAATAGAGAAATCATTGTTTTCTTGAAAAACATAAAATCTTAGACTAAAATAGCCATTTTCTCTTTCTTTTTTATTTGGGCCTTGACCTGGTTTAGGAGATAAAAAATTAAAAATTTTATTGAATAATGACCCTGGTTTTGCAGAAAGAAATATTAATGGAATTGATAATATAATTCCTTTAAGCCTACCTTTAAATCCGTTTCCTGTCATTACTGCCTCATCATATTTGAATTCTTTTCCATAATTATAGTTACTTAAAGCATTACTTCTTCTGACTATTTTAGTATTTATCCCAGCCATTAAGAATGGAGATATCCAGGTTTTAATTTTAGAATCGTAAATAACAGATCTTAAGTCACTTTTGTCCATACCAGATTGTTCTCCAATAGGATTTAATCCATACGGATTAGTTAAGCTTCTTCTGATTTCTTTGTTAATAGAGGCTTCTTTAATTATATTTTGCATGCTAGCATATGTTCCTCCACTGTAGCCTCCTTTTGCACCTGTCACTCTCATTTTAATTGAAAGGTTCTTTTTTGAAATATTTTTATAAATAAAATATACTCCCATATCTGATGGTATAGAATCAAAACCACAGCTGTTTACAATCTTTACTTTATTAGTAATTGCTTCTTCATGGTGAAGATCAATCATTTTTCTAATCCATTGTGCTTCTCCTGCGAGGTCACAATAGTGAGTTTTATTTTTTACACATGACTTCACAAGTAAGGACCCATATTTTGCATAAGGGCCAACAGTGCTGCATACTACTTTAGTTTTTTTTACTATATCATTAAGACTATTTTCATTAAAACTATTAGCTAAAACAATTGGAATTGTACTATCGAGAAATTTTTCTCTAATAGAATTAAGTTTGAGTTCATCTCTCCCTGCAATAGCCCAGTTTAAATCTTTTGCATTATAGTTTTTATATAAATATTCTGCAACAAGTCTTCCTGTAAATCCAGATGCTCCCCATATGATTATATCATATTCTCTATTATTTTGCATAACATTTTTTAATATAGGGCAATTTTGAAACTTGGTTAAAATTAAAAGAATATTTATCTTCTGAATATAAAAAAAGGAAAAAAGCTGTAAAAATCATGAAATTGCTATTAAAAACAATAATTATATGTTTACTGTTTTCAAATTTTTTAATTTCTCAAGAGTTAATAACTGAAAATAGTAAATCCAATCCAGTAACTATATTGTTTGTAGGGAATAGTTATATATATTATGGTGATAGTCTTCATAATCACTTTAAGCGAATGGTTGAGGAATATTTAACTGACTATGATGGAGGAGCCTCAGTTAAATCTGCTACAATAGGAGGGGCTAGACTTAAACACCATGATGTTGAAAGGCTAATTAAGCCCAAAGCAATTAGTTCAGTCAAGCATTTTGATTTGGTTATTCTTCAAGGAGGTAGTGGTGAAACAAAAAATGAAGCAAGTAGAAAAGAATTTACATATTTTGCAAAGAAACATATAGATATAGTAAAAGAAAATAATTCTGAGGCTGCATTATATATGACCCATGCTTTTGTTAAACCACATGAAGATTATATGGAGAATCAAATAAAAGTTATTGAGGAAACTTATACAAATGCTGGGAAAGATAACCAGGTTTTGGTTATTCCTGTTGGTATAGCTTTTGATTTGGCATACAAAGCAAAGCCTAATATTCAATTACACAAATCTGACGGAACTCACCCAAATCTTCTAGGAACATACCTTGCCGCATGTACCGTTTTTGCAAGTATATACGACAAGTCACCTATTGGTATAGAATATGATTATTATGGAGCTATAAGTAAAAAGGACAGGGACTTTCTTCAAAAGATTGCACATCAAGCAACTTCTACATATTTAAATAAAAATTTAAATTAGTTAGTTTGAATAATTTGAAGTTTTATATAATAATAAGCTATGTTCTTGGTTTAATTTTTTTATTAATTCATGATTTTAATTTCGAATTTTTTTTACTAATTGATCCAATTGCATTTGTTGTAATACTCAATATTCCATCATCAATAATTGGTTTAACTTTCTCTATTTTAAATAAAAAATTATTTTGGATTTTCTATGGGATTATCTTCTTTCTGATATGCTCAGTTTTTATTTTTTGGACAATAATAGAAATATATACTGGAGGTGACTGGGGAAAAATTCTTTAGAATTTAATCTAATTCCTTAATCATAATATTTCGAAATTTTACAGGATGACCTTCAGATTGAAGAGCAATATAACCTTCCTTTAAAGGTTTGCCAATCATGTCTTTAAAATTTTCTGAATAGTAATTATCATTTGCATATCTAATATTTGTATAGGTCATCACTGTATCTCTTTCAATAATATGATGAACAATAGAGTCAGAATAAACAATTATATCAATGCCCACCCATTCATTAATTGGGAATACCTTAGAACTTGATCTCATGCAGTGATTTGGAGCAATTGTCCCATTTATGTCAACATCTGTTCCAGGAGAACACATATTTAATGTTGTACTTATACCATCAGCTCGATTTTCAAGACCTCCAAGAAATTGTGCCTCAATACTTACAGGTACTCGTTGGTCTTTAAAAATTTTATAAGGATCTTCTGAATGTAGCATCACTCCACTGTTTCTGAATGACCAGTCACCATCTCTAATATGATCACCATAGAATTTGTATTCAAGTTTTAAATGATAATTTTTAAACTTCTTTTTTGTGTAGAAAATATTTCCATCTTTTTCATCAAATGTGTCATAGCTATCATAAGAAACTACAATACTTTCATCTTCAACAACATAAGTGTTATTGTAGTTATCATTTAAGTCATAGCCAGCAATTTTAATTTCCCAACCATCTAAGGATTTGCCATCAAAAAGACTAGTCCAATCGTTTGATGAATCATCTTGTTGACATGAAGATAGTATCAGAAGTATAAAAATTTTTGTAAAAATATTATCAGAGATAGACATTTCTCTAAGGTAAGTAAATTTTATTAGGCATTTGCTAACTGAACCATAATGTAAACTTTCGTAAGCATTACGACTAGAAACAATACGAAGAGTATTTCGGGAATGTATTGTTTAGGTATCCTTTTCATTTTAAACATGCAACAAATTTAAATTTTAGTTTAATATGTAAATCAAAAATTTTTGTTAATTATATAACTTAATCTAAGTTTGTTGGTCTATATAAATAGTTTTGCAATATGAATAGTTATGGTCAAATAAGAGATTTACTTCTAGGTGATTTAACAGTTTCAATTTTCATCTTTGGTGTAATAGTCTCATTACTAGTAATTACATCTTTATTTCTTTCTAATAAAGAAAGAAATGATTATGACAAAGACTATTATGACAGACATGGTCCATTGCCAAAATAAATAATATGAAACATTTAATAATATTTTTAATTCCCCTTTTTTCCTTCAATCTTTACTCTCAAGCACATGTTGGTGTTTCTGGTGCATTTGATTTAGAAAATGAATATTCTAAATTAGGTGTAGGATTAAATTATATGTTACTCCCGAAAGTCATGTTGGGGGGTGGCATAATGATCACGCCATTTGATGTGGATGATGATTATGAAATAATGTTAAATATAAAATATAAGCTTGGAAGATTTAATGTTGCAGCTGGATATATGTTTCACGAAATGCCAGACGACCAAATGGGAATGCACATGTCTATGGGTTCAATGAACAGTTCACATAAAAATCATAATGAACCATACATAGGAATTGACTATAAGCTCTTCAAAAGTAAAAAACTAAGGATATTTTTTAATACTTCAGAGTCGATGAAAACTTTAGGATTAATGATGCCAATTTTCAATATTGGAAAACAAATTCATATGCATCATAATTAGATTTTAGGAAAACCATTTGTGTTTGCCAAAATGATTTCTGGGTACAGACTGCTTATTTTCTAAATACCATTTGTAACCTTTCAAAACAGAATTTAAATATTTTTTTAATCCTGGATTAATCAAAAAAGTATGAATTATAAAATAGGTGATTTTATTTCTATTGCTATACACATGTGGATAAACAGTAATATTTAGCTTCGACTTTTTATCACCGGTTATTTTCCAAATAACTTTAGATTTCCTACCATTTTTCCTTCCAATGTTTAACTCATAACCCTTACCTTCATCCCATTTATAAAAATTTCTGTGAAGTATAACCCCATTTAAATACTCTAATATATCATCATGCTTATCTTTATTCCAATTGACAACTGTATTAGACTTGCAGAAAGGATGGGCTTTGTTTAAGCTTCCTGGTTCTGAAATAATTTTCCAAATTGTTTTATTGTCAAAATCTAAATTAATTGAACAGCTTACAGGTAAAATCATTTAATCAATAGTTATTTTTTCAAGATGTCTAACAATAATTACATCAGAATTTGGAGACAATCTTGCTACATCTCTTTTAAATGGAATAAGTTTTAATTTAATACTTGATTCTTGTGAGAAGTTATAAGGTAATCTGAAATTATCCCAATGAGTTGGAATTATAGTTTTTGGATAGCCTGTAACGTTGAGAAGCCTCTCGTTGTAATTATAAAGCCCTAGTTGAGATTGATTTACTCCAGCTAAAAGAATATCTGGAGTTATTCCATAAAGCTCTCTCTCGATAAAATTCATTGATCCCATTGTAAGGATATCATGATCTTTAAATCTAGCTAAAAACATTAATGACCCTCCTTCTATAAATTCGGATACTCTTAGGGGAGCATTTGGGGGCTCTGTATATTCTCTTGAATCAATGTAATGCTTGTCATTTAATGCAGAGTGGATAGATGGAATTACTCTGACTGAAAATTTTTTAAACTGATAATCTTCACCACCTTTTACAGGATATAATTGACTATTATCAATTCCATATGCTCTTAAAATGTTAATTGTAGTTTCAGTACCTATAACTTTAGCTCCAGTTTTTTTTGCTATGTATGGAACATCTGCTAAGTGATCAAAGTGAGAGTGATGAACAAGGATAAAGTCTACTTTATCAATTAAACTATCAATTAGGATTGAGTCAGAAACATAAAAATCAGATCTTAATACAGTCTTTCTTTTATCAAGTTTATTTATAGAAGGACCACTTCCAAGTTTTACTCTTGAAATATATGGGTCTATTAATATAGAGGTGTTATCATCTGAAATCTCCCATCCAGCTGTGCCAAAATATCTTAATTCAACTTGAGTGTATGAGTTTATAGTCAGACTAATAATTAAAATTGTGAGTATTTTTTTCATTTTTTAATTATTTATAAAGTAAAAATTATTTTCATCGGTGTTTGCTTCTAAAATATCAATTTTACCATCATTATTAATATCTGAATCAATAATATCATAGGTTCTAAAATTGTTTTTTGATACTATTTCTTCTTTCCATTCTTTCCCATTAGATATATTAAGGTAAACTTTAGTTAATCCAGGGGAGTTCCCAACTACTATATCCAGATTCCCATTTCCATCAAAATCATTTACTGCTAATGAAAAACTTGATGATTCTGATCCATCAAAAACTATGTTATTTATAAACTTACTGGTCTTGTCTCCAAAATATATGATATTGGGCTCATTAATATTTGCTGTAGCTATATCTTTATATCCATCAGAATTGAAATCCCCAATTTCAATAGCTCTAGTGTTATCATTGCCCTTTCCAAATAATACCCTTTCATTAAAATTTAAATCACCATCATTATAGTAAACATAGTTAGGTTGACTATTTCGATTTGCTAAAATTAAATCTTTAAACCCATCTTTATTCATATCAGAAACTTCAACGTCAATAGTTGCATCTTCTGCAGTACCAAAAAGAATTATTTCTGAAAAATCTCCATTTCCATCATTCAGACATATCTCATTTGATTCAACTCGATTTGTAATCAATATGTCAATATCACCATCGTTATCTATATCATTTAGTGTAATGTTTCTTGAATTAGAATAAGGTCTGCCAAATGAGTTTGATTTAGTAAAATTTCCTTTCCCATCATTAATAAAAATATAGTTTGGTGCCTTATCATTTCCTACGGCTATATCTAAATCTCCGTCACCATCAAAATCTGAAAGTTCAGCAGCATAACTTGTTAATCTTTCAGTCCCTAGATTCCTTTCAACAGTAAAGCCTCCTTTGCCATTATTAAAAAGAATTTTATTTTGTCCAGGCCAGTGTCTTCCATTTGCAATAATTACATCTATATCACCATCATTATCTATATCCCCAGATGATATTGATGCTGTTTTCTCTTTATCTCCTCCCAAAAGATTTATTTTAAAATCTATGCTTTGAGAATAGTTAGGAGTGCTATAAAAAACTAATAAAAATGTTAAAGCTTTAATTTTCATTTTTTTACTTAATTGGAATTAACCATGTGTTTTTAATCAAATTTATATTACCATTCATTTCTTTTTCAACGACTCTATCTATAACTCTAATTCCTTCTGATGCCATATTATAAAATGTGTCTATACCGCTGTTAGGAAAATTTTGTCTAGTTCTATGAATATTAAACTTACCAGAAAAATTCATATTAAATTCTTTTTCAATCATTTCTTTTCCAATTAAAAAACCAATTAAACCACCCCATGTTGATGTTGGATTGTCTGAATCCCATCCAGATAAAGTTCCAATTTTTATTGTCTCTTTAATATCTCCTTCTCCATAGAATAAACTTACGAGGCTTGATGCGAAATTTATTCCTGCCGCAAAGCATCCATTACAATATAGTTTTTTTGATGTTATATCATAACCATCTTTTTCATTTACCTGATATCGATAATATATTGAATCTCTAGCTTGTTCCCATTTAATTCCTGAATTATATAGTTCTTTTACATAGTTATACATCTTTGCTGGGAATTGGCTCTGATTTAAGTAGGATCCTGATTTATCTGCAAGCCAAAAGATTTTTTCATTTATAGATTTAAAATTTTTTTGACTTGATGCTAGTGAATGCATTCTAACATAAAACTCAGCTATTTCTTGAGCTTCATTTCTTGCAGTAGTTTTAATAGGGAGCTCTGCTAATTTTATAGCTATATCTGGTCTAGTAGGAGAAAATAAGCCAAAAATTTCTGTTGTTAACTGAGCATCAATCATCATATATGAACTATTGTTAATTGGGTCTCCTGTTTCTGGGGGTGTCATGCCTATTTTCATGAGATCAAATGCCTTTTGATTAGATTCCCATAAATAATTTTCTTCCTCAGATTTAATATGCTTAAGCCAGCCATTTCTTATTTGATCTGATGTAAGAATTGAATTATCATGAAAATTCATAAGATATTGGTACATGTATTCAATATCTGTATCGTCATCTGACCCCCAAACTTCATTCTCATCTTTAACTACAAAATCAATTCTAATATCACTTTTGTCAATATTTTTATCTTCCCATATACTACTTTTATCTTTTTTCCCCCAGTCTTCTCTTGTATAAAAATTCCCGGTTTTAATATCTCCTATATTTCCAATTTTATCCATTTCAGTTATTAGCCCTGTCCAATTTGCTATAGACTGACCAAGCCAAAAACCATATAGTTGGTCTGAATATTTTTCTCTTGATATTTCTGTATACTCTAGAATATCTTTATTACTATGAGAGCAGGATATAAGAAAAATCAATGCTGAAAAAGTAAATATGTTTTTAAATATATTCATTATACTAATTTAATTTTTAATTGTCCAATATTCCCAATTTCCACTTGCTTCGTATAGCTTAATGATTTTTTCAAATTTTTTTACCTTAATTATAATTTCATTCTCATCATTAATTGAAATAATTTTTGTTTGAATTGAGGTTATTATTTTTTTTAATTCATATTTTATAGAGTCTATAGAATCATTTAGTTTATCTTTTTGATAATATTGAGCTAGACAATTTATGACTAAGTCATGTTTTCCAATATATATAGATTTTTGTGACTTACTATTTTTTAATATGCATATGTATGTTTTCCACCTTTTGTCAAATACAATGGAAGTTGTAATAAAAAGTTTATTATTTATTGATTTTATCTTATCTGATAACTGTTTTCTTTTATCTTTTAATTCTAAATAATGTTTTTTAACTATTGATTTTTTTTTATTGATTTTTTTTATTGTTTTTTTTAGCTCACCTTCTTTCAATAGTATTTTACTATAATTGTTTATTAAATAAAGATCTTCTTTGCTTAAGTCTTTATTGCTGTAATCATTTATATTTTGAATTTTTTTCATTTATATTACTATACAAAAATAAGAATTAATTTATTAAGTATAGTATATAACTGTGCCCTTATTAAAATTTGTGCCCCTATTTATTAATTTCTTTAATACTTTCATTAATAACTATCTTTTACTTAA
>MDTC01258130.1_pt1 | contig 10318 bp, 10 predicted proteins | sample 811181 | NCBI WGS metagenome assembly MDTC01 (sample SAMN05326644, study PRJNA326480) | marine metagenome | isolation source: seawater | place: Pacific Ocean: North | collected 2011
AAAGAACTTCCTCACCCGTTACATACTCCACATCACTTCCTAAACCCAAACTTCCTAAACCCAAACTTCCTAAACCCATTCTTCCTCCTCAACTCAATCTTCCACCACCACTCAATTTTCCACCACCACTCAATCTTCCACCACCACTCAATCTTCCACCCCCCAAACTTACACCCATACTACCTAGATCCTATATATATGAACATTATTTCAAAATGTTTAATCAGTACCACTCGTTCCTATATCAACACGGACTAACAACAAACATACCTCTTACAAAATAAAATTATTATACTATAAATAAAATGCAATATTCAAACTTAAGATACTTCTTCCTATTTTTGGGAATATTATTCATTATACTATTCATTTCCACATTCTCAGTCGAATTCATCAAGCAATACTTCCTCAAAGTAGGAATATTATGGTTCATCAACAACCTCATATTCACAATATTAGTTGTACTATTAGTAAAATGGGAAATTAACAATCCCCCAAAATAAAATCGAATCTTCGTTCTGATTATTCAAACAATAATCAAAATGTCGCAATCATCACAACAAAATATGACCACACCATATGTTGATGACGAGGATAGACCCTCAACACCACCACCCTCAACATCACAAAGATCATTAAAAGCCCCTCACGCACCCGGGAAAAAACACCAATGCCCTGGTTGCGCAGAAAATCAAGCCAATCAAGAAGCTCACATTGGCCCCCATGGTTGTCTTGGGGACTGGGACGAATTTCTCTAAACACCTATTAATATTATCCCCTGCTAAGGCATGAGCCACGGCAGGCGGTGGAAAACCATACCCACACCGGGTATGGTTTTCTGACGTCAAAATGGAAATCTTTCTCAAACTATCCCCTGATATTCAATCTAATATTGAAAAATATCTCAACACACACAAAATTAAATACCATGACTTTAACGACAAAGTCTCTTGGGCCATGATTAATATTGTTAATCATGTATATTGTATTCGCACTGCCCCTAGGAAAGCATGGAAATATATCAGCAAACAAAACAGATTCGGCACCAAAAGAACCTATGAAAATTATGAACAAACCAATAACCTAGTTGGTGGATCCTCCTTGGGATTCGGTTCGGCACCTTTCAAAAGACACAGACTTTCTCCAAAATGGAAAACTGTTGTTCAAAAACACTATAACGACTCAGACTTCAGCACCAGGATCTCAAGAAATACTGCCACTCTAGAACAGCGCCACGAAGAACTAATGAAAGACCTAATGACAAGTTCCGTCACCGACAAATATAACGACATAACTTTCTACAGGGAATATAAAATAAATATGGGCATCTACCAAGATGAAGACGGTGACTATACTTATGGACCCAATCATTCACTCATTGAAAACGAATTGAATGATAAAATTAAAACAGAAACCCTAAAAGTTATTGACATGCTCAAGTCCAAACTCAAAAATATACGCCCTGGTACTTCTCGGCAAACAAAATGGAATACTTTCAAAATCCTAAACGAAATTAATATGGAAAACATTTTCGAAAAACTCAACCAATTGTAATCCGGTCTTAAACTATATTAACATATAATATAGTTTATAATGGAAGAACTTACTCAATTATTCAGTTCCATGGGCGTATCTACAACCGTCCTCGACATCGTCAACCAAGATATGACCGCCATGGCGCAACACTACATACAACAAGATTCTAATTCACATATCGACTTCTCCCCAAACCCAATATGCGACTACACCGACAACGACTCCCTAACTAAACAAATATTACAACACATCAATCTCAAAGGAGAAAATCTCCTCCGAGAAAAAATATTATACCTATCTCCATCTTCCCACATATCAGACATAGATCTTAACACTTATATCACATACTACGTATCTCTTCTCGAGACAACCCTATCATCCTAACGACCGCGACGCGAGTCGCACATACAATATTTACCATTACCAATAGTACAGTCGTAGTTATAAAGATCTATTCCGATACCTTCATTATCATCCAACTCACAAATCTCCTGACAATCGTCATGAGTTCCCCAGAATCCCTTAGCATCACACGTATTCTTTCTATAATTAAGCGCCGCCATTACCCTACCAACTGACCAGCGCGGCTCTGTATCAAGATCAGCATTTCGACATATTTTCGGCACTCCCCCTATACTTTCTCCACTAGGTAAACGAGGAAAATCTACTATACAATTCCGACGAGACGACTCACCGGTACCTGAAAAAAAAGGACATGATCCTATTGGTAAATCCCCACACTTTTTTGGTCCATTAGGATCATTAAAAATTGACGTTTGAAGTTCAAAAGGGGGTCTAGAAAGATTACATACATCCGGACCTGGCATGCACTGCCCGTTTTGAGCTTCACAAAAAACAGTATCTTCACTTATTTTACTTCCTCTTCGACCCCGTACAGCTGTGTAATGATTTTGACAATAATCTATATCTGCTTGCGTTTCAAGACGCCCTATATCATCATTAATCTCTCTACAATCATATATCCAATTATCTAAAGCTCCGCATGGAGGGACGACCATTTATTTTAAACATAAATTTATTTATGTTTTAAATTTTCCTTAACTGGCTACATTAAATTTGAATTATCCTACTATAATCTATTGCCAACAATAGATTATTATGTCCGACACACCATACCAAATATACGATATGACCGAACATATCCCTCCCCAAACCCTCCAAGACTTCACCGACTTCATCACCTCCGATCACTGGCTTGAAGGTGTACCCGGCGGATTCCTCACCAACTCCCCCAAACGAAAAGTTAACGCATTCGGTAACGGTGGATATGACTCCACCTACTGGACCGCACAAATGAAATCTGCATCCGTCACCCTACACACACGCCCCAACCCCCTACCCCCCTCATTCGAAGCTATGATCCCATATCTCAAAGATCTATTCAAACTCTCACACCCAGACGCACAACTCACAGACGATACCTTTTCCATCGGAGTATGCAACTATTACACCGAACCAGACATGTATATAGCCGCCCACACCGACGACAACGTATGGTACCCCAAAGAATGCTCCGCCGGAACAGTCTTTGCTAGTATTACCCTCTATCCCCACGGAGAACCCGACGAACCTCACTTCTCTAGATTCCAAATACAACACAACGGCAAATGGCACCAAGTCAATCTACCACACAACAGCGTCATGATTATGCCCAGCAACATACAACACAGAGTCCAACCCTTCCTCAAATCAAAAACTAAACACTTCAAACCCCGCATCAACGTTACCTTCCGATCACTCTTCCCCAAAAAAATCGACCCACTCATGCACCTCATGGCAATATCCAATCACGCCAGATACTACTGTATACCCTACGCAATGACCATTCCCTCAAATATCAACCAGGAATCTGAAATCATACTCACCGCCTATATCAACTTTTGCGACAAATACAACAAAACATTCGACGTACACATACGCGACCGTCACAGAAAAAAACTTATACAACAATACAGAAATCTACCCTACCCACCATTCAAAATAACTAACAATATGGTACCAGAACTATTCGAAACTATTCTCCGCGAAAAATAAACTTGATTTATAAATTGAAAAATCAATATATAAATCAGTTATGGCTTCTTTTACTGCTATGAATATTCCTGCCCATATGGTAGCAGATGTTGAAGAGTTGATGCAACGACTCAGCACCGGTGCCGCCGCTACTAACGAACACGAGATGAGCATGGCTTACCCCGATGGTGTCGTAGTCGAAAACACATCTGAATCCGATGAGGAACCAAATTGCTATGAAATGGTCTCCTGGAACGGAGAACCCCCCGTCCTCTGCGAATCCCGTATTGATACTCACGGAAAAATCTGCTACCGTGTATGTCAAACCCCCGACAAAAACTACTATGAACTCCGCCCCTACGACAAGGTCGTAGATAACGAGAAACTCAAAGTCGCATCTATCTCTATGTCACGCAAAGTAGCAGATAAATGGCAGTTCCTAGTTCACTGGGAAGGTAAGGGAGAAGGCCGCGCCGAGTGGGTCAACGATGAAAACTGCAACTGCGAGGATCTCATCCGCAATCACTTGGCCAAAAAAGGCGTTAACACCGTCTACTGTTTCGCCCGCGTCAGTACCTCATCACAAACTGGCGAGGATCACGTATCACTCGACGCACAGCAGGCTGGTATGACCAAAACTGCCCAGACGCGTTTCCCAAACCACAGAATGAAAATTATTCAGCATGTCGGTTCTGGCTTCAAAAAAGTATGCAAACCCCTAGCCGATATGCAAAACTACGTTACCGAGGGTGATGTCATCCTCTGCTATCGCATCGATCGTCTCACCCGCAACTTGAATAAATCCCTCCCCTGGCTAGACGAGATGACCAACAAAAAGGTCACCGTCCTTTCCACTTCCCAGAATATCTCCTACATGGAAAACAAATCCCAGTTTACTATGGAGATTCTCCGCGGTCAGGACGAATCCGAGACACTCGGCCGGCGTATCCGCGACACCCTATCTCACAAACGTAACCGCGGCGATGAACGCGTCGGTGGCCTTCCCTACGGTAAGAAATACAAACGCGTCCAGGACTCCGGTGGTGGTGGAGAGGGTGACGGTACTAAACTCGTTGTGGTTGACGATCCCGAGGCCCTAGCTACTATCCGCGAAGTCAAGAAACTTCTCTGGGATGGCAAATCAAAGAAACGCCGCTCCCCACAGGAAGTCGCTGATATCCTCAACGACAGGGGTGTCACCAAACGCGGACGCAAGTGGAGTACGGCCATGGTCACCAACACATCCCACATCCGTATATAAACACTAATTAGGTTGGACACTGTGTAGTCAGTGACAGGTGTGGACGATGGTTGGGGTCCACACCAACAAAACAATTAGAAAAGCCACATCCACATCGGATGTGGCTTTTTTACGTTTTATATTTTTATTACCCTCTAATAAAATGACTACAAATATACAAAATCCTATGAGGGGCATAGAAGGGGGCATAGCCCAAACTAGCGGTATTGGAACTAATGCAGTTTGTACGGCCCTAGCAGCACACGGAATTCCAGAATCAGTTTGTGAAGCTGCTGCTAAACTAGGAATGTCTCAATTTACAGAATGGGCTAATGAACATGCAGCTGAACATTCGGCAGATCATTACTGGGGTAACAAAAATTGCGTTGACCTACCTTGTCCCGCTAATGTTGATGATGATTGCAGTAACATGATGGAAACAGAAGATTCATGTAGAAAGGGTTTCGCTTCTATGGGTGCAAACAAAACACGCAACCTCGACAAATATGATGTAGACGCCATCAACAACAGATGTTCTGAACTAAATTGTAACACATGCTCTAATAAAACACAATACTCCTGCACTCCCCCAGAAGTCAACACAAACGAAACTTGCACTGCACCATGCGCCTTCAAAGTAGGACAATGCTGCAAAAAACCTTCCGATCTAGACAACGCCTGGCAAAAAATAGAACAAACAATCGAAGATAATTTGAAGTTTAAACCATTTGCAACTCCCCTAGACTATGTGCTTATAGGTTTAGGAGTAATTTCATTTCTCTACTACATTCATCGCAGAAATCAGGGTTATGAGGGTTGGGGACCAATTACGATATTATTTGTCTCTGGATTAATTTTGGGTCTCGGACTTGGAGGAATTATTCCTCCATACACTCCTCCTTCAAAATAATTCTAAAATTTTATTAGATTGGTTCTAATAAAATGAATTTTACAACATCACAAATTTTCGGTTTTGTTATTTCAATAACTTTTGGATTCGCCCTAATGATCTTATCCAGAAAATCAGAAAACAAATATTTATTCCCATTTGGTATTAGTATAACTATCGCATCAATTATCGTATTAGCTATATTATCATTAATGTGTAAAGAAAAATACACACCTCCACCCGACGCACCCCAAAAAAAAGCAAGTTCAGTAACCCTATCATTTAGTGGTGGAGGCTTTAGAGCCCTGAGCGCTGAAACCGGAGTCATGCACGGCATCATCGAACAAACTGGTTATCAAGGCGATGCCGCAACATTCCTTAATAAACATGACTTCATATCCGGAAACTCTGGTGGATCATGGTTCATGTCATTAATAGCATACTCGCCCAATTACATCAGCGTTCTTGATAATCCAATACCAGACAGCACATTTAACTACATAGACGAATGTAAAGGAAATACAGAATATCCTGACTCAAACAGTTGGTGGCGCTGGTGCGGAACATACGATAGCGACTTCCATAAATGTGGAGACTACTGCTGCTGTGATGAAGAGCACAAACAAATCGTCCCAGCCACAAAAGGAACTCTCAACACAACCTACTGTGAAGATTGTAATCTAGAAACAGATATCATTATTCCTAAGGATTTTAATATCAAAAAATATTTCTATAACGTCATTGAAACTGCTAGCCAAGAAGCCAATAAATCTGGTCACGATAAATTAGTTTCTATTATAGACATGCTACCCGGAGTAGAAGATAGCGTTTTAAAACCATTACTATACTACCTCACTTCCCCCTGGCAAGAAGTCGTCAAAAATTCAGTATTCGCTGCTGCAGATGCTGATAAGTATACGGCTGGGAGCAACCCCAACAACCTTACCACACATCTAGTATGGGCTGGTGTACTTATGAGGGATGCATTAGTTACTGCTAGTGCTACATCTTCACAAAATTCAAAAGACCTATCCATCGTAGTTGCCGCGACTCCAGATCCCAACTGTGGTAAAATCACCACAAAAGAAGAATTGATCTCTTCACTCAGTAAATGTGGCATTGCCTATCCCATCATATTCGATTACGATTTTAAAAATAAACAATCCCTATTACCCTTCTGCCCCGGAGAACCCATTCAAGAAATTAATTTCTATAAAAATAAAGATACCACTTTCTACGACAATAAAAACGTCAAGTCGAACATGTCGAAATCATTTCCCACATCCAAAACCCTAGTATACAAACTTGCCTCTACCTCCGGTGCAGCTGCCGCTGTTCTATCAAATTATACTGAAATCAACGAAATAGTCGACAATTACCTCGGTTCTGGAACTATAAGTAAAATATTTGGTGGCGCAGCTGATACCGCGGTACGTACCGTCACAAAGTATCTAGCCAACTCAGCCATACCCCTACAAATTAAAAATGGTACTCCCTCTTATTTTGACGATGGTGCAGTTCCAGACAATCTTAATCCTACAGATATCCCTACAAACCCAATTACACGCTTAGGTGACGGAGCTTATTTTGACAATAGCAGTGTAGCTTTCGTTATTAGGGCTTGGCAACAAAAAAATAAAAATTCATCTACCACCCTAAGATCCATCTTTATAGACGGCCCAACCCTAGACGACACTCAAAACGGAAAAACCCTCAGCGAATCTACTAGTCGCCTTTTCGGTTGTAATTCAGACGGTACAGAATGCGGTGGGAAAACTTATAATTATATCGATAGCCTCGGTAGCGATAAACTTGATTACGAAGTTCTCAACCCACAAATCTTTGACTCCAAAGAATTTAAAAATGCTAAAAACGTATACTGGGGCACCATCTCAAATCCCGAAACTCATCTCAAAATCAGCGTCTTCACACTTACAACCCTAGACAATGTAGAAATTGGTATCACAAAGGGAACTAAGGTCGAACTCGCCGTCCTAACCGCATCCTCCGACGCACCAATATTCACCGTACCCGGAAGCAATAGTGTCACTGATGCTTCTAACTACATTAATACAATTGCCGCATTTAGTAAACTTGCTCAAGACGTTCCCTCCGGTATTATAGACAGACTGCATTCCGCTTCAGATTCCGGAGGTTTCTTTGATCCTGTTAGTTCTATTTCATCTGCAACTACAATTACATTATAATTTTTCTTACTTATAAATAAATGAAAAAATTCTGTGGAGGTCCACAACAATTACTGCATAATTGTAGCGACATACTTACAGAGAAAACTTGCAGCTCAAAATCTAATTTCTGGACAGTTGCAGACGGAAAAACCCGTTATTGCGAATGGAATCCCTCACAGAATAAATGTGTATTTGGAGATCCTTGCGTATGCCCAAGAGCACCATTCATGCTCGATCGCTTTGGCACTGAACACAAATCCCCAACTTCTTGCAGTGACTTAACCCAAGACCAATGTCAATATTTTGAAACTCGAGACAATAGACGTTGCCTACTATCCCATCTAGGAAAATGCGTAGATCCTCCTGAAACAGATCCTCAATGCACCGATTATAATACGGAAGACGGATTCGCAGCTTATAGCGACACTTGTCCTCTCGGAACTACCGATTCCTGCTCAGAGATTTGTAAAGATCAAAATAAAAGTTTTACGGGTCCCGCTAGGGAAATTTTAAGCTATGAATGTGAGGCTGTTGGGATCGGCACGGGCCGTTATAGTAGATATTGTATGTGCTCTAAGTAAACCCAAAGAATAATTCATCCCCTCTTGTAAAAATAAACTTGATTTATAAACCACAATTCCCTAGATTATTTCAGATCATGGATCAAACGTATTCACGCAAACATATGGATATGGACTCGTATGACGAGTCCGACAACGAGAATCCGTCCTACTATGAGCAGGACGATGCCCCTTCCGATTATGAATCGGAAAATTATGACGACGATGACGATCAAGACAAACCCAAGTTATTGGTCTCATCCCCGGAAAACGATATGATTGGTATGACCAGTCTATCCAAAAAATCTTCCCCCCGCCCCACACAACTGCTATCCACCAAAGCCTCCAAGGAAAGCCCTTGGAAAACACAGAGTCAAATGCGTGTGTCACTCCGTGCCATGGGCGAGAAAATGGAAGCTGAACGGGAACTCAAAAAACAAAATGAGATCCAGAATATGCTCACCGCCGCCCGCGACTCCCGTATGGAAATGGAACGCAAGGCCCGCTCCGAAAAACAGGAGGCAGAAGCCTCCATCCGTTTGAAGGAACGAAAAATCGCAGAGGAGAAAGCTGCGAAACTCAAGGCCCGGGAGAGTGCAACACGTTTCAAGGCCAAGAAACTCGAAACTGCCACAGAACTCAAACGCCGTGAGGACGAGGCTGCCGCCGTTAAGGAGGCCCGTGCCGATCGTCGCAAAATGCGTGGATATGAACGCAAACAGGAACTACACATGAATCACACCAACCAGGTTGCCGTGACTCCCATCAAAATACAAACTACTATTCCCGTACCCGAGAAAACAGAGGACGACTCTGACACCGACGACGAGGACGATGCCGAACTCTTGGCCCTAGTACAGTCCAAAACTCCCGAGGTCAGCTCCAAATCAGAACGTATCACTGCCGAGCGGAAGGCGGAGGAGGAAATTTCACGCAATACCAAAATTGACGACGGTTGGACTGAGGTTAAAACTAAAAAACCAAAAACACCTAAACCTATTATTAAGATGGGACAGGAATCCTACCGCCCCGAGTCACGCCGATTCATTCGTCCCAGCTCACCAGTTCCATCCCACGGGTCTAATAAACCTACTTCGGAGGAATTACAACAGCGTCTCGTCAAAACACGCTTCTGCATGTCCATTCAAAATGGTATCCCCTGCCCCCACGGCAAAAACTGTCGCTTTGCACACACTGTCGACGAACTACAACTTCCAACTTGCCTCTTCGGACACAAATGCAACTTTGTCAAAGATATGGGTGGCGGACTATTCACCAACTGCGGAAAGAAAATATGTAAATTCATCCACTCCGGAGAATCAAAAGACTCATACTATAAACGTGTCGGCATTAAACCACCACCACCCATCTCCACACAACCAAAACCTATCGAGGTAGAGCCCAAACCCCTCGGGGCAGAGCCCAAACCTCGACCACGTTTGATCAAGGTCGTTAGACCTCCAGCCCCAAAACCCCCCGCATGGACTAAACCCCTCACTATTCCCGCAGATGACGAGATTAGTGTCTCCTCATCCTCTACCACGTCTAGTAAACCCTTGTGCAAGTTCGTCGCTCAGGGAAAACCGTGCCCACACAAGAAATGCCGCTTCCCACACACACAAAACGATAACGGACCCCGTGTACCTACCAACATAACTATGGCACACCCGGTGGTTGTGCCCAAACCTACAGTGGTGGAGCCCAAACCTACAGTGGTTGTCCCCAAACCTACAGTGGTGGAGCCCAAGCCGCAGGGGGCAGAGCCCAAACCTCCTCCCGTTCAACCATTACCTCTTCCCCCCGCCCCCACACAAACTATCTATGTTCCCGAGAGCCAATATATGGTTGCACTCGAAATGGCAATGAAGAG
>MDTC01091424.1_pt1 | contig 10317 bp, 5 predicted proteins | sample 811181 | NCBI WGS metagenome assembly MDTC01 (sample SAMN05326644, study PRJNA326480) | marine metagenome | isolation source: seawater | place: Pacific Ocean: North | collected 2011
CCGGGGGAATGAGACCATGCCCCCGATGACCGCTGCGGCGATGGCTGACAATTCCAACCCAATGGCTGTATTCGGGTCAGCGCTCCCCAGTCTGGCGCTTTGAGAAACTGCAGCCAGAGCGCAGAGCATGCCTGATATTGCAAATACAGATATTCGAAAAGGGCGGGTGTTAATGCCGGACATCCGAACAGTTTCCTCATTGGTGCCGATGGCGATAAGGTAGCGGCCATAAACAGTTCGGGTCAGCAACAGGTGCCCGGCAATGACCACCACTGTGGCTGCGACAAAGGCTGCTGAAATACCGAGATAAGGTAGCGGCGTTGCCACCGTCTCAATTGCGGCACCGATGTATTGGGTCTGTGAGTCTGAAACCAGATATGCAATCCCACGTGCAAGCTCTAACATGCCCAAGGTCACTATAAACGCGGGGATACCTGCGCGAACAGTGATGGTGCCGCTGACTAAACCACAGGCGGTACCCGTGAGCATGGCCAACACCACAGCGCCTGCCAGTCCTACCTCGGCGTTCACCATCACGACACCGACGACGGCAGAGCACAAAGCCAATACAGAGCCTACAGATAGGTCAATGCCGCCGGCCACCAACACCAGAGTCATGCCGACCGCTAAAAATGTCAGGTCGGGAATCTGGTTGCTGATTGTGATAAGTGTGCGAACTGAGAAAAAACCGTTGCCGAAGATGCTGAAGACGACGATCAGACCAATGAGTGCTATGAGTAGGCCGCCGCTCTGGCTGCCGAGAGATTTAAAAAAATTCATTGTGCGGATTCTCCAAACATGGCTCGTACAATGGCGGCTTCATTCCAGGGTCGTGATTGATTGGCGTCGCGTTTGAATTCTCCTGAGATCTGTTTGTGACTCAGCGTTAATATGCGGTCACAGTTTTGCAGGAGTTCGTCCTGGTCGCTGGAAACGATAACAAGGCCGTGGCCATTGACCGCAAGTTCCGCAATCAATTGGTGGATTCTCGCCCGCGCCGGAGCGTCGACACCGCGGGTTGGTTCGTCCAACATCAAAACTCGTGGCTGGTTGTGTAACCACTTAGCCAACACCACTTTTTGTTGATTGCCGCCGCTTAACTCACGCACGTGCTGACGCGTGTTGTGGTACTGGGTGGCTAAAGCTAGGCATTGCGCATCGGTTTGTGCCAGACATGCCTGCGGATTCAGCCAACCGAAGGCGCCTGGTGGGTCTAACAGCGTCACGTTGGTTTCAATAGACGCAGTCAGCAACAACCCATCCGTTTGTCGATCTTCAGAAACCAAAGCCAGACCCGCCTGAACCGCTGCATAGGGGTGTTGGAACGGAGCATGCAGTTGACCTTCAACCTCTACCTGGCCGTGTTGGGCGGGGTCAGCACCAAAAATCATGCGCAACAGTTCGCTGCGGCCACTGCCAACCAAACCCGCAATGCCCAGGCGCTCACCCTGGGCCACCCTGAATGAAATGCTTTGTTGCCAACCTGGTGCACGCAGGTTCTTCACCGCCAGTGCGGGTGAGTGCTGAATGGTGGTTTCAAATGGCGTGCTCAGGTTTTGCGTCTCACCCGTAATGATGTTGATGAGCGCTGGCGCCGTGGTACTTTCACTCGCCAGCGTTGCGACTAACTTACCATCCCGCAAAACGCTGACGCGGTGACAATGAGTGAGGACTTCATGCAGCTTATGGCTTACGAAGATGACAGAAACGCCGGTATCGACAATGTTATGCAGTTGGTCAAAGAGGTACTGGCTTTCTGTTTCGTTGAGTGCAGCTGTTGGCTCATCCAGGATAAGAATCTTGCAGCTGCCAATCAGCGCGCGAGCGATTTCAATTAACTGCCGCGTGCCCACACCGAGCGTAGAGACTGGGGTTTGTGGGTCTAAATTGTCCAGACCCACCCGCGCCAGCGCTTGTTTTGCGACGACGGAGAGCGCCTCTTTGTCTATAAATCCCGCTTTGTTGGGCAGGTCCGCAATGCAGAGATTTTCAGCAACGGACAAAGTTGGGATCTGGTTTAATTCCTGACGAACATATTGCACCCCGAGCTTCAACGCGATACTTCGAGAGAACTCGGTGACCGGGATCGAGTTGATGATCAGTTCACCCGTATCTGGTTCGGTGATCCCGGCTATTATGTTGCACAAGGTCGATTTCCCGGCGCCGTTAGCACCGACCAACCCATGAATTTCCCCCGCAGGAATGTCGAGCGACACGCCTTGCAATACCGGAACCGCGTATTTTTTATGTAGGTTACTTAACGAGAGCATGGGCATCTTTGACAAACCGCCAGTGAAAGATCGGCGAGCAAATGCTTAGTTTGCGCGCAAACTATCGATGGTGATGAGATCGACAGGGGTTTCCCTGTCCTGAAGAGAGTCTTCGAGAGAATCCCGGTTGCCTGCAGTGCCGCGTTGAACCAACAGTTCCAGCGCAAACTCAAGACCATATGCGGCCAGTTGGTCAGCGTGCTGATCAGCCGTAGCGAGAATCCTGCCGGCGAGAATGGCATCCTGTACAGCGGAGATGTTGTCGAATCCGATCACCATTACCGCGTTGTCACCTTGATCCCGGCCCGCGGCACGAACAGCCGCGACAGCGCCAAGCGCCATGTTGTCATTCGCGGCCAGAATGCCTCGTGCCTGTGGGTAGGCAGTGAGCATGGAAGGTGCCAGGGCATTCGCCTGCGCCATTTCCCAATTGGCGGATTGAGAATCGGCAATGGTGATGGAACTTGTGCGCATGGCATCTTGAAATCCGAGCAGGCGCTGTTGTGCGTTGAATGATGTGCGGGTGCCTTCCAATATCAACACCTGATCACCTGAGTTCAAGCGTGCGGCCAGGTAGTCGCCGACGACCTTTGCGCCGGTTCGATTGTCCGGTCCGACAAACGGGATGACCAGATCGCGTTCGGCAAGAATTGTGTCGTCTAATTTGTTGTCGATATTGACAATCGCAACACCAGCGCGGCTCGCTTTAGCCAGCACCGGAATCAGTGCTTTAGAATCGGCGGGGGCGATGACAATCGCGTCCACGCCACTTGCTACCATCTCTTCCACAAGGGCGACCTGGCGAGCCAGATCACGTTCGTCTTTAATGCCATTAACCACCAGGTGGTACCGTTCAAGGTTATCGGCATGGTGTGCCTCCGCGCCTGCCGCCATGGTTGCGAAAAATTCGTTGGCCAGAGACTTCATGATTAAGGCAATTCTTGGCTTGTTTTCTGCTAGCGAAGCATCGCCTGAATCACTCTGGTCCGATGATGGAGCACATCCGCTCAGCACCAGGGCGAGCGAAACAACCAGCGCCACAGTCAAGCCTTCAATCAGACCCCTGATCTGATGGATCGGCAGGGAGTGCCAGGCTGACCAAAGACCGAAAGATTGATGATTAGCGCTTGGTTTCATTACAGCTTCCCACCTTGGTACACGACAACATTCTGCAACATGATGTTGGTCCCCAGGCTTTCTACTTGTCTACCATCAGGGTTTTTACGCCGGTAGGGTTGTCCCAGCACTTCCACACGAAGGGTGTGTGGCTCGTCTGTTAAGCCATGACGGTGGAACAGAGATTCGCTCCATTTATTATTGTACCTCGTGCCGTCAGTTTCCTCTGAAAAGGTATCAAACACACCCTGGTCGACACCGTCCAGCCAGACCTTAACGGTACCACCTTGCGCCTCGTGCTTGGCCGTGAGGGCGATCCCAGAACCATCGAAATCGATTTCCACGCTGGCGCCCGCCGTAGCAGACGATAGATACTGGTAGAGAATACCGCCGCGCGTACCTTCAAGTACCACCCAATTTCCCTTCCGCTGCACACGTGGGTCCACCGCGCTCAGGCGCTCGTGTACGTGTCCGGAGCGGTCGAGACCAAACAAATTGACCTGCGCCCGAATTGGGCTTTGGATGGGAATGTTCAAACCCGCGGGGCTGACAGCGCCACCATTGGCGATGACTAACTGCTCAATGTGGGCCAGGTTGCGTGTCACGATGTCTTCGTAGGAATAATTGGTAAAGAGGAACTTCTCCTGCGCGATCGCCGGAATGCCGGACTTGTATTTTTCGGGAATGCTGCTGTACCCCATCATTACCCCTAAAACGCCTACCGCCGAGGCTGGGTTGCAATCCGAATCCTGGCCTGCCTGAGTCGCAATCTTCATGGTCTTTTCGAAATCACTGTCACCGTACAACAGCCCTAGCACAATATAGGCACCGTTCAGATGTGCATCGATGTTGAAATCAGAGCCTGCACCTGCAGGGCAGACGTCCTTCGTCGCGTAGTTATCTTGCAGTTGTTGCCATGTCGCCAACCAATCGTCAGGGTTGTGCGACGCCCAGGTCAGTGTGTCCACAATAATGCGTGCGTAATCACTATGAGGAGGCAGGAGGGCAAGGGCTGACTCAACGATTTGCTTAGGGTCGTCGTTGAAGAAAGCAGCGGAATAGAGACCGGCAACAAATACACCACCTAACAAACCATCGCCGTCGTTCATGACGCGGCCCACGCGCTCAGATAGATTCACTGCGGTTTGTGGCATGCCGGGTGTCAGCAGACCGATAAAATCCGCTTCGATTTGAAAATCAATGTCGTTGACATGGGGGTTAACCGCGTGGGTCCCAGTTAGTTCTGCCGGTACGCCTCTGCGTAAAGCCCGCCGTGCTGCGTAGTTGGCATGCCACAGAGGATACTGTGTATCGCGAAACGCAGCACCGAAGTCGGTGGTGGTGGCGTTGATGCCCAGTTCGTCTATGACGGCGAAGAAAGTCATATCCACGTAAAGGTCATCCTGCTTCAGGGATTCACTCACCATATCTGGCGTCCAGGTTGGCAGCTCTTCTTCCGGAATGGTGCGAGCAAGGTAGCGAAACTCGGTGGGAAAACCAAAACTCACCCCAATCATTTGACCGGCCCAGCCGCCGCGTAGTTTGTCCTCGAGTACGGCGCGGCTCATGGTCTTGCTGCCGTCAGAAACTGCTCCGGATGCAACGCCCGTCGCTGCAGCAGCTGTTTCAACAGCAGGCACTTCCTGGGTCTCGCTTGAAGAGGCCGCTTCTACCTCTGAACCGCAGCCGGCCGCCAGTAAAAAAACCGTGAATAGATAAAGTGTGGATGTCCGCATGCTTCTCCCGTGCGATGAATGCCTTAGTTCGGGAGGATATTAAGCTTGAGTTTCTTGGGCGGCCATCGCTGCAGCCGAATTTGCACAAAATGCAAATATAAATGCACAACTCGGGTAATGTTTCCTGCTAAGTTCTTTGGGCTTTTTGGCGACCGATATTGGGGTGATGCCAAAATTTTTTATTAGGAGAGCAAATTGAATTTTAACTATAGAGCTAATTCTGTGGTGAGCGCCATTTTAACGTTGGCGTTAGTCTTTTGCGGTACGAGTACGTTTGCGGCTAGTGATACAATCGAGGCGTCGGTTATCGAAGAAGTCATTGTCACGGCGGAAAGGCGTTCAGAGAGTGTGCTAGACGTCCCGGTAACGCTCACCGCCTTCAGTTCTTCGATGATCGAAGAACTTGGTATCACCAGTGCCGATGACTTAGAGCAGCTCGTGCCCGGTCTGCAATTCGGCGACAATGTCCAGCAGCAGGGGCACGGTACGGTTATGCGTGGTATTGGCACCAAAAGTGCCGCCGGGACCCATGCTGACCTGGCAGTTGCCACCTACATCGATGGTGTCTATACACTAGGTACGTATGGCGTGGCACCGAATTTCTTCGATCTGGAGCGCGTGGAAGTGGCGCGAGGACCACAAGGTACGCTAAATGGTCGGAACTCGATTGGTGGTTCGGTCAGCTACTACACTAAGAAACCTACGGATGAATGGGATGCACTCGTGTTGACTGAGTTCACCGACCAGTTTACGCAGCGGTACAATGTGGCGTTCGGAGGTCCGTTGAGCGACTTGCTCAGCTTCCGCATTAATGGTGGGTACTATGAGGGCGACGGTGCACAGGAAAATATTGGTTTCGGTGACGATTACGACGCGCCGGATCAAATCAGCTACTCGCCGCAACTGCGGCTGACCACTGATCGCATGGATATGAATCTGCGTTACTCCCACGTTGAGGATAAAGGCGCGCCACGCAACCAGGTGACCCTGACTCAGCGCGATCGCACCATTAAGTGTAATTCGGGCACAGCCGGGAACGGTGACCCGGATCCGTTTAGTCGTTGTAGGGGTGTTAACGGCTGGTTCAAGTACGCAGGCATCATTCCATCGATCGACCCAGACTGTCCTCCCGGTGTGCCCGGTTTTGAATGTGGCGATCTAAAAAATAAAGTCAATCTGAATAGGTCCGGCGAGGTGGACAGTGAAGCCGACCAGATCTTCTACTACGCCGACTTTGCGCTGAGCGATGAGCTTTCGCTGCGTTACAACGCTGGTTGGTCTGATGTCGCTCAGAGTAATTCCAGAGACAGCGATCTAACCAATCGCGTACCCAGTGCTGCCAATATCAGGCTGTCTGCTGATGCTGGTGTTCGCTACCATAACCTGATGGCGGAGCACAGATATGAATATAACGAGCTTTCGCATGAACTGTTGTTGAGTTCCAATTTCGACGGTAAATTCAATTTCATCACCGGTGTTTTCTTTTACGAGAACGACACTTATAACGATGCCCCGTTGACGAATTTTTCTTCCACCTGGCGGTTCCAGGATGCCGATGAGGCGGCCGCAGCAGCCTCGCCGTTCTTCGGCTTCATCCCGGTGGCAAGCTGCCAGGAGCTGCTGGAGAAGGTTATCGGTCCTGTTGCGGGCCTCCCCATCGACCCGGCGGCAAACCCGCAGTACTACTATTGTCCCCAAGGCAGTGACCACACCAACTTTTTCAGGTTCGAAAACAATGCCGAATCCAAGACCCGCGCGGTTTTTCTCAGCGGCGAATACCAGCTCGATGAGCGCTGGTTGTTGTCTGGTGGTGTGCGCCACACGGAAGATAAGAAGAGCCAAGACTTCAATGGTGGCTTCCTTATTCAGGACATCACAGGCACTAATACTCCACTTGGCTTAATCCTCGATGACACGGACAACCAGGGAAAAACATGGCGCAAGACAATCGGCAATGTCAGCCTCGAATTCACGCCCAATGATGAGATGATGATCTACGGCCGCGTTTCCACAGGCTATCGCGCCGGTGGCTTCAACACCTTTGCGCCTGGGGTACCGAGCACCCCAATCGAGGAAGAGACGCTCATCAACTATGAGCTGGGCCTTAAGGGATTGTTCTTGGATCAAAGGCTGCAGCTGACCGCCGGTGCTTTTTACTATGACTTCGATGGTTATCAGCTGAGCGCCACGCAGGAGGTCCCGCCGGAGTTTGCGTTGCCCACGTCCGATTCGCCCCTTGCACAATTTACAGCCAACATCGATGGCACTAAATTATGGGGTGCCGAAGTCGAGTTACTGTACCAGTTAACCGATCGAATCCGCATCAGCGGCTACTACAGCTATCTCGATTCGGAGATTGGTAGCTTCTCGTCCGTGATCAAGGGTGATCCGAATCCGCAAATAGGGTCTTACGACCACATCGATCTAACGACGGGCTTGCCGACCAGCAGTCTATATGTGCTGGCGACGGATCAGACCGGCAACCAGTTACCGCAGCAACCGAACGATAAAGCTGCGATCACGCTAAACTATAGGCAACCATTACAAAGTGCCGGCATGCTGGATTTTCTGACTACTTGGAGTTACACCGGCGCGCGTCATTCTGATGTGGCCAATATTTCGCAATTTGAGCTTCCTGCGTACGATCGATGGGACATTCGCGCCACTTGGATTTCGGCGAATGATCGATGGTCGACGACGTTGTATGTGCAGAATGTATTCGACGAAATCGACTTGATCGAATTTCTGCCGACGGGCTTTGGTGCGGCCAGCAATCCGGCGAGCGGTACGCTGACCGCGCCGCGTCAAGTAGGCCTGCAGCTGCGTTATCGCCCGGGATTCTGACCATGTCGGCGGGGCCGCGTAAAGCGGCCCTGCTATTTCGATCACTAGTGGCCCGATCATCGCTGCTCCGGTCATATATATCCCGACCATTTGTATCTAACTTATGTTAGCGATAATCACGCCGAAATTTGCCAAGGATTTGGGATGAGTACACTTGAGATCAACGCGTTTTGGTCGTTTCGTAGTCCGTGGTCCTATCTGGCCGCGCCAGCGCCAGTTTAGCCAGTGATGGAAATATTTTCTTTGGTCCGGATAAAGTCAGTTTGTCGCTTACTGTTTATTGTTTCGTTGTCGGCATCCTGTATGGCTGCCGAGCGACCCAATGTCCTGTTTATCACGCTGGACGACATGAATTTCGATTCTGTGGGCGTCTATGGTTCAAAGGTACCGGACACCACGCCTAACTTGGATCAACTGGCGGCCGGAGGGTTTCGCTTTGACCATGCGCACGTCACTATTGCCATCTGTCAGCCAACCCGTGCTGTCTGGATGACCGGACGTTACCCACATACGAACGGTGCGCTGGGTTTCGACCGGATAAATGATGATGTGCCCACGCTGCCGGAAACTCTGCGGGCTAACGGCTTTTATACGGGAATTCTGGGTAAAACATCGCACGTCATTCCTTCCCGCACTAAGGCATTCGAATACAGTCGCGGCTCTGATGAGATGATGCGCGGCAGGAGCCAGGAGCGGTACGCGCAATTTACAGCAGAGTTTCTCAAAGTAGCGAAGCGGACCGGCCGACCCTTTTTCCTCATGGTTAACGCAAACGATCCTCATCACCCGTTTGACAACAGGAAACCGGCTTCCGAGCGTGAGGTAAGTGACGCTCCGGTAATGGAACGCACGTATAACGGCGATTTTCCAGCACCGTCCCGAATTTACCAACCTGACGAGGTGGTTGTACCTGGGTTTGTGCCTGATTTGCCCGAAGTTCGTGAGGAAATGGCTCAATACTACAGTTCAGTGCGTCGCGCGGATGACGTGGTCGGCAGAGTTCTTGCGGAACTGATGTCGGCGGGATTTGCTGACAACACCGTAGTCATGTTGAAATCTGATCATGGGATAGCCCTGCCTTTCGCCAAAACCAATGTCTGGCGACATTCAACGCGCACGCCCTGGATCATCAGGTGGCCTGGTGTGCTGGAGCCGGGCAGTGTAGATACGGAACATCTTGTTTCCGGGATCGATTTTGCACCGACTGTTCTCGATATTCTGGGAATTGAAGCCATGGCTGGCATGAACGGCCAATCGATTCTGCCTCTGTTAGTAGATAAAGAGCAGACAGACCGGCAGTTTGTGTTTACGCAGATGAACAGGACGGTGGCAAAGACAGATTACGTGATGCGTTCAGTGCAGAGCAAACGATTCGGACTGATCTGGAACGCCTGGAGCGACGGCGAGACTGAATTTGATAACGCTCCAGCAGTAAGGAGCATGACGTGGGCTGCGATGACCGCTGCGGCAGAAAGTGACCCCATGATTGCCAGGCGCGTTCAACATTTCCTTTACCGGGTTCCATTCGAATTCTATGACTATGAGAACGATCCGCATGGCCTTAACAACCTGATCGATAATCCGGCATTCGGCGATCTCATCGAGACTTATCGAAACAAACTGGTTGAGGATATGCGTTCAACCGGAGACTTCGCGCTTCAACAATGGCAGTAGAGAAAAAGGTTGCCTTAAATCTATAGTGGATAAGCGGTTGAAAGTTCTCGAATAATTCTGTTTGTCAGCGTCAAGCCTAAAATACATATCCTAGTCGGGTGTAACGCGGTAACGCTCCATCGAAAGCGAGAGTGTAAGCATTTCTGTGTAACTGCAGGTTTGTTACACGTAGTCGGTGAGCCGATCCTCGTGCTCGATCATAAATCGGTTTAGCGCAAGCCTTATTCGTTTTCAACCGAACCCTTAGAAGGATGTAAAGGTCTATGAACTAAAACCCAACTCGCCTCTCCCACCTTTTTAGTGTGCCATCCGGTATCACAAACCCAAAAACTGCGGAAACTGAAACACTGCGGTGAGTAGGGGACGCGGGAATTCTGAGTTAACGCCTTGAAGTACTGCTTGCTGTTGCTGCGATTCACTATTGTTGGTTCAAATTCGCCGTGACAGTTATGTTGTAGTCATCAATTGCGCCAATGGTGCGTTCGATGCCGCGGTCTATAGTGAATCTACGCCCAACTTTGTACTCAGAATTAGCCAAGCTGCCATCATCGCCAATCGAGTGAGTCCTGCTCGATACAAACACTGGAAAATCGGGTGTTTGTAACAAATGGTTATCCCCAAAACCTTTCTTGCATTGATCCCCGCCCTCGATATTCTTATCTCATCCAAAGCAAAAG
>MDTC01174791.1_pt1 | contig 10317 bp, 8 predicted proteins | sample 811181 | NCBI WGS metagenome assembly MDTC01 (sample SAMN05326644, study PRJNA326480) | marine metagenome | isolation source: seawater | place: Pacific Ocean: North | collected 2011
CGGATTTGTTTATCCAAATCCGTGATCAGGGCTTTATCACTTGCTGAAATATTTTTCTGCATGGCACCTGACTTTTTTAGACTTTAATTTTATTGTGGTTTTATTGTGGTAGAAAAGTTCTTGCGTGATCAATCCCGCTGCAATAACGCAATGCTGAATCCCTGCTGACTGGTTTCCAGCCGACTTCATAATGTTGATTCCACAACGATTCCCTTATTTCCCTGAAGATTTCAAAATTTCTCGGATCAACCCAGAAGAATAAATAATTTTCTTCCGGAGGATATTTTTTCATCAAATTTTGCAGCAAACCATTGTGCCGAGAAAACTGATACCACCATTCACCTGCACTGTTTAAAGTTAAAAATTCTAGACAGTGAGCGTGTCCACTTCCCGTTGTAAGTTTAATTGAGTATTGATTTAATCTAATTTGTTTTGGTAAAGCTTCCTTTCCTGAAAGGTACTTTTTCAACTCCTTATAAACTAATGCCCGATCTAAATATAAGATATGGTCGTCCCTTAGTAGGAATAAAAGTTTGTTCTTTTGCGAAGTATGTGACCATGGGATTTTAATTTTTTCAATATTTTCAAATGGCTGTTCTTTTTCCGATGTTTGTTCGATTTTTCCTAAGAGTGAAAACATTGCCATGAAAACCGACAAAATAACTAGGATCCCAACATTGTTTGAGACAATGTCCACCAGAGAGTCCAAGTTTAGATACCAAGGAAAATCATCAAAATATCTTTTTTTTTTGCGCATTAATTTTCATCTTGCGATGCTTCTTCTTTTTTCTTACTTTGCTCGAAAGCCTCTCGAGCTTGTACTTTTTCTTTTTCATGGTGAGAATGCTGATATTTAAGAAACCAGTCAGCTACTTTTTCAGCTAAATCCGGACGTTTGATACGAACGCAGAGGTCCACCATTTTTTTTAAGGTGGTATTTTTTGGATCAAGCTTAATGGCTTCTTCATAATATCTTACAGCACTTTTATATTTACCGTTTTTTTCCGCTTCTTCCGCAAGATTAATTTTTTCCTGCACTTCTGTTTGAATCTCTTTATTTTGAAAATTCTTCAACATCTGTTCCAACTCAAAAGCCCTATTTTCATTTTCCAACATGTGGTTGACATTGATGGCTTTTTGAAGTAATTTCTTACTGACTGCAATGTTGAGTGCTTTGTCTATTAACACTGCAGCATTTTTAGGATCGTTCTTCTTAAGGTAATTTTCGGAAGTAGTCAAATATGCAGTATGTATAGATTTTATTCCTTCACGTGCTTCTTTATTCTGACGATTTATACGTAAAATACGTCTATATATTTCAAACGCTTCATCCCAGGATTTGTTTTCTACATTAAGATTGGCAATACGAATCAGCAATTCTTGAGATGTGATTTCAGGAACAAGCGGTTCATAAATCTCAAGGGCCTTTTTAGTTCGTTTTTCTTCAAAATATTTGTCGGCCTCTTGCAGAGAAGAATCTATATTATAGTTACCCTGAGATCGTTCAAGAAGTTTGAATGTTGTAAAAAAATTGACGCGGGCCTGTTGAATCATTCCTTTGCGCTTATACAGGAGTCCTAGGTTCGCATTGCTGTAACGATGATTTGGATTGCGGGCGAGAATACTTTGGAGTGTTTTAATAGCATTGTCGATATTACCCTCTAGTGAAATTGCAAGTACTAAGAAACAACGCAAATCCACATTTTCTTTTTCCCGCAGCAACAAACGTTTAAACACATTCTTAGCTATCTTCCCTTCCATTGTCTGAAGACAATGGATTCCTAATGCGAAACAGGCCTTGCTTTCTTCTTCACTTTCCGCCTCTAAATTGGAAATAATGTAATTAAATGTCTGCGCTGAATCAATACTATTCCCCTCGTCCTCTTTTCCTTCAATATCTTCCTCTTTGTCAACATTTTTCCCGATATTTGCGCCTTTATTAACATTGTTCTCTTCAGAATCTTTTGCACCACCTTTAACTTCTTCCTCTCTTTCAGCTTCAGAAGGATCTTTTGAAGCTTTTTTAATTTCATTATCCTCATTTACATCCTCGTTCTGCTGATCACTATGTTCAACAGGGACCGGTGCAAATTGCTGTTGCATTTCAACAATATTTTCCAGTCCATCCTGAATGTCAGGCAGAACGAAGTCTGTCATTTTTTCAAATTCAGCAATTGCAGAAACTGCGTTGCCGTCTGCAATTTGAATTTTTGCGTTTGCTGCAGCAAGATTATAGTTAGCGTTCTTAAAATCAGGATCATGCTTCAAGCAAAGCTTGTACATGTTTTTTGCTTGATTCCAATTATGTTTTTTGCGATATGTGTTACCTAACAGATTAGCCAATTCCACGTTTTTAGGATTCATTTTCAAGACATTAACACCTAAACTTATTATACCGTCAGGATTGCCTCCACCCTGCATTTCCTGAAATAGCTTAGTAACTTTTTCTGAAGCAAGTTTGGGATCAAGCTCAAGCGCTTTGTTAAACTCAACTGCCGCCCAGTCGTAAAAATTTTTTTCCAATAAACTTTTACCTTTTTCAAGAATTGAGTTTAACTCTTTGTTTGGATCGTCCGTGCTGAAAAAATTTTCAAGTATTTTCATGAATCAGAAATTTTCCGGCTAATTATTTTGTTTGATAAATATTTATATGTGGTTCTTAGTTAAAACATCATCATAACCGATGGTGAACTTATTGTAAATTCCAGTTTTTAGAAAAAGTTCATCTTAAACAATGATTTGATCATTTTGAAAAAAGTAGTAAATTAAGGACTAATGCATATTTTTTTGTATTTTTGATCTAAAATATTAAATTGCTGAAAAATCATTAATTCTCAGAAAAGACTTGCTAAAATCAGGCCGGATGTGGCATCTATTGTGTAGAAGATTAAGTAGAAGATTATTAATTTGATGCTTCCTGAAACATTTTTCAGTATGGGTGCGTTGCTTCAAAGCAAAAATGAGACTTTATCAAGTAAATTGAAACATCAAAATTGAGGAATAATGGCAGAAATAACTGATGATGTTGAAATCAAACTGACCCCAGAAGATAGTCCAAATGAAATATTAAAAGATCTAGGAGATAAAGAGTTGTTAGAAGAAGACCTCAACGGAGATGACCCGTTATTGGGACTGGATGATTCAGATATGGATGACATGTTCCCGGATTCTGATGATGTGGATGATTCTCCAGATGAGGTTGAAATAGACTTAGGTATGGATGAAATTGGTGATCTTGTAGAAGACTTAAAATTGGATGTGGCTGAGGATGATGAAGAGGTACATGTTAATGGAGAAGGAGATATGGTTTTCGATGAGGAAGAAATTAATAATGACAGTAATGACTCAGTAGAAAGTTTACTTGATGCATTTGAAGATGATGACGATGACGGAGAGCATAGAGTTGTAGATGATTCTCTTGAAAAGGAAACTCCTACTGATCCAGAAAAAGACTCTGAAAATGATATTGAGCAAAGTCCAGAGGCACAGGAAGAACATGTTCCTTTAGTAACGGGATCCTCAGTTGAAGAAGAAGGAGGAGATGGCGATGATTCAGGAGAATCTAATCCCTCAGATTTAATTGATATCTTAGATGACTCTGATATTTCGGATGATAGTGACCAAGAAGAAGATGAAGATATGGAACTAGGCATGGATACTCTTGACGAAACCAAAGATGAAGAATTATCAGATCTTGAGCTCGATACTACAGAGATTGAGGAATCCGTCGACTTGGATGTTCCTGCTATAGACACTTCAGATGAAACTAAGGAAGTGGATATCTCGGATGAATCAAAAGAAGATGAAATAACGGATCTCGGCATTGATGATGTCGAGACTGTTGAGATAGAAAATGATGAGGATAAGTCTCCAGTTGGAATTGATGAAGTAGAAGTCACGGATGAAATAACAGATAATGAAATGCCGGATCTTGGAATTGACGATGCCGAAACTGTTGAGATAGAAAATGATGAGGATTATTCTGCTGATGAATCCGCTGAAGTTGAACTTGAAGAGGATATTTTTGAGTCTGAGGCAGAAGATATTGCAGTAACTGAGATAGCAACCGAAACTCAAGGATTACTTGAGGAGTTAAGTGGGGAGAATGAAGAAATTGAAACTGAAGTACAAGAAACGCCTTCAGATGAATTAACTAAAGAGAATGAAGAAATTATAAATGTAGCTCAAGAAACACCTTCTATTGTTATAGTGGAGAGTGAAATGCCAATTGAATCAGAGGCAACAGAGACAATAGCAGCACCTTTAGACTCAAACATGCTGTTAAACTTCAACCATGAAGTAGTGGTCGAAATAGCGAGGACAAGCCTTACCGGCGAAGAAATCACACAGATCACATATGGCAGCATCATTGAACTTGATAAAGTTGCAGGTGAACCAGTAAATTTAGTCCTCAACGGTAAAACAATTGCTCTTGGGGAAGTTGTACAAATAAACAATGAAAAACTGGGCATACGAATTGTGGGCGTTATCCAGGACTAATTGAAATTATGCTTCACCAAACATCAGACATCCCCATAAAACCCTTTGAGTTAGCTGAAACTCAATTCAATACAGGACGTTTCCACATAATGGATATTGTCTTTCGTCGGTGGGCAACTCTCTTGCAAGAGACGCTTTACGCGGAAATGGGAATGATGTTAGATATATCCGCTGAAAATGTTGAGAAGATGCGTTTTGGGAAATTATTAGATTCGGTTGAGGAACAGCCGATCTATATTTTTGAAACTTTAAACAATGGCCGTGGTTTTTTACTTGTAGAAAAACCTTTTTTTGATTTATCACTTAATGGGAAAGTAGATAATACCTCAGAAGAGTTGTCACTAGTAAAAATGATGAAAGAAAATAGACAAACTCTACTGAAATTAGTATCAACATTGATTGATTGCTTTGAAAAAAGCTGGAAAAATATTGCAGAGGTTGAGCTTAAACTGAATCGTGTTACCATCTATCCCCGCAGGGCAAATGTCATGTTGCCTTACGAGAATTGTTTCTCAGGACGTATTCAGCTGATTCATGAAGATCTTCAAACAAGTATCCAGTTATGCATGCCTTATGCTGCTCTTGTGTCTGTACTTAGACCGCTTGAAAACAAAAAGATTATTGAACCTGAATCGATAGGGTATTATTTCCCTCATGTGAAAGATAATTTTAAGAATTTACTGGAAAATTCTGAATATTCTGTTGTTGCTGAATTAGGTAAGGCGGATCTGAGAGAAGCAAAAGGGAAGCTAGAAGAAGGGCAGGTCCTCCCCCTGCTGAATAAAGATGGCCTCGCTACAATCCGGATAAACGGAACCCCTGCTTTGCAAGGTTCAACAGGAGAATCTTCAGGGCATTATTCAGTTCAAGTGATACGAGGTGCTGAGGATAAAAAACCTTCGGCAATTCAGCAAAAAAAGAAATTCAAACAACTTGCCTGGCCAACTCAATAGATATCTTTTTTTAAAACAGCTTCAAGCCATATATCAGTATTCTCTCCACACTTTTTGAAAAGTTCCAACGTCTCATCCGCAGGAGTAAGGCCTCCCTTTGTGTAGCGCTCAAAAAATGGTAACAGCCAATTCTCCTCTGCAGAACCAAGCCCCTCTAAGGCTTTTTCTACAATTTTCCTCCCGGTCTCTGCAAAATCTACTCGATTGACTTCAGCATGTAAAGCATCCCTTGCTACAGCTCTCTTATAAATCTTGAATTCTTCCTTAGGTAAATCCATCAGAATTGATTGTACTGATTCGAAAGTGGTTTCATTATAAAGTAATGCTCCAATCAATGCCGGAACCGCTAGAGAATATTTCGGATCTATGCTGTCAACAACCCGCACTTCCAAAATGTTTTTTATCCTGATATCGGGAAAAAGCATTCCAAGGTGCTCTTCCCAGTCAACCATGCTCATTGTTAGTTCCGAATGCTTACCCTCTAACAACTGTTGAAAATTCCATTCGCTCGTCAAGACCCATTCTCCATGACGCTTCAAATGATAAGGAGAAACCTTTAGGGCCCAACCAATATAATCTTCCAAACGAAAGTCAGCACTTAAAAAAGTTTCTGGAAGCCCTGAACGTGAATTATCGGTATGATCCCAAATATGTGAGCGATAAGAATGATAACCACTGTGGCTGCCTTCAATTAAAGGACTGTTTGCAAATATAGCTGTTAAAAAAGGTGAAAGACGGTTTAGAAAAACAAATTTTCTCTCCATATCTTCTATGGAATCATAATCAATACTTACCTGCACACCGGCGGTAGCTTTCATCATCCACTGTCCAAGAGAACCTGTATTCATCATGAATGGGAACATGATCTGATAACGACTTTTTGGGAAAAATGGCAACTGATCCAAAGAATGCAGTGGCTGTACTCCCTGAAATAAAAGTCTCCCCCCAAAATCTGAAACCGCTTCTTCTAAAAGCGTTAAGTATAACTGTAAAGAGTTATGTGCTTCTAAAAGTGAATTCCTAGGTGCATCAGAAAGCTCAATTTGTCCACCTGGTTCAATGGTAATTTTTGAACCAGACAGACCCTTGAGTGCTAGAAGCATGTCTTTTTCATACACTTTCTCATATGGATCTGCAGTGTCTTTTGTAAGTTCTGCTAGATTATCCAAGATACTGAAAACACCAGAATCGCCATCTACAGGTAAAGGTCGGAAACCATTCCCAGAATGATCTTCACAGGGAATAATAACGAAATTTTCGTACTCTATTCCAATCAATTTTTTATAGGGAGTACCGGATTCTTTTTGGCAATAACCAAGAAAGAGAGATTTAAGGTCGTCTGTAGTCATGATTTTATTATTGCCCAAAATAAATTGAGAAAAGTATTGAATAAAAGAAGATAAATAAAATTAAAGTAGTACTTTAATAATTCGTTTACTAATGGAGGTGATCCAGCTAAAAACACTGAAATGTGGTAAAAAAATACTGAGCACGACCAAACCAATTAAGGCCTGGGAACCGTAGAGGTAATTCCAATGCTGATATTGTCTTTTTAGGTTGGCTGGCAAAAAATGGGGTAATACGGAATTTCCATCAAGCGGCCCAAGCGGGATCAAGTTAAACAGAAAAAGATTAAAATTGATAAAAATAAATAGATATAACAATTCCAGCATAGGAACTCCAGCAAGAGTTGAGAAATCGTTTTTTGCTAAAATACTTAGGACAAGTGAGCCTCCAAGACCTAATAACAGATTCATCAATGGACCTGCGAATGCAACGTAAAAATCAGCATTTCGTATGCGATAGTTATTTGGATTAACAGGTACTGGCTTCGCATATCCAAATCCTGCCACTAGTAGCATGACACTTCCAAAAAAGTCCAAGTGTACAAATGGATTGAGAGACATTCTACCTGTTTGTTTTGCTGTATCGTCGCCACACAGATGGGCTACATATGCGTGACCGAATTCATGGAAGGTTAAAGCAAAAATCAAACTAAAAATCAGTATGATCAAGACTTGTGGCGGTAGACTGAACAACATTTTAGAATTTTCTTTAGAAGTTAGTTCTCAGTGCAATGTTTTTTATTGTAATAGCACATCTTATCAGAAACATAAACTCTTCCTAAAGACAAAACTTCTGGCAAAGTAATTTATCTTTTAACCCTGCGCAATGTATTGGTAGTTAAAATGAAAAAATGACAGGTACAGAATAGTAGATTTTATTAAAAAAATGCTTTGCTTTTTTGGTGGACCGTTACTAAATATTTCTTCTACAATTTAAATGTTCACAATAAATTAAATAGTCACACAAAATAGACTGGCGTACAAAAAAACCTTTGCAAATGCCTTTAAGTGAATCAAGACAAAATTTATTTTAAACTCCTCCCAATAAAAAATTGAAACTTTGGTATACAAGCAAAATCAACACATAAAAAGTCGATAGTTGACTTTAAAAAATAAAAACTGATGGGGAGATATCACACTTAATTGCAATGTCCTTAAATAATTTATAATCACAAATATATTTTTAATATCTTTTCCTGTTTAAGACCTGTAGAATTTGAAGTTGCATAGTACAGCTTCAATTTTTATAACTGTTTCTTGAAAGATTAAACCACAATGTATTGTTGCTTTTTTGATGTAGACGGAGTTTTGTTAGACTTTGAAGGTGGATTCACTAATACAGTAAAGGATTACTTTAAGTTAGAGTTACCAAAGGATTTTGTTTCAAAAAGTTTCTGGTTTGAAGATATACTGACAAAGGAACAGGTCATGGAAGGATGGGATTATTTTCTTCACAGTACTGAATTTGAAAAACTTAAACCAATTGTAGATCCGGAACAATTCAACAATGTATTCGGGGCATATCCTGTGCATTTTATAACAAATATCCCGTTGGATTGCCTTGAGCGAAGAGAAAAAAATTTAAGAAATGTAGGATTTAAATTTAACTCAGCACATTGTGCAGGATTTATAGAATATGACGGATATTCAAAAAAAACCAAAGCTGAGATTATTCAGGAATTGCATCAAGAAGGAAAGAAAGTAATGTTTGTGGACGATCATCCTGACAATTGTCTCAACGTATGGGAAAATTTCCCTAAAGCAGAAATATGGTTGATGACCCGGCCATTTAATTATGATTTCATTCACCCGGAAATACGCCGGGCCAGGAATTGGAATGAAGTTCTTGAACACACTAGCAAAGCTGCCAATAGCTAATTTTACTCACCTTTACCTTCTTTAATTTTATTGGTACAGAAAACCATTTCTTTCGTTCTGGTTTTATGTTGAATCTGAAGTATCGATGTTTTACAAAAATATTCTACTAATTCAGTTAGGATTAGCATTTGTAATTATGTTAGAGCTTGCTCCAGGTGTTTTTGCACAGGAAGAAGGTACAGTAATTCCAGCAGTAGGAAGAGATGAAGTCTGGCGGATTGGATTTTGGGAATTAGTACATCAAACATTTGTTAATGATGACAGTCATCCGTTTTATCAAATGACGGGTACTGAAAGGTTCAGAGCCGGAAGTGGTTTTTTTGGAACTACTTTTTTAGATCCAGGGAGTACCAATTTGCTTCCAAATGTTAATTATAAAAATGAAGATGGTCATAGTGGTCAAGACGGTATTTTAACAAATTTATTCAGTAATATCCCTCTGCTAGGAGCTATCCCTACTTTTTCCCTCGAGTATATCCAACCAACTAACTATGGCATCGGTATAGGCTTAGGAATTGCTTACACCAATATTTGGCTAGATGACACACAAGTCAGGTCAGCCACTACGGGAGCAGATCCGGAATATGATACCCCTATCTTACGGTTGGCATCTCATTTCTATATGCTTGCCGCATCAATCCACCCTTTAGGAGTACCTAAGACTGACGATTTGGATATTTTTTTTGGTATAGGTCTATCGAAAGTCGAAAGTACTTTAAAATCTGGTATCCGAGTGAATCCAACAATCGCTGAATATGCTTCTACCACTCAGACTCAACTCAACAGTTCTTCCGGCGCCTTATATTTTCGAAGAATAGGAATCGCTTCAGGAGGTAAAAATTTTGGTATTATGCTGGAGTTTCTATTACTTGGAAACGAGGAATTTATTGAAAATCCGTTTGCCAAAAGTACAATCATAGACTCTGCTATCTACGACTCAACATATAATGACCGTGGGGGTGCATTACCTTCAAAAGTTGGAATGCCTGGAGGGATCACACGTTTTTCTTGGACTTATTCATTTTAGGTAGTGCTTCCATTTTCCAGGATCTGAATGACCTGTCCCACTAAATAAAAAGATCCGGCAACTACAACAGGTTTATCAACAGCGAGTATTGCATTTTTCAAAGATTCTTCCACAGATGAGCTATGTAAAATTTTCGGCGAATGTTGGAATTTAGCACATTTCGTAATAAAGATTTCTAAAGACTCTGCAGTTGCGCTTCTTGGCGAAGACATTGTGGTAAAAATGAGATTCTCAGCTTTTTCACACAAATCTTTCAAAGGAATTCGTAATGTTGGTTTTAGTTTGTCTGCAGCCATTCCCAAAATAAGTGTACAGGGAAAGAGTTTGTTCACAGATATAAAATCTACTAGAGCCGTCAATGCATCAGAATTATGCCCTCCGTCAAATAAAATAGTGTTAATTAATTTTCCATGTTTACGCCAGAATACGTTTCGCCGTAACTCAAGACGTCCTCTTATCTTTACATGTTTAGTGATTTCTACCCATTTTTGTTTATCAGAAATTTTGCCGTTAAAAAGCACATTCATTGCACATAAACTTGTCTTTATACAAGCCATCCTAGGTTTCGAAAAACTTTCAGATGACAATTGATTATTCGGATAATATCGATCAA
>MDTC01059071.1_pt1 | contig 10316 bp, 14 predicted proteins | sample 811181 | NCBI WGS metagenome assembly MDTC01 (sample SAMN05326644, study PRJNA326480) | marine metagenome | isolation source: seawater | place: Pacific Ocean: North | collected 2011
AACGTGATCGCCTGAAAGTACTCGGGCGGAACGCCCGGCAGCACGAGCGTGGGCACCGCCTTGAAGCCTAATCGGGCGTAATACGCCGGATCGCCCAGCAGCACGCAGCCGCCCGCACCCAGCGCTCGCAACGCATCCAGCGCGTGATTCATGAGCGCGGCGCCGATGCCCCGCCCCTGCATGGCCGGCAATACCGAGATGGGGCCCAGTCCAAACCAGCCCTCGGCGCCATCGGAGATGGTCACCGGCGACACGGCGACATGACCGACGATCGCACCACCCTGCTCGGCCACCAGCGAGACCGTGAGCTGCCCGGCATCCCGCAGGGCCCGGACGATGAACTGCTCCGTATGGTCGGCATGCGGCGCATGACGGAAAGCGGCAACCGTCACCGTATCAATGGCCGCGATGTCGCCCGGCTCCTCGGCTCGAATCCGGGGCCGCTCATTCACGCAGGCGCCTCCGACAGGCACCAGTGCCAGGGCTCGTAGATGTAGCCGTAGGGGTTGTTCCGAGGGAACGACAGCGTGAATCCGTGCGCACCGGCGTGCTCCATGAGCCAGGCGAATGCGGGCGTTGCTTCAAACTCCGGCTCCAGCGGCATGACATTGCCGGTGGCGATGTCCACCGCGCGGCCGGTGTGGTGCTCGCTGCAACCGGGTGGCGCCAGCACGCTCAGGACCGCATCCAGCGACTGCCCCGCCGCGAGCCTGCGACCAATCAGCTCAGCCTGCCGGGCCACGCTGCGGTAGGCCGACACCACCTGCAGATCGACGCCATCTTCTTCGGCCGCCGCCTTCATCCGTCGCCACGCCGCAGCCGCGATCGGCGTCAGTTGATACTCGCGTCCGCCCGCGCCGGAGTCCGCCACCACCAGTTCCGTGGCTTCCTCGAACAACGGCAGACCACGCTTACGAATCAGCGATGGGCTGATGCCCAGAGGCCGCCACACGGAGGCATAGAACGCCAGCAACCCCTTGCGCTGGACCTTCGGCGTCGATGGCCTGTGATCCGCATTCATCCGACGGGTGCGTGGCAGGCCACGCAAAGCTTGTTGCCGTCCGGATCGCGGAAGTACGCGCCGTAGTAGTGCGCGTGGTATTCGGGCCTCGGGCCCGGCGCCCCTTCGCAGCGGCCGCCGTGCGCCAGCGCCACGGCGTGGACGGTATCGACGCGCTCACGGGAGTCCGCCTGAAACGCGACCATCTGACCATTGCCGGGCGCATGAGGCTGTCCATCGAAGGGCCGGCCGATGACAAACAATGGCCGGGGCTCCGGCGACGATTGCCAGCCCGCCCAGGTGTGGTCCCGCTCGCCGAAGCGCAGCTCCGCACCCATCGCCGCCATCACCGGCTGATAAAACGCCATGGCCCGATCGAAATCCGTCACACCGACCATGATGTGCGAGAACATCATTCCTCCCGAGCGTGGGCGCGGGCATCGTTCATGGCTGCCTCGTTCACCCCGCTTTCCGCCCTGTCACGCTGTACACCAGCGGCACATCGTTGCCCTGATGGCTCAGCGTGAAGCGTCCCGGCACCCGCTCCTCCAGCCCCTTGAAGCAGTTGTACGGGCTGTAGGGATACTCGCTGACCCGCTCGATCCGGATACCCACGCCGATCAGCGCGTTGAGCACGCTGGACAGCGGATGCGCCCAGGTCGCCAGCCGGGCCACCACGCCCGCGCCGTTCTCGGTGTAGGTGCCTTCCTCATCAACATCCGGTGCCGTGCGCGTGAAATAGGAATACCCGGCCAGCAGGTCGTAGATGGGATGGAACTCGACCATGTAGAACCTGCCGCCCGGTGCCAGATTGGCGGCGATGACCTGCGCCCAGCGGGTCAGGTCCGGCAGCCAGCACACCGTGCCGTAGGACGTGAACACGATATCGAACGACTCGGGGGCAGCGGCCCGGAAATCGTAGACGTTCGTGCAGACGAACTCGGTCGCCTCAAGCCCCGATTGCCCGGCCAGCATCCGGGCCTTGTCGATGGACACCGGCGAAAGATCGACCCCGGTGCAAACCGCGCCCTGGCGGGCCCAGGACAGCGTATCCAGTCCGAAGTGGCACTGCAGATGCAGCAGCCGCCTGCCCGCAACGTCGGTCAGTTCCGCCAGCTCGATCTCCCGCAGGGACGTCTCGCCGGCGAGAAACCCCTTCACGTCGTAGAAGCTCGAATCGAAATGCGCCGCCGCCCGGCGATCCCAGCCGACACGGTTCATGTCGAAGTAGCGCGATTCGTCGCTGTCCACGTCCATCCTCATGCGAAAGATCGGTGAGAGCCGGGAATCGCGACCAGGGCGCAAGCCCGCGAACCGTGCCGCGACCGATCACCCGTCGCCGTCCGCCTCCGGCGCGCTGAACGCCTTGCTGTAAAACCCGGACGGATCAAAGCAGCAAACCCGCTTCTTGCCCGAGGCAAGCATGTCACAGGCATCGTGAATTCTCTTGGCGCGGGTTTTCGTCTGCCTGGCGGACGTAATCCAGTGAATCCAGTCCACCCGGGCGATGGTGGTGGTGGCCTCCCAGGTCGCGCGCGCCTCGGGGGCGGCGTCCAGCGCCTCGGCCAGGTCATCCGGCACCGCCGGTTCGGGCTCCTTCGTGGTCTCGATCTCGAAGCGGGCCACCGCGCCGACGGCGGCACCCGACGCCTCCAGCTGCGCCCGATCGATCCGTAGCCAATGGCTTTTCTGGCCATCCGGCTCAAGCTGACGGTCGAAACGATGGCCATTGAGGCTAGCTGTCACCGTGGTGCGGCCACGCCTCGGCAGCCTGGCACTCGCGGCCGGCGGCAGCACGACAAACGCCCAGTCATCGCCATCACCCCCGCTCCTGGGGCGCAGCACCCGTGCTTCGAAGCTGGATCGGGTGTCCTGATCTTTCATGCCGTCCTCGTCAGACCCGCCCGGCGCCGCGGGTCAGGCGCCCTGCCGCGACCCGAGACGAAAATCCTCCGACACGCGCTTCACCGTGAACCGGTTGCCCGATGTGTAACTGCGATAGGTGAACTCGTCATCATCGAGCACGATCACCTCGTACGCATCGTAGAGCGCGTGATCATTGGTGTTGATGGGGAACATCCGCTCGCCCTCGACAAACCCGCGCACCGCCGTGAAATAGATCGGCTTGCGAATGCCCCAGATGCCCACTTCCGACCAGGTGTCGATGCTGCCACCGGCCTCGGTGAGGCGGAATTCGATCAGATAAGTGCCATCCGCCGCTCGTTTGACGAGCCACTCCTGGAGCGACCCGTCGTCCAGCCGCTTCTCTCCAAACCAGTTGCCGATCATGAGCTCGCGCGCGCTCTCCGTCTCTTCGTCCGGAAAGTGGAACGCCGCCTCATCGTCGCTCCCGCCCAGCATCGAGCAACCCATGATCCCTACCGCCAGAATGGCGATCAGCCAATGTTTCATGCCGTTATCCTCCGTCGCACCACCCACCGGGTGCCGTCATCGCTTGCCCAGGCGTTCATTGCCGCGTTTGAAATTCCCCGTCGCCTTCGCCATCAGCAGCTGCTGGCCCCGGGCGTCGAGCGACTCCACCCTGGCGAGAAACTTGGTCGCATCCTTGCCGGCAAGCTGCGTGACGCGCCGACCGTGAAAACTGATGAACACACTCCCGTTCTTTGCCGTCTCGTAGGAAAAGCGACGTTCAGCGAGCGGGTCGGTTGTTTCCGTCATCGGTCGCGCACCCCTGTCTGCACCCTGCGGTGACGACACCAACAATGCAGCAACGGCTTGGATTCCGCGACGGGGACGGCGGAGGCCAAGCTTCGATCTGACATCGATACCGACGCACCACATTCGCGCGCATTCACGACCACTGAACCCACAGCATCGCGGACGCCACCAGTGCGATCACCATCAGCAACCCCACGCAGGCCCACTGAACCTCGCGTTCGCTGAACAACACGACACCCCTGGAATGTTTCGGCTCGCTGAACAAAAAACCACAAAATGCAAAGGTCGGAATCCAGCTGAAGAACGTCAGGCGATCGCGATGCACGTCCGCACCGAGTTGCTCCGGAATCACCAAGCCGGCAATCAGGACGTAAACGTACAGCGCACCTGCGAGAAACGCCTTTTTCGTATGTCGCGGATCGCGGGGGTCAAAGCCGCGCTCCAGCGAAGAAATCCAGATTACGCAGGGGAAAACGACACAAAGTGTGAACAGCGCGTGGTACACGGCCCATCAAAGTGCTGTCGCATCGCGTTTACGACGCATCGTCACGCCGCCTGCGAGCGGAGACATCAAGCACCGCACCGAGCCCGGCGCCCAGCGCAATGCCAAGCGCGAGCTCATCAAACGCGGCACCGAGTGCCACGCCCAGAGCGACACCGAGGCCCAGGCCCACGCCGGAAGATGGCTTCTTACGTTTTGATCGATTCTCAGACGTCATGGAAGCTTCCCTCCTTGTTGAACCCGAGACAACTACCTTGGTGCATGTTCATCTCCCGAGTGACTACGACGCTTCAGGTAATGGCACCCATCGCCATGATTACTCCGTAAACGGCGACGTTCCAGACCACAATGGATATTCCCGCGACCATCTCCAACCGTCTCGGCATGCCGAGCGGCCTGACGACGGGATCAAGATAATGCTGAATCCAGCCACCTTCGAATGAAGATTGGCCGGCATGACGACGAAGCCATTGCTCCAGAGGAGTCAGCGGGCAGGTCCAGTGCGCCAGATTGACGATTGATGACCACGCCACAACCGGAAGGTGGACTAACGTCACTCTTGGCTCCACGAGAATGGCGCCCCCCCCAAAAACAGCAAACAGCGCAATCAGTAGATGTGCAATCAGCACGAAGTCAGCGGCGAACGCCGCCAACCGCGATCCCGCAATGGTGTTCATCCCTTGAGGTTGCGCACAGCAGTTCCAACTACCTGATGCTTGCGGTAAGGGGCATCGAAGCGGGCGAATTCCACCCAGAGGGTCTTCCCTGGTCCCCGCGGTCTTTCCAAATCAGATAGCGCGCGGACGAGCATCTAACGCAGGAGTTCTGCGGCCGCTGAACGTCGCTTCCGGCTTTGTGCGTCCAGACAACCGTTATGGCCAAAACTGCCCTGGACGGTGTTGTTGGGCATCAATAGACCCCTGGTGAAATTGGTGCCATCACAAGCACGGTGGCCACGAGGGCAAACGGGGTACATATCAGAACGTACAGAACGACAATTCCGAAGCCCTTCTTGTCGAGATTCAAAGAATGCCACCGTCGCAGCTTTGCTATGACAACAAGTGGCAATGTGAACCAGAACGCAAATACCACCAGCGCTATGGCCAACAGTGTCGCAATCTGTATGCGGGCCCTGGAACGCTCAGCGGCATCATACGCGTCGAAGCTCCCTGACCAGCTCCCGAAGTCAGTGTTTACTCCTGTTCCGCCAATCTCCCCATCGGCACCAAGGGACCATATTTCGGGTTGCTCCTGGTGAACTCCCGGATTTCTATACCGATATGGATTCCCCCATGGGTCCAATGGAACATTTCTGATTATTCCCCGAAGTTCGTCTTCATCCAGATTGGCTTGAGGCCGGGGATATGTGAGTGCATTCAGCCCCTCTTCAGGGTCCGGATACTTCCCATGAATCCGCTTGTACTGACCAAGTGCCGCATTAAGTGCTGCAAAGTCCTGCTTGACCTTCACAACACGAGATTTGTCTACCTCAGACGCATAGCTCCCCTCGGACATTGCAACTAGCATGCAGAGAATCAGGATGAACTTGGCCATGATGCCAACGCCCTGGTTCACTCGCGGCCCGGCTGGCACGAAGCGACGGTTGGTGCTTCGGGTTGACACCGTTCGCTAAGCATTTAACGCACGACCCTCAAATTTCGATGCACTGCGCTCTAGATAGAACAGATGATTTATGAGCAAGAACTCGTGAACGTCTGATGCGTCAGAAGGAAGAGCTTCCCTATGAGCACGCGCATTTCTGAATGCCATAAAAGTTGCAGAAAAAAGTTGACCTCGGCCCTGTTGCTCTCCTTTATCTTCAACCTCCCAGCGCAACGGTGCGTTCTCGCCAATGAATGCTTTCGAGAATAATTTTGCGCCGAATTCTCTTTTCAGGCCCGCACGAGATCTAACCAAATCTTCAAGTCTTCTGTATGCAGAATCGATTGCGTGACCGGGATTGTCATCGAAGCCCCTGGCCAGATCGAGTATTCGGTCATCAATCAGACCAAGGGGGAGGGACCGAGGATATGACGAAACCAAACTTTCGTTATTGAAGCTCAGATTTGGATCGATGGCATATATATAGTCCGACCACCGCATGGGCCGTGAGGCTCGCTCGCTCTCAAGCCACTCAACATCTGATGCCAAAAGACAACATTTCTCAAGACGGTGAAACATTTTTGACGAAATGAAGTACTCGTCAATTTCCGTTCCGTGCGACTCCAGCAGCGCTAAGACACGAGCCAACCCCGATGGCCCCTCTCCGGAATAACCAGAAGTAAAGCCCGGAAGGATGGCAATGCACTCTGCCAGCCGTGTAATGAGTACAAAGCCGTGCCGCCGATCATGCGTGAGCAATTTTGCGGATTCGACAACTTCACCGCAGGCAAGCAGGCGAGATACCGCACGCACGCATGAGCGCGTGACACCCGCCATACCGTGATACTCCAAGTCAGCCAACTGGCTGGTGCTAAGCCGCTGCCACGACATCAAAAATGCCTAACGCCGAGCTAACGAGCGCCAATGAAGCGCAACGAAGCCGGCGTCCATTTTGAGCGCTATATTGTGCACTTCAGGACGCCTCTAGCACTTGGGCGATATTCATAACTTCGTCTGCGATTGGTTGAATCTCATATCTGGTTCCAAGACTCTCAAAGACGCCAACATCGATGTAGTAAGCACGGAACACATGAAGCGGCACACCACCACTTTTTGGAAAACCGCCCACGTAATATGGGATCACGTGACCAGTGATAGGTTTGCTCCACAAGTAGGCATCCAGTTTCTCGTCAAAATGCTCTAAAAAATCTCTGAGCCTCTTGTCTTTCAGTGGACTGTCATCTCCGATTCTAAACTTTTCTCTAAGAGCCTTTCCTCTTTCGGAGTGCAGATTGTGCTTTCCTTCACGTACCGGCCAGAAATAACGACGAATTGCAGCGGCATTTATCACTAGGTTTTCCAGGTTATCTAGCACTGCACGGCTTAACTCTACGGCCTGATCGAAGTCTCCTTTAGTTTGATTTGTCATCTGAATATAGTCGGCAAGATATTCAATCGACCGCATTGCGGATAAGCAGTGAGGCCGTATGGCTTCGATATAGAAGGCGTAATGCATCGGCAATACGCCTCCATATTCCTTTATCGCCGACTTCCGATCTTCTTCAAACATAACGCCTAAGCTCAGGTGCGTTTGAGGCGACGACGGTTTTTGCGACAGCAAAAATCGGCGGCGGGTCAAACGTCACCTGCAGCGCCTAGTTAGAATCACGTTTCTGCGGCGGCTTTCTAGCTTGGGTCTTTTTAGCCGGACTCTTTTTCGGCGTCACCTTACGAGTGGAGCGCTTCTTGGGCTTACTCTCCTCTGAAAGCCTTGTTTCATACTTCTCCCGGTATGCATAGAGTTGTTCGCGTGGGAAAGCGGCCTTTTCAAGTTGTTCTCTGGCTTCGTTCAGCTCCGCAAAGGCTTTACTGCTCAAAGTACACATCGGGATTTCTGAAATCTCGACGAACAATCCAAGAACGAACGCTTCGTAGTCTTTCGCCGATCGCAGGGATTCGCGAAGGTGGTCTACTCCCATCTCGTGAGCGCGCTTTAGGTGGCCTATATAGCCAATTGACGTAAATTCCGCATCCAATTTCGCTTGCCGAAGTCGCTCATTTTCTTCGCGAATAATTTCTGAGGCGGCCCTCTTCTCCTGGCTCACCTGAGAAACGACCTCTTCCATGTATCGCTTCAGTGTTTCGCTAGTTTCCGAAAGACTGTTGATCTTTGCATCTAGGTCCTCAATTTGATGTTGGGCAGACATACGATGTATCAACTCTCTAAAAAATCCCGCCCATTGCTCGCGAAGGTAGCTTTCGATTTCCGCATACCTAGAGAATGATTTGACGGGGTTGTTCTTCTGCTGATCACGAATGTGCTCGATAAAGTGAAATATGTTTACGGAATCCACATGAGCGTACTTCACATCCTTCTTTCCACGGTTTCGGAGCCACGTCTGATACTCGGAATCCACGCTGGACTCGATTAACACATATACAGGAATATTTCTTTCACAGGCGCTCACGTACTCTTGCTTCGTAATGCTCTCATATCGCTCATAGAAGCCTTCAGTTGAGCCCTTGTTCTTGCCTCCTGCACTGGTTTTAGAGCCATATCGCCCACCAACAATCAGTACATAGATATCTGAATTTCGAGCTTCGCGGTAACACGATTCATCTAGTGGCGCATCGGGCAAGTATGCAATGTCATCCTTCTCCGAGAGTACCGGCTCGTAACCTAGTGCTTCGATGAAGTTTTCCAGCGACGACCTAAGATGCTTGAGATCGTAATAAGTCGAGCTTACGAATACGCGCGGCTTTGCCATCTCTCACTCCCCCAATTTCATAGTGATTCTAACGCCTGAGTTCAGCTGCATTTGAGGCGACGCCGGTTTTTGCGGCAGCAAAAATCGGTGGCGGGTCAAATGTCAGCTGCAATGATGGAATGGACTCCTCCCGCCGTTTTACCGGCATCTGTGTGCCAAGCTGGTGTTTCAGAGTCACGAGCTACACCGACAGAAGGAGTCCGACATGCAATCTACGACGATTGCCGTGGATACGGCAAAACTGGTCTTTGAAGTGGTGGTGTCCAAATCCGGACGTGTAGTGGAAAACCACCGCCTGAATCGAGCCGAGTTTCAGGCCTTGATCGTTCAGCGCCCACCTGCCCGGTTTGTCATGGAAGCCTGTGGCGGCGCCCACCACTGGGCTCGTCTGATGTTGGCGCATGGACACACCGTGCGCCTGCTGCCCGTGCCCTACGTGCGAGCCTATCGTCGTCGCAACAAGACCGATCGGGCCGACTGTCTGGCGATGCTGGAAGCTGATCGCAATCCCGAGATTCTCTCGGTGCCGGTCAAGGGTGTGGATGCGCAGGCGATCCAGGGTCTGCATCGCGTCCGGTCGGCCTGGGTGGGCTGTCGCACCGCTCGCATCAATACGCTGCGAGGCTTGTTGCGCGAGTTTGGAGTGATTCTCCCGCTGGGAGCCCACACCGCTCTGAAGCAAATGGCCTCGGCCATAGATGAGCCGGCCGTGCCGGATCTGTTAAAGATCACGTTGCTGGAATTGCTCGCCGAGGTGCACGATCTGGACGACAAGATCGCACGCGTCGAGCGTCAGCTCGCGACCGTGGCTCGCCAAACACCCGCCGTACGACTGCTGCAAGAGATTCCCGGCATTGGATTGCTGACCTCGACAGCGTTGTACGCCAGTGCCGGTGATGCCAAGCACTTTCGCTCAGGCCGACACTTGGCCTCCTGGCTGGGACTGACACCCAAAGAGCACTCCAGTGGCTCAAGACGGCACCTGGGCGGGATCAGCAAGCGCGGTGACAAGTACGTCCGAACACTGCTGATTCACGGGGCAAGAACGGTCTTGCTCGGGGCCAGACGGAATGAGAACGCAGGCCGACCGCTCAATTCGCTTCAGCGCTGGGCCTTGGGCGTACAGGCCAGGTCAAATCACAACAAAGCGGCCTGTGCGGTGGCCAACAAGCTCGCCCGGATCGCCTGGGCGAGCTGGGCCCATGGCACCTGCTTTGATCCGGAGTATCAGGCCGTGGCTGCCTGAGCACTCATACATAGAGTTTTCCCACCAGCGGTTGTGCAGGAGAAGACAGCGATCATGGCGAGACGGGTCGGCCCCGTCGGGTCTGGATGCCGATAACAAATCCGAGCTAACAGCTCAGTTGCAGCGTGTGGCACGACCCGACGCGGATTTCCATGAAGGCCAGGGCCAAAGAGCCCATCAACAGGCCGAATATACGACCGCACCGCACCTCTATCGCCTCGATCTAGGCCGTCTGATCCACGCAGTTGCGGGAGGAGTCCATATACGATTTGTTAGGCCCGCCCCGCAATCTTGAGACTCGCCTAGGATTTGAAGTTTGTACTCGGCACATAGTTCTTTTTGTAAATGAGCTGGTTGCCGGAACCTTTCCCGGTTAGCTCAACGCCGACATAGTCACCCCGTTCAACTTGCTTCTTGAAGCGTCTCCCGATTCCCTGGCGAGACGAACCATTCATGCTCGACCACTGCTCCTTATTAAATAGATTAGAGACCTCAAATTCACCGGGCCTTTGCGCTTCG
>MDTC01088303.1_pt1 | contig 10316 bp, 12 predicted proteins | sample 811181 | NCBI WGS metagenome assembly MDTC01 (sample SAMN05326644, study PRJNA326480) | marine metagenome | isolation source: seawater | place: Pacific Ocean: North | collected 2011
AATACTTGATATAGATGTATCAATTTCTGATGATATACCAATTCCAGCATTTATTTTTAATTTCCCGAAAGAATGTTGAGTATTTACAGATATTCCTTGTCTATTATTTGTATGAATACCTAAACCAACCATTGGACTATTAAATTGTGGTCTTATAGTAGTCGCTCTGTTATTGGAACCAGTGTTTGGAAAAATTTCTAGAACCGAAGTATTTAAAAAATTTCCAGTTAAATTGACAAATTCTGAACTTATTCTATATGCTTGAATATCAATAGGATATTTAACTTTTTTTGATGAACTTATATTTAAAATTAAAGCTTCTCCGTTATTAAAATTATTTTCTGGAGAATAATAATTTCCTAAACCAACTTCTAAATTAATAGAAAATAAATTCCATTTTTTTGAAAACTCTAAGGTATTAATTGAATAACCTCGGAATTCATTATTAACAGTATCAATTAAATTAGTTGAATTTAAATAATTGTAAGAAAAATTAAAATTATTTTTAAATTTTTTACTGACTCTAAAACATCCAGTGTAATTATTTGATAAACTATCTAAAATTGAACGATTAAAAGGAGTTTTTCCGATTACTCCCTTTAAAGAAAAACCTTTGGGTAAATTTTGACCATTTATAAAGATTCCTTGAAAAGCTCTGTTTCCATACCTTACTCCTTCATCAATTAAGCCATCATTGTAATAATTATCATATCTTAAATGGGGAGTGCTTGTCAATCTTGTTTGAGGCCTTCTGTGATAGATACTTTCCCTGTTAAAAGATCGATTTCCCCAAACAGTTAACCTGCTTTGTCTGTACCAATTTACTCCACCAGAACTTACATTAAATTTACCAAAACTTGTTGTGAAAGAAGATCTTAAATTTAAACCAAGTTCTAATGTTAATTGATTATTTACATTTTCTGGTCCTTTGTAAGTACTATTAAGCATAAAATCAGCACCAAACGAAATTTTATCTTTTGTTAAACCTTTTAATTTTAATAATAACATTGGTTCTCTGAAATTATCTCCTGACAGTAGAACCAAAGTTTTTCCACTGTTATTTGGAAATACTTCAGTTTGATTTCTTACAAAACCCAAAAATCTGTAAGAGCCAGCAAAAGATATTGAACTTGAATTTGATTTTATATTTTTAATATTACTAGTGAAAATTTGATTTAATGACTCATTTTCTTGTCCATATATCTTGAAAGTTGTAATTGTAAATAATGTAAGGGAAAGCGTAATGAAATACTTACTAATGAATATATTAAAGTCTTTCATTTATGAATATTAATTCAAATATGGAAAAAATTCCTTTTAATTAACAACTTATGATATTGTTTCTTTAGTTTTTTTATAAATAATAAATTCAAAGATAAAACTAAAATTATTTTTCTCGCTTTAGATTAATTTTTTCTTGATTTTAATGACTTAAATATATTTAAATTGAACATTTTTAAGAGATAATTTTAATATCATATTTTTGTGTCGATTATTATACCATGAATAAAAAAGTTAGTATTACCATATTAGTTGCCCTATTTTTATTAATCGGGTTTATAGTTTTAAGTGACTGGGGAACACCAGAAAGCAAACTTGACAAAACCAAAGTTAATGAAAGTGCAAAAAATGATTTTGGCTATATACTAGGGACAACATGGACCAATAATAAAGACGATATTTCAAGTTCTGAGATAAGTTTTTATGTTGAAGGATTAAAAGATACCAAAGGTTTTTTTGAAGATTTTGATATACTTTTCAAAGTATCAGATGATGAACCAGAAAACGCTAAATTGAAAGTTTCAATTAACGTAAATAGTATAAACACTGATAATGATATCAGAGATAAAGCCATTATGGAAGAAGATTTTTTTTATTCGGAAAAATACCCAACTATTGAATTTTACTCTAAAGAAATTAAAAAAGTAGATTCTGTATTTATAAGTAAGGGTTTAATAAATATGATGGGACAAAGTGAAGAACTTTCATTTTCATTTAATTATTCGGGAATTGCCAACAATAAAAATGGTAGTAGAGTTACTATTTTCGATGGAAGCCTTGACATAGACAGAACTTCTTTAGGAATGGAACATATAACTTCTGTAGGTGATATGGTCTCCATTGAGTTCTATTGTGAATTGATAGAAGCTAAGAAATAATTTGAAAATGGTGATGCTACTAAAAAATTACCGTGCTTAAAATATCTTTTGACGATATTTATATTTTAGATCTTCCTGAAAATCACAGATTTCCAATGTTAAAGTATGAATTAATTCCACAACAATTAATTTATGAAGGGATAGTCGCTAAAAATAATTTTTTTTCTCCAAAATCTGTTAAAGATTATTGGTTAAGCAAAGCCCACAATCTAAATTATATTGAAAAACTAAATAATCTTAATCTTTCGAAAAGTGAAATTAGAAAAACAGGATTTCCACTTTCAAAGCAGTTGGTTAAAAGAGAATATGTAATTACTCAAGGAACGTTAGACTGTGTAGATTATGCGATGGATTATGGTATAGCAGCTAATATAGCAGGTGGGACACATCATTCTTTTAGAGACAGAGGAGAAGGTTTTTGTTTATTTAATGATGTGGCTACAGCATCATTTTATGCCATAGAAAGATATAAAATAAATTCTATTTTAATAATAGATTTAGACGTTCATCAGGGTAATGGAACTGCTTCAATTTTTAAAAATATCAAGGAAGTATTTACATTCAGTATGCATGGGGAAAGGAATTACCCATTTCAAAAAGAAAAATCTGATTTAGATATGCCTTTAAAAGATGGTATAAAAGGAGACGAATATTTAAAATTACTTAACAAAAGTCTTGAGGAAATTAAAAATAAACTTAGCCCTCAATTAATATTTTTTATTTCTGGTGTAGATATTCTTGGTACAGATAAATTAGGAAGGTTAAAAGTTTCTCGAGAAGACTGTAAGAAAAGAGATGATATAGTATTTGAATTTGCTCAAAATTGCAAAGCTCCGATAGTAACTGTGATGGGTGGAGGTTATTCAGAAAAAATTTATGACATAGTTGAAGCGCATTGCAACACATTTAGATCTATGATTCAATTGATTTAATTAAACAGAAAGTAATCTGTAATTTTCAAAATGTACATTTGAGAAGTGAAAAATATTTATAATAAACTTATCCTAAAAGTTCAAAAATTTGATGCAGTTAGATACGGTTATTCTAGAAATTATATTGATGGTGGAGTAACTAGACTTTCACCATATATTTCAAGAGGAATTATAAGTACTAAAACTATTTACAACCATATTTCAAATGCTGGGTATGAAATTAATCAAATTCAAAAATTTTTACAAGAGTTATGTTGGAGAGACTACTGGCAAAAAAAATGGCAGCAAACAACAAATATTGATGTTGATTTAAAAAACATTCAATCTCCTACTCTTTATCATAATCTACCATCATCTATAGTTAAGCATCATACTTCAATTGATGCTATTGACCATTCTATTGAAGAACTTTATGAAACTGGTTATATGCACAATCATTTAAGAATGTATACTGCTGGTATTTGTTGTAACATCGGACAATATCATTGGCTCAGACCTGCAAAATGGATGTACTTCCATTTATTAGATGGTGATTGGGGAAGTAATGCTTTAAGTTGGCAATGGGTAGCTGGAACCAATAGCAATAAAAAGTATATAGCTAATCAAGAAAATATAAATAAGTATTGCCACACTAAGGACAAAGGAACTTTTTTAGATAAATCCTATGAAGAACTCACTAAATATAAACTTGTTCCGAAAGAATTACAAGAAGAAATATCTCTAGAATATAACTATGATTTACCAAAAAATGAATTACTTAAAATTGATAAAAAGCTTCCTACTTTTATATACAACAGCTATAATTTAGACTCCAATTGGAAAAAAGAAGATAATGCTAATAGAATATTACTTTTTGAACCATCTCATTTCAAAAAATATCCAATTTCTAATAAAGTAATCAGCTTTATAACCGAACTTTCTAGAGAAATAGAAGGAATAATAATTGCTGTTATGGAATTTGATGATCTTATGAAGATTGTAAAAAAAGAGTCCAATATATTTTTTAAAGAACATCCATTTAACAAACATTATAAAGGAAATATGGAAGAAAGGGATTGGATATTTCCAGAATTAGAAGCAAGGGGATCATTTTTTAGTTATTGGAAAAAAGGAATTAAAACATATTCAAACAGATGAAGCATTTTACAAAAAGCAATATAAAAGATCTTGATAAAGTTAAGAGACTCAACATTATTAACAGTATTACAGGAATTAAACCAAGTAATTTAATTGGAACCATTAATAAAGAAAAAATGTCCAATTTGGCAATTTTTAGCAGTGTTATTCATCTTGGTAGTAATCCTGCACTACTTGGTTTCATATTAAGAACTCAAGAAAGAGTGAGAAGAGATACTTATAATAATATCCTTGAAAATGGTTCCTACACCATAAATCATCTTCCAGAAAACTTAACACTAAATGGTCACTATACTTCTGCTAAATTTGATAAAAATCAGTCTGAATTTAAGTATTGTAAGTTTACCGAATGGTACGAAGATGGTTTTCAAGCACCATTTGTAAAAGAAAGCAATTTAAATGTAGGTCTTAAATATCAAGAAAGTGTTCCTATTAAGGCCAATAATACCATTATGATTATTGGAAGTGTTGAACATGTATTTGTAAAAGAAGATGCTATTAGCGAAGAAGGCTATATAGATTTGGAAAAATTAAAAAGTACAGGAATTGGAGGCTTAAACAGCTATTATAGACTTAGAAAAATTAATTCATACCCTTACGCAAGGTTGTCTGAGTTACCAAAATTTAGTAATGAAAGGACATAAAGAAAAATTACCATACAAAATCTGTATTGCTTGTGAAAGACCATTTTCATGGAGAAAAAAATGGATAAATAATTGGGATTCAGTTCTTTACTGTAGCAAGAAATGTAAAAGTTAATTTTGTTTAATTATTTTATAAATTAGTTAAACAATTTAGTAAATTTACATCGTGAATTCATCTAAAATATTAGAAATAAAAAATTTGCATAAATCTTTTGGAGACTTTAAAGCTGTTAATAATATTAGCCTTCATGTTAACAAAGGGGATATATATGGATTTTTGGGACCTAATGGTGCTGGAAAAAGCACTACCTTAAGAATGGTACTCGGGTTAATTAAGCCTAATCAAGGTCATATTTTTATAAATAAAAAAAATATTTCTGGAAATAACAGAAAATTTTTAAATGATATAGGTGCACTTATTGAAAAACCAGATTTCTACAAAAATTTATCTGCTTTAGATAACTTAAAAATTCTCTATAAAATGTCTAATCTCAAAAATGATGAAAGAATATTTGAGGTACTAAATGAGGTAGACTTATGGGACAAAAGAAACCAAAAAGTAGGAGGTTTCTCTCAGGGTATGAAACAAAGGTTAGGAATTGCTCAAACGCTACTTCATGAACCTTCATTAATAATTTTAGATGAGCCATCAAATGGACTAGATCCCCAGGGTCAAGCAGACATGAGAGAACTTATTTTGAGAATTAACAAGGAGATGCAAATCACCATTATTATATCAAGTCATATTCTAAGCGAAATTGAAAAAATTGCCAACAGAATGGTCGTCATCAATAATGGTGAAAAGATTTTAGAGGGTAATGTGAACGATCTCATGGCTAAAGAGTTACTCAAAGTAAGTTTTAAAAGTTCGAATACTGTTCAACTTTCTGATTTTTTAAAAACTGAAAATATTGAATTTGAAGAAAGAAATGAGAATATAATAGCACTTATTAACGAAGAATCTATTCCCAACGTAATTCATAAAATAACTCAAAAAAACATTCCTATTTCAGAAGTTAAGCAAATGAGAACTCTTGAAGAACTTTTTTTAGGATTAACCAAATGATACAATTAACGCTTATAGAACTATTTAAGATAATCAAAAGACCTAGAACTTACATTGGGTTTCTGGCTATTTTCTTAACAGTTGGAGCCATGCAATTGGCTATGTATTATGAAGGAGAAGAGCTGATATCAATTGCTATTCAAAATCTTGAAAACGACTTTAGGTTAGAAGGTAAAATTATCAATACAAATTTAATGACTTATATTCTTCTTAATAGTTTGATCATTCACATACCTATTTTAATTTGTTTAGTTACTGGCGATTCTATTGCAGGAGAGGCCAGTTCTGGAACTCTGAGGCTTATTTTACAAAAACCCTACTCAAGAACACAAATTTACTTAGCAAAGGCTTTGAGCGGCTTTATTTATACCATTTCACTTATAATTTTTCTAGCTCTAATGACTTATGTTCTTGGATACTTCCTTTTTGGTTCTGGTGATTTAATTGTCCTAAGAAGAGGAGTTACTGTGATCAGTAGTGATGATGTAGTGTGGAGGTTTTGCTTGGCTTTTTGCTCTGGAGCTTTATCAATGCTGGTGGTTGCCTCACTTTCCATGATGATTTCTTCATTTGTCAGTAATGCTATTGGCCCTATTGTAGGCACTATTTCTATTATCATTGGATTAAATATCATATTTACTCTAGGTGCACCTTTATTTAAAGATCTTATTCCCTATATCTTTACAAGTCATTTTATAAAATGGCAATACTTTTTTGATTTTCAAATAGAAACAGACAAGTTAAAACTTTCTGTTTTAGTTCAACTTGCTTATATAATAGTTTTTAATGCCATAGGAATATTCCATTTTAACAGAAAAGATATACTATCATGAGATTAGTATTAGTACTAACAATATTAATTTGCTCAACGATTCATTACTCCCAATCTGAATCTGCAAAAAATAAGATTTTATTAGTTAAAGAAAATTTAGATAAAGTCCCTCCCTACAATTGTGATGTGAAAATTAAAATTGATGTTAGTTTTATCAATATAAAAGAAAGGTTAGGTAAAATGACTTTTTTAGGTCCCAATGATATTGATTATAAATTAAAAGGATTTGCTTTTTTACCTAAAAAGGAAATGGGTGGAATATCATCCGATCTTTTCAACTCCGATTTTATTGCAGTTCCAGTGGGCAATGAAAATGAAAATGATATTATCAAGGTTATTCCAATGGATATCAATGCAGATATTGTAACAGGACAATTTTGGATCAATAAACAAAATTTAATTAGAAAAATGATTATAATTACAAAAGATAAAGGAAGTTATACTGCTATATTTTCATACGAAGATATTCCTTATGATATACCCTCCAAAATTGAAATGACTTTTGATGTTAAAAACCAAAAAATGCCTGCATTATTAACTGGAGATTTAGAAAGTTACAGCGAAGAAATTCAAGATGTGAATGAAATATCAAAGGGAAAAATATCAATCGAATATTTTAATCATAGTTTTCAATAAAAAATATGAAATCTAAAGAAATTATTGAAAAATTTAAATTAGAAGCTCATCCAGAAGGAGGTTATTTTTATGAAAACTATCGAAGTTCAGGAAAAGTTCATAGCCCTGATTTGTGGGATGGAGCTGAAGGGTTTAGAAATTTTTCTACAGGAATATATTTTCTATTAGATAAAAAACAGTTTTCTGCTTTTCATAGAATAAAACAAGACGAAATTTGGCATTTTTATGCAGGCACTACACTACTTCTTCACATGATCAATGAAAAAGGGAATTATAAATTAATTAAAATAGGTAATAATATAAAAGATGGTCAATTTTTTCAATATGTAGTTCCTGCTGGAACATGGTTTTCTTCTGAAGTTGAGGATAAAAATAGTTTTTCATTTTGTGGATGCACTGTTAGCCCTGGCTTTGATTTTAGAGATTTTGAAATGCCCAAAAGAAAAAAATTATTATCTAAATTTCCAAATCAACAAAAAATAATAAGTAGATTAACATATAGTTAGTTATCATATAGTTAGTCTTATATAATGAAAAAATGTCTTTTTATTTGTTTGGTAGTAAACTCTTATATCTCTATTGCCCAGACTATAGCAACTGATAGACCGAGTGCTCAAACTGACAATTCATATACACTTTATCATAAAGCTCTTCAGTTAGAATCTGGTTTAATGTACTCTTTCAGTGACGGTAACAATCAACCCATGAGTCTTCCAAATTTACTATTAAGGTATGGAGGATTTGAAAATATAGAATTCAGATTTTCTACAGACCTATTGTACAATAATACTGAAAATGAATTTTCCATTAATCCAATTCAGTTAGGAACAAAAATTCAAATTATCAGAAAAGAGGAATTCCAGTTAGCAGCCCTTTCTATAATTACTTTAGATAGTAATAATCAAAATACTAATATTAAGATAGTTGGAAATAATTTAATTGCTAATACATTTAGTATTGGATATACACTTGGACATAATTTTTCAGTAAGAAAAAATAATAATTCTTTAAACTATTCCATATTTCTAAGTAATAGTTTTAGCGAAAAATTCGGAGTTTTTTTAGAATTCTACGGTTTATCTTATTACACAAATATTAACGTAAATCATGCTATTAATTTTGACTTTGGCGGTTCCTTCAAATTAAGTGATGTAATGCAAGTAGATGCTTACTTTGGGAAAGGATTGAACAGCGACATGTATTTTGCTTCTGTAGGTTTTAGTTATTTATTCAATAAAATTTGAAATTACCAATATTTATAATAACTGTTATCTTATTCGCTTCTTGTAATAAGACCTCTTCCTCTAACAACGAGATATCTTATGAAGATGGAAATGGTGTTTTAGATGTAGAAGGCAATTTTTATCCCAGTATTATTTTAGGTAATGGACAAGAATGGACTACTCTCAATTTAAAAACTACTACATACTTAAATGGAGATCCTATAGCAAATGCCATGACAGAAGTGTCATGGACCAACACTAATTTGGGTGCATGGTGTTATTATAATAATGATGCTTCAAACAATGATGTATATGGAAAATTGTATAATTTTCACGCTCTTGTTGGAGATACTATTGCTGTAGAGAAATATGTCACTAACAATGATAATATTATTATTGACACGCTATTTTATGATTCTTTTCCTTGCAGAATATGTCCTGAAGGCTGGAAAATACCCTATGAAGATGATTGGATAGAATTAATTAATTATTTAGGAAATTCTAATACTGCAGGAGGTAAAATGAAAGATAGCACTTTAAATTATTGGAAATCACCCAATCTAGGAGCTACTAACGAAAGTGGTTTTAATGGGGTTCCAGGTGGCTTAAGGAATGCTAATGGTAGTTTTAATTATCTAACAGAAATGGGGCGTTGGTGGTGCTTTGAAGATGCTTATCAAGATTATGCACACACCAGACCGCTACATTTCGATCAAGAATCTACTATGAACCACTATGTCTTTGATAAATCTGGTGGCTTATCGGTAAGACTTTTAAAAATTGATTAGATCATTATTTATCAAAACATAATTCATTTAAAAAATGAGAATTGATAAGTTTATGTGGGCCGTAAGAATATTCAAAACCAGATCATTGGCGAGTAAAGCGTGTACTAGTGACAAAGTTTTATTGAACTCTGAATTGATCAAGCCTAGTAAGAATATTAAGGTTAATGATATTATTTCTGTAAAAGTAATACCAATATGGAAAACTTATAAAGTAGAAAATTTACCAACATCTAGATTAGGACCAAAACTGGTTGGAAATTATATAACTGAAAGAACATCTATTAATGATCTAGAATTACTTAAAAAACATGAAATTAACATTAGGAATAATAGAACTTTAGGTATTAAAGGGCGTCCCACAAAAAAAGACAGGAGAAATATTAATAAATGGCTTTACTAGTTAGGTGATTTTTCAAAATACGTTTAAAACAGAAACTTCAAAAATTAAAACAGAGTTAGGTGGTATATTCCCTATAGACTGACTTCCATAACCCAATGAAGAAGGGATGAGTAAAATTCCCGATCCTCCTTCACTAAAGTAAGGAATTCCTTCTTGCCAACCTTGAATGACGTTTAATAACGGGAATGTAGCTCCACTTGGGCCAGACTGATCAAAGATAGTTCCATCGACCAGCGTTCCTTTATAAGCAACTGTAACAGTTGAACTTATATTTGGGAAATCTCCGTTACCAGTATTTTCAATTACATAGTATAAACCACTCCCTGTAGCTACAGCATCAAGATTATTATCTGAAATATACTGAACAATAAGGTCTTCATCAATTTGATTGTAGTCTGTTTCTTTTTTACAACTATTAGTTATTAAAAACAAAGCAATAAATGGTGCAAAAAATACTTTTCTCATTTTTAATATAAATTATTGTCCCTAACTAAATAAG
>MDTC01066371.1_pt1 | contig 10315 bp, 7 predicted proteins | sample 811181 | NCBI WGS metagenome assembly MDTC01 (sample SAMN05326644, study PRJNA326480) | marine metagenome | isolation source: seawater | place: Pacific Ocean: North | collected 2011
GATTTTATTTTCCTTAGTCATAATAAGGGAATGATATATAATTACGAGTTAGAACAACACTTAATTAGTGGAATAATTAAATACCCTGATAAATTATTTGAAATTTCTTCCTTTATATCTGAAAAAGATTTTTATTCAGAATCTAGTTTAATAAATAAATCATTATTCTTTGTACTAAAACAGTCTATAGAAAAAGGCGAAGTTCTTGATGATTTGTTAATTTCTGAAAAAATAAAATCACTAGGAATTTCTTTTGAAGAAGGCATAGAGCCGATAGACTATGTAAGAAGTCTTCAGATGAGGCAAGTTTCAGAAAAATCCGTCATAGAGACGGCGAAAGAATTAAAAAAAGTTTCAATAAGAAGGGAAATTGCTAAATCTGGTATAGATCTAACAAAAGCAATGCAGTCTTCAAATTTAAATACATATAATGATATTATTTCTAAGGCTGATGATGTTTATAATAGTATTATAAATTTTTACGACTCTGGAGATAGTGTCCCTGAAAATCTTTACGAAGGAATGGAAGAATTTGTCGAAGATAGAGGGAATAATCCAATTGATGAATTTGGACTAACAGGACCACACCAACGACTTCAAGAAGTTTATGGCTCTCTATTGTGCCCAGGTAACATAACAGTTATTGTCGCTAGGTCAGGAATAGGTAAAACTCAATTTTGTATGGATTTTTGCACAAAAGCTTCATCAATAAATGACAATATTCCTATTTTGCATTTTGATAATGGAGAAATGAGTAAAGAAGAATTAACTTTAAGGCAGTGTGCTGCACTTTCTGGAGTTCAATTAAGTTTACTTCAAACAGGACAATGGAGAATGGCTGGAGAAGAGGTTGTAAGAAAAGTAAGGGCTGTCTGGAAAAAAATAAAAGACATGAAGTTTTATTATTTTAACTGCGGTGGATTATCTACGGATGAAATGTTAACTATTGTAAGAAAATTTTACTTTTCAAAGGTTGGAAGAGGAAATCAAATGATTTTAAGTTTTGACTACATTAAAACAACATTTGCATCTCCTAATTCTAGTAAGAGTGAATGGCAAATTGTAGGGGAAATGGTTGATAAATTCAAAAAGCTTATCATGAATGAAATTACACCAGACGGTAAACCAGTTATATCAATGATAACTAGTGTTCAAATGAATAGACTTGGCACAAGTAGGAATAGAAGCGAGCAAAACATAGTTGAAGATGAAACAGTAGTTTCTTTATCTGATAGAATTATTATGTTTTGTTCTGATATGTTTATATTAAGACCAAAAGAACCAGATGAAATAGCTGCGCACGGAAATTTTGGAACACATAAATTAGTCTCTCTAAAAAATAGAGACTTGGGGCAAAATCCACAAAGAGCTTTGCAGCCAGTTAGAATGCCAGATGGATCATTGAGAAGAAATTTTATAAATTTAGATTTTAATAATTTCAATATCACCGAAAGAGGAGATTTAGTAGATTTAGTTGATAATTTAAGAGTGGATGGAGTTGAGCCAGAAGAAGACGGAACTACAGACTTACCTTTATTGTTTGGTGACGATGAGTAGTAAAGACATATATGAAACTCTCACATCTTTGGGTTATAAATTAACAGACAGAGGTTCTTATTGGCAAACAAATGCAATTTATAGAAACGGAGACAATAAAACAGCTCTTCAAATTTATAAAGATACTGGCATTTGGAAAGATTATGTTGAGCAAACTCCTTATATGCCTTTTGAAAAGTTATTAAAAGTAACTTTAAATACTAATGATGATGAGGAAATTAAAAGTTATATTAAAAATGATTTCCCGTTAAAAATATTACATTCAGATAAAAAAATAGAAATGGAAAAGATTTATTCAGAAGATGTACTACAAAAACTTTTACCCCATTATAAATTTTATAACGAAAAGGGGATAAGTGATGAAATATTAAACCTATTTAAAGGGGGCTTAGCTACAAACGGAAATATGTTTCAAAGATTTGTTTTTCCAATTTACAATTTAAACAAACAAATACACGGTTTTTCTGGTAGAGATATGGTTAATTCAAAAAATAGACCTAAATGGAAACATATGGGTGTAAAGTCAAAGTGGTTGTTTCCACATCATTTATCACATAAATATATAGAAGAAAAGGGTGAGGTTATTTTAGTTGAAAGTATCGGAGATGTCTTAAGTCTTTTTCAAAATGGTTTCAAAAACGTGCTCTGTACATTTGGTTTAGAAATTTCCCCATCCTTAATAAGTTATTTAATTGGATTAAACCCAAATAAAATTATAATATCTTTTAATGACGATTCAAGTTCAGATTTTAATTCAGGAAAATTCGCAGCTTTTAAAAATTTCTTAAAACTTCAGTGTGTTTTTGATAATAAAAAGCTTTATGTGCATTTACCTACATCAAATGATTTCGGAGAAATGAATTTAGATCAAGTAAATAATTGGTATGATTCTTTTTTATCTATTGAAAAAAGTGTTCATGACATTAATATAATAAAAGAATTTAAAAACTTTTTATCCTCTAGTTCAAAGGTTTCTAAAAAACTAGAATTAAGTTTTAAAAAATTTAAAAAAATTTATGAATGATATATTTCTTTCAGCTAGTAGAATAAAACAAGCTCAAAGTTGTAGCTGGAAGTATTGGGCTTCTTATGTTTTAAAGTTACCTCAAAAGAGTAATGACGGGGCTAGTCGTGGATCTGTTTGCCACTTAGTTTTTGAGCTGCTTGGAAAAAAAAGACACAAAAAACATTATGACGATATAATTTTAGCTGGGACAATACAAGGTTCTAAAGCTGTGTCAAGGTTAATATATTCTTATGCATCTAAATTAAATGTAGCAGATGATGAAAATATAGAGTTAATTGATATGATGACTGTGCAGGGACTGCTTTATGATTTTTTTGGAGCGGATGAACAAAAACCGTCAGAAGAAATTTCAGAAAAAGAATTTAATTTAGAAGTAAATGAAAATGGAAAAAACTATAAAATAAGAGGCTTTATAGATAAACTTTTTTTATATTCAAAAGATAATAAAGCATTAATTAGAGATTTTAAAACAAGTAAACAAGTTTTTAAGGGTAAAGAAATTTCAGACAATTTACAAAATTTAATGTATTGTTTGGCTGTTAAAAAATTATATCCAGAATATAAAGATATAGATGTTGAGTTTTTATTTTTAAAATTTGACCTATCTAAAGATTTACTTGGTAAACCTGGCAAAGGGGTGCTAAGAATGGAAAAAATATCCGAGGATGAGCTAGAGGGGTTCGAATTCCAGCTTAGCTCCATACAAAACTATTTAGAGAACTTTGATGAGTCAGATGCAGTTTCAAACTTTGCCGCTGATCAAAATTATCCGTCAGATAATACTTTTGGAGGCCCTCTTATGTGTGGGAAACAAGGTTTTAAAAAATCAAAAGGAGAATATGTCTTAAATAAAGATGGAGAAAAAATTCCAAATTATATCTGTGAATATAGAAATTCTTTTGATTATTATGAAATCACAAATAAAGATGGAAAAATAGTAAAATGTGTTTCATCTGAGGAGGAATGCCTTAATTTAGATAAAGGACTTTCTTATGAAAAAAAACATTACAAAGGTTGCCCTCATTTTGTAAAAGATGATCTCGATTTTTTAGTGTAATATAATATATGCTTTATACAAAACCACAACCAGGCGGTAAAAGAAAGTTACTTTTTTCAAAAGGACACTTATTATTAAAACAGACTAGCAAAAAAATTCGCTTTTCCGCATCTTAGTGGGGTTAATCAAGAGCTTCCACCTTTCGTCAGTCCTCTTCCCGCAGTATCAGTTGCATCAACATCGTACTTTTCCTGAGGTATAAGATTATAATTAAAAATCATCTTCCTGTTTTCTTCTTTTTTAAGTAATTGATGATCCTTAGGGAATCTTTTAAAGATGGGGTTTGTATTGGAGTCTAAATTACCCTGCGCGGCTTGACCTGGAGTGCATTTAATAATTTTATTTTTTGGGTTTGTCTGGTAAAAACTACCTTCTCCTGGTTTAGGTTCTCCAAGAAGGTCGTTCTCAATGCCAGATGCGATAAATTTAGGATGAGTGCTTTTGTCAGGAACAAAGCCTACATTTATGAATTGTTCATTTAAAGCTGGCTGAGTATCGTTATAATTATAATACAAACCTTTTATTTTTGATCCTAGTATATCAAAATCCCATCCACTTGCTGGAACCATATACCCAGTTCTGGTAAAAGAATAATAGTCTATATTGTTATACTCTCCACCTTTTTCATCCAACAAAGAAACTCCAAAATCAAAAAGCATATTTGTTTTAAATTTTTTAATACCCGTCTCATATCCAGATTGGGTTGAAAAATATTCAGCAACACCAGAATCTAATGTTATAACATAGGCTCCTGTATTTTCTGGTTGAATTGTTATTGGCACAAAAAAATCAGTTTCCGTCATAACACAAGATGAAAAATTGTTGCCCGAACCAGATATTAATCCATATTGATCTATAGCTTGTTCTTGTATACCACCTGTATGTTCAGCATACATTCTTTTCTCTGGAATATATTCTCCCGATGTTCTACTATTTGCTATTTCGTAATTAACTGTGACTATATGTCCAGTTTCTATTGCTCCATCTGGATTATAAGTTATTCCTTGTGTGTAGCCTGGAGCTACTGTTTTAGTTTGTATAACAAATTCAACTTCTATTTCAGCTAGATTCCAGAAAGTATTACAAGAAACTTCCATGTTCGCTGTTCCAGTTGTAATTCCAGTTTCTATGCCTAAATATCTATTTTTTTCAGGCAACTCTATAGGAAAACCATTAAATGCACCAAAAGATGTAAAATTTTCTGATGAATATAAGTATTCTTCGCTATATGCCATATCAATATATTACACGCTTTTCTGATAATATGTGTATATATAATACATGAACATATTAAATATTCTATTGCTTACATCGGCCTTAGGGCTATCTGCCGTTGCTGCTTTCTTTAGTATTATCGGTATTGCTACAATGTTTCCTGGAGCAGTTACAGCTGTAATTGTAATGGCTGTCGCTCTTGAAATTGCTAAAATAATAAGTGCGGTTTGGACTCACAAAAATTGGCATGAAGTGTCTCTTTTTTCTAAATCATATTTATCTTTCGCCATTTTTATTTTAATGCTTATTACAAGTATGGGTATATTTGGTTTTCTTAGCAAAGCTCACATAGAGCATCAAAGTGTATCTGAATCAATTCAACTACAAGTATCACAAATTGATGCAAAAATATTAAGGGAACAGGAATCTATTAAAAGAAACGAGGATTTAATTTCTAAAATTGAAAACTCTTTCGATTCCGTTGAAGATAAAGATCAATCTATTATCTCTGAAAATAATACAAAAATTGATTCCATTTATACTAGAATGGAAAAAGATATTGAAATAGATCAAAAATCTATAACATCTTTAAATCAGAGGGTTTCAGAGCTTGATTCAGCTTTATCTATTCTTAGGGCAGAAAAAGGAGGTTTATTCTCCAATCAAGGTAAAAAAATTCAAGAGTTACAAAGCCAACAGAAAGACGAAAGAGATAGAATTGAGGCACAAATACTTTCTTATACATCAAATATTTCTGATTTAAGAAAGAAGGCTCAGCTAGAAGTAGATGAAATTAGAAAACAAAATGTTGCCATTCAAAATAAAGAATACAAAAACCCATTAGAATCAGATGATATTGCTAAATATAAAAATATAATATCAACATCTTACAGCTCAATTGATGATTTAAATTTGCAAAAATTTGAGCTTTCTAATAAAAATCTTGCAATCGAAACTGAAGTTGGTCCTGTAAAATATGTCGCAGAATTAATTGTTGATACGACTGGATCAGAGATTGACCTTTCAGATGCAGTTAGATTGATTATCATAGTAATTATATTTGTTTTTGATCCTCTCGCAATAATGATGATTGTATGTGCATCATCTGGTTTTGTAAAAAAAAACAAAATATTAAATAATGATTCAAATAATATTGTTGTAAAAAAACCTCCCGCTCCCAAAAAAGAAGTCAGTAAAGCTTTAATGAGGAGGGTAAAGGCTACCCCAAAGGAAAAAGTGGGGTATGTAAAAGAAGATCCTAAGCCAGATCCTAAGCCAGAGCCTAAGCCAGATCCTAAGCCAGATCCTAAGCCAGAGCCTAAGCCAGAGCCTAAGCCTAAAAATGCCCCTAATAAAGTATCTATAGTTAGGTCTCAGCCCGATATAAAAACAAAAGACAAAACCAATCAAGTTGATAATTTTGAATATAAAAAACATTCAATTACATAAAAAAAGACTTGATTAATAGGAGTTAAATGCATTATAATAATGCATGCTTCCAATATTTAAGTCTGATTTTTCGATAGGAAAAAGCATTTTAACATTAAATCCCCCTCAAGATACTGACGAAGAGGGTAGTGATAGTATATTTTCTATAGCTTTAGATAATAATTTAAAAGAGCTCATTTTAGTAGAAGATTGTTTAACTGGATTTTTACAGGCAAATAAAAACTGCAAAGATCTTGGTATAAATTTAATTTTCGGCTTAAGAATTTCTGTTTCAGAATCTACAAGTAAAGATTCCGAGAAAAGTAAAATAATAATTTTTGCTAAAAATGAAAAAGGCTGCTCTTTAATTAATAAAATTTATAGTTTTGCAAATGTAGACCTCGATGGGTTTATAGATTACAAAAACCTTTCAAAATTTTTTACAGAAGATTTGTTAATTGTAGTTCCCTTTTACGATTCTTTTATATTTAATAATATTTTTTATTTTAAAAGTTGTATCCCTGATTTTTCTTTTTGTAATCCACAATTTTTTATAGAAGATAATAATTTACCTTTTGATTCTATTCTATCCAATAAGGTAAAATCATATTGCAAGGAGAACGGTTTTGAGTTTTTTCTTTCAAAAAGTATTTTTTATAAAAACAAAGAAGATTTTGCAGCTTTTCAAACTTATAAATGTATTTGCAACAGAAGCTTCTCAAAATCAAAAACCCTAGAAAGTCCTAATTTAGAACATTTATCTAGTGATGAATTTTCTTTTGAAAGTTATTTAAACTATGAAAGCTCTTAAATATTCAGATATTTGCTTAATCCCTAACTACAGCGAGGTTCATAGCAGAATTGATTGTGATACTTCTGTTGATTTTTGTGGTAGGAAATTTAGACTCCCCATTGTTCCTGCTAATATGAAATCTGTGATTGATATCAAATTGTCTAAATGGATGAGCGATAATGATTATTTCTATATTATGCATAGATTTGGAATTGATAATTTTGAATTTATAAGAAAAGCAAACGAAGAGAAGTGGAAGACAATATCAATTAGTGTTGGAATTAAAATGAATGACAAACTATTGATTACAAAAATTGCAGATCAAGAAAATTCTCATTGGGGTAAATTGAGATTAGATTTTATTACGGTTGATATTGCTCATGGGCATTGCGAAAGAATGAAAACAATGTTAAAACTTATTAAAAATAAGTTGCCTAATACAAAAATAATTGCAGGAAACGTTGCAACACCAACCGCAGTTAGGGATTTAGCTAATTGGGGTGCAGATATAGTTAAGGTTGGGATAGGTCAAGGCTCTCCTTGCACAACTAAAGACAAAACAGGCTTTACTATGCCTATGTTTACCTGCACAAAACTATGTTCTAATGTTGTTTTAGAGAATGGTGAAGTCGTTCCTATTATAGCTGATGGAGGAATTAAGTGCAACGGCGACATAGCTAAGGCTTTAGTCGCTGGAGCGACCATGACCATGGCTGGAGGCATTTTTGCCTCTTGTAGCGATAGCCCTGCGGCTGTAATCAGCATAGGTGGAATTAACCATAAAGCTTACTTTGGTTCAGCTAGTGCAGAAAACAAAGGTCACAACAACAATATTGAAGGCAAACTTAATAAAGTTGCTAATAATGGAATGTTATATAAACAAAAGCTTTCAGAAATAACTCAAGATCTACAAAGCTCCATTAGTTATGCTGGTGGTATAGATTTAACTTGCTTAACTCCAAATGAAGTTCAATATTACCAATCATGAACGAAAATCTGCTTAGATTTAAAAAGAATCAAAAATGTGTTGTTTTTGATTTTGAAACTTGCAATCTAAATTTAGGTTTAAGTTCTAACAAGCCTTGGCAACTTGGCTACATAGAATGTATTGGAAATAAAATTATAAATAAAAAAGATTGTTATATTGGCTGGAAAGATTTAAAAGTATCAAAAGATGCAGCGAGAATAACAGGTTTTTCTTCTGAAAAATATAACAAATTGAAACAAGATGCAAAAAAGGTTCTTTCTGATTTTGAAAAACTAATTTATAATGAAGAATACCTAGTTATAGGTCATAACGTTTTAGGTTTTGATGTTTATATTCATAGTTTATATAGAAAACTTTTAAATAAAAAACCAGATTATTCATACATTAATAGAGTCATTGATACTAATTGTTTAGCGAGAGCAATAAAAAATAAAATAGAATTTTCTAGCAAAAATTCTCTTATTGAGTGGCAGTATAAGTTATTACATTATAGAAAAAAGGGAGTAAAAACTAACTTGAAACAATTATGTAAAGATTATGAAATTAATTTTGATGAAACAAAACTTCACGAAGCTCTCTATGATGTCGAAAAAACTTTTGAAGTGTACAATAGAATGCTTTGGGAGATAGCAATTTAATGAACTTTACAGATCAATTTAGTAGCTACGAAAACTGTGCTCCTCCAGGAGTTAGATTACCAAATCTAGAAATAGAAGATAAATATTATAAATTGCTAAAGCTTGATAAAAATGTAGACAATTTTTCTTTTCTAAAATCGTTAACTGAGAAAAATTTAAAAGAAAAAAAATTCGACAATTTAAAGACTTATAAAGACAGGTTAAATTACGAATTAGAAATATTGAATGATTTGGGTTTTGTCGATTATATTTTATTAAACTGGGATGTGATTAATTATTGTAAAGAAAACAATATACCAACTGGCCCAGGTAGAGGTTCAGCCGCAGGATCTTTAGTTCTTTTTTTAATAGGGGTGACTAAGGTAGATCCAATAAAATACGAACTTTTTTTTGAAAGATTTGTATCTAAAAGTAGGGCTAAAGTTATAGAGAAAGATGGTATAAAATATTTAGATGGCAGCTTGCTTGCGGATGTAGACAATGATATTGCATATGAGCATAGGCAAAAAGTTATACAATATATTGAAAAAAAACACCCAGGAAGAACTTCGAAAATTTTAACACTAAATACTTTGAGCGGCAAACTTTGCATAAAAGAGTGTGGGAAAATTGCTGGAAACTTATCAGAACAAGATGTTAATGTCGTTAGTGACATGATTCCAAAACATTTTGGGGTTGTTGCAAAGCTCAAAGATGCATATAAAGAAAGCGAAAATTTTAAAAAGTTTTGTGACAAAAATAACACAGTTTATAAAATTGCAAGAAAGATAGAAAATTTAAAAAAGAATACGGGCGTACATCCTTCAGGTATTGCAATTTCTTTTGAAGAAATAACAGAAATTTGTCCAATTCAAAAAACTAATGATGGTGCCATTGTTACAGGTTATGACATGAATTGGGTTGCAGAACTAATGGTTAAGTTTGATATTTTAGGCTTAAGAACATTATCTGCAATATACTCTACATGTAAAGATGTTGGGATTGATCCAGAAAATATAGATTTATCTAGTCAAGATATTTATTCGCACTTAAATGATTTAAAAACCCCACATGGATTGTTTCAAATAGAGGCCGATGCAAATTTCATGGTTTGCAAAAAAATAAAGCCCAAAAACTTAGAGCAGCTTAGTGCTGTGATTGCAATTGCTAGACCTGGAGCCCTTGAGTTTTTAGATTACTATGAAAGATATTCTAATACTGGAAACTTTCAAAGTGTGCATTCTTTCTTTGATGACATTTTGGATTACACAGGCGGTATACCTTTATATCAAGAGCAGTTAATGAAGATGGCTGTAAAAGTAGGATTTACTTTAGATGAATCAGAGCAATTAAGAAGGATAGTTGGCAAGAAAAAAATAGATCAAATGCCAGCATGGAAAGCAAAAATTGAAGAAAAAATATCGGAAAATTCTTTAGATCCAAAAATAGGTAAAATTTTATGGAAAGTAGCTGAAGACAGTGCTAATTATTCTTTTAATAAAAGTCACTCAATATCATACGCTATACTTGCCGCATGGACTTCTTATTTAAAATTTAATCATCCTCAAAATTTCTTTTTGAGTCTTTTGAAAATGACTAAATATGAACCAGCACCTCAAGAAGAAATAAATAA
>MDTC01186140.1_pt1 | contig 10314 bp, 6 predicted proteins | sample 811181 | NCBI WGS metagenome assembly MDTC01 (sample SAMN05326644, study PRJNA326480) | marine metagenome | isolation source: seawater | place: Pacific Ocean: North | collected 2011
AGAGACGTTGACCTCGTTCAAGCGGGTCCAGCCCCAGCCACCATCATCGGTGGTGAAGAAATCCAATTCATAGCTGGCGTCGGGATCGATGCCGTTGGCGACCAGGTCAGCCTGGGTGTAAGATAGAGTCTCAACTCCGCCACCGTCTGCAGAGTCGTAGCTGACAAAATCGTATTCCCCGGTGTTCAGGTTGCGGAAGCCGAGCCCTTTCTGACCGGCGTTGTTCGTGTTGCCGCCGTTATAGTTCGTCACCGCCGCCAGGTCCGCAGGGTCGGGGGAGTCGTTCTGGTTTCCCCGCCCCCCTTCCCAGAGAATGTCGATCACATTGCCAGCCGGACTCACATTGTTGAGGCTGAAATTGACGGTCGGGGAGGTGAGGACCGCAACCGGGTGGGCGGCGTCGTGAGCCCTCGTGCCGGTTGTCTGGGCGGGTTCAATGCCGTTGCCATCGTTAGCGAAATGGCCAGCTGTCACCGTCCACCCCTGGTTGGTGCCATCCCCATTATTTCCAAAATTCCAGGTTGGCGCAGTGCCCGGGATGATCGGAGTGCTGCCAGCATCGTTCGGATCGGTGTTTTCACTCACCTCGAGCCCGTCAGGGGCATTGTCACCGTCGGTGTCGCCGTTGAGCGGGTTGGTGCCGGTGTTGCTGGCATCAACAAAGGTTCCGGTGTTGGTCTCCACGCCGTCGGACAGGCCGTCTCCATCGCTATCGGCATTGGTGGGGTCGGTGCCAAGGGCGGCCTCCTCCCCATCGGAGAGGCCGTCATCGTCACTGTCCTCGTCAGTGGGATCGGTCTTCGCGGAGAGTTCCTCGCTGTCGCTGAGGCCGTCCCCATCAAAGTTCCCAGTGCCTGCGCCAGGGCCCTCACCGTTTGCGTTTCCATCCAGCTGAGTCAGGGCATCGATTCCGGTCCAGCGCAGTTCCCACTCGTCAGGCAGTCCGTCCTCATCAGCATCCTCCGCGCCGGGAATAATGTCTGGTCCGGCCGCCAGGTTGGCAGTCACTTCGTCTTCGGTCAGTTCCCCGTCCCAGATGCGGAATTCGTTGACCGATCCATTCAAACCCGCGTCTCCCCAGTTTGAGGCCCCAATGCGTTCCCACGAATTCGGCAGTGCACTCAGGGATTCGCCGTCGCGGTTCTCCTGGATCTGGTTGCCATCAAGCCATGCGTTGAGGACCCCTTCGGGAGAAATCGTCAGGGCAATGTGGTGTTCAACCCCCAGATCCGGACGTGGCCCGAAATCCTGATCCGGAAGGCCTCGATACTGGATCAGACCCTGCCCTCCTCCTCCCCGCTGTGGATTGAAGATGATGTTGTGACCCCCGGTGCCGTTTCCAAAGGAGAACAGCTTGGCCCAGGCACCGCTGCCGCTGTCAGTATACCACGTCTCAAAGGTCACCCCGCTGGCACCATGGGTTCCCCCAATGTCAAGGGTGCTGGTGAATCCCATACTGTCGGCACTCGGACCGTTGGTGGTGGGAGCAAGGACCAACTGTCCCCCAGTGACCGAGGCGCCGCCAACCAGCACACCGGTGTTACCACCAACCGAGTCGCTCGTATCTCCATCAAAAGACCAGCGGTTGGCCAAGGTCGCTGCGTGAGCGAGGTTAACAGTCGCGACAGACAGGAGCGTCAGCAGGAGGATGCTATGGCGTGAAGACTTCATGAATCCGGAGGAGTTGGTTTAAGCCAGGATATTCAATGAAAAAACCCGCAGTTGAAGGGCCGCGGGTCTCTGAAAAGATAACCGGGCCAAATCAACTGGGCCCGGTCTTATTTACCGGGACCGGCGGCGGCGGAGCATGAGGAGCGATCCGAACACCAGCATGATCATGCTGCCCGGCTCGGGAATAACCGTGTCCGGTCCGGCGGCCAGGTTGGCAGCCACTTCGGCTCCGGTCAGTTCCCCGCTCCAGATGCGGAATTCGTTGACCGATCCAGTCATGCCGGCATCGCCCCAGTTCGAGGCCCCGATTCTTTCCCAGCTGTTCGGAAGCGTCGCCAGATCATTTCCGTCCCCAGTCAGGTTCGGCGGGGAAGCCTGGATCTGCGTGCCGTCAATCCAGGCATTGACCAGACCATCAGATGAAATCGACAGGGCGAGGTGATGCTCAACATCCAAAGCCGGACGAGACCCGAAGTTGCTCTCCGGCATGCCCTGGTACTGGATGCGGCCCTGGCCGCTGCCACCCTGCTGAAGGTTGAAGATGATGTTGCTGCCTCCGGTTCCATTGCCGAAGGAAAAGAGTTTCGACCAGGCCCCGCTGTTGGCATCCGTATACCACGCCTCAAAGGTCACCCCGCTGGCACCGTGGGTTCCCCCAATGTCAAGGGTGCTGGTGAATCCCATGCTGTCGGCACTCGGACCGGTGGTGGTGGGGGCGAGGGCCAACTGTCCCCCAGTGACTGAGGCGCCGCCAACCAGCACACCGGTGTTACCACCAACCGAGTCGCTCGTATCTCCATTAAAAGACCAGCGGTTCGCAAGGGTCGCGGCACTGGCGAATCCCGCAAAAGCGGAGACGAGAAGAGTGAGAAGGGGAGTGGCTCTCATGGTTGAACTGATCGTTATACACCAAGGAACCTGAATGGCCCTCAGCATCCGAAGTCCTATCAATTCCGGGGTGACCGTCAAACCAAATCACTGCATGGGTCATTGGAAATGATTGATTTTCCGTTCTCGGGGATAGTTCTTTCTCCAGAATCATCTGGTGGCTGTCTTGCATGCACGGGCCGCGAGCGCTAGAAGATCCCGTGACTCCGGTTTCCCTCCGCCAGTTTTTTCCCTGCGCTGCAATCGGCGTGGGACTGGGGTTATTCACATCGTCCTGCTCGGATTCCAGTGAATCCGGAGACACGGGAAGCAACACCAGCAAGGTTCTCTCCGCTGACGCGACCTTCCGCGCGATGGTGGCAACCGAAGAAACCATCGCCGAACTGGTTCCCTCGCTGAACCGGCTCGGCCGGGCGGTGCGCGACTTGTCACTTCCGGGCCACTTTGCCAGCCCGGTCTTTGCCATGGAGGCGGTGGCCATTGATCTTGGGAGCGCGGGCGATCCCAAGGCTGATGCCCGACTTCCCCTCCAGCACCACGAGTGGGAAGTGTCGACCTCCGAGGTTCGCGTTGCCGATTTGAGGGGAGGGCTGTGGAAAACCCTGTGGGAGGAAGCGGACGGCCTGGAGGACGCCAGGTTTGGCGTCCTGCGCGGCCGGATGGCCGGGGACGGGGCATTCGTGAGCGAGCTCACCTTCAGCGCCCGGGGATGGAAGAAGAAGGAGGAAATCATGGCCTGGAAGGGCCGAGTGGATCTCCATTGGCAGAAAAACGGAGAAAGCTGGCAGATCACACGCTGGGTTACCAGGCAGATGCACGTCACCCGTGCGGCAGCTCCTCTCTTCCGCGAAGTGCTCGGCCGTGCCCTGCCCAATCCGTCTGAATACCGGCGGGCGCGCTCCTCCATCCACGAACGCTACCTCCGCGAGGTATTCTTCACGGGATCGACCACCTTTGCTTATCCCAAGGACTACTGGATCTACGTTCTCTCGTGGGATTCGCTCGACCAGCACACTTCCGTCTCGGTGGTGGATATCGACCAGGACGGCTGGGACGACTTCTACGTGACCGCCCGCTGGGGGAGGAACCAGCTCTGGCGCAACCGGGGCGACGGCACCTTCACCGATATTGCACCGCGCGTGGGGCTGGATATCGATGGCGTCTGCAACTGCGCCCTTTTCGCGGATTTCGATAATGATGGCGACCAGGACGCGTTCATCGGGCGCAGCCTCGAGCGGGGACAGTATTACCTGAACGAAGGAGGGCGATTCATCGAGAGCTCGAACCTGATCGATGCTCCGCTCCCCTACTGGGCCTCGGCCCTCTCCGCCACCGACTTCAACCAGGACGGCTTGCTGGATCTCTACATTTCGACCTATCGCCTCCCCATCTCCAAGCCGATGAACATCCTGGCCAGCCGCTTTCTCGAACCGCTGGAACGGGAGGAGTTCAAGAATCGCCGCCGTCGGGACCACCCTGTCTTTCGCCTCACCGGACCACCTAATGTCCTGCTGGTGAACCTGGGAAACGGAAGGTTTGCCAGGGTGCCGGAGGCCGGCGGCACCGACCTCTGGCTCTCGACCTTTCAGAGCACCTGGTCCGACTACGACAACGATGGGGACCCGGACCTCTTCGTAGCCAATGACTATGCTCCCGATTATGTATTCCGTAATGACGGTGGCACCTTCGTGGATGCAACCAGGGAACTCGCCGGCGAAGAATTGCAGGGCTTCGGGATGGGCGTCTCGCTCGGCGACTATGACAACGACGGCCGGCAGGATCCCTATTTCACATACATGTACAGCAAGGCGGGCAGCCGGATCACCGGGATGTTCGAGGGCCTTGAACGCCGGATGTACGAGGGCGTCGCCGGCAACAAACTCCTGCGCAATACACCCGATGGATTTGAGAATGTCTCCGGTCATGGACCGGGAAAAATGCAGGTGATGCGGACGGGTTGGTCATGGGGCGGCCAGTTCAGTGACTTCGACAACGACGGATTCCTGGACCTCTACGTTGCCAACGGACTCTACACTCCTCCCCCCGGCACCGCCACCGAGGTGGACTTGTGAAGTGACCTCTGGCGCTCGGTCGTGCGCTCCGATGACAACCTGCAGAAACGATTCGCCAAAGAGGACATCGATGCCCGGGTCTATGGCAACATGCCCGGGGTGCTGGACACCAATACCAAGGTGAACGGCAAAAAGGTCCTGCGCAGCCATTCGTTCAGCGGGAGTGAACTGAACAGTGTCTTCCATAACCGGGGCGGCAGGAGCTTCTCCGATATCTCCGGGGTCAGTGGCCTGGACAGCATTGCTGACAGCCGCGCCTTCGTCTACTTCGATTACGATCGGGACGGCCGGACCGACATCGCTCTCACCAACACCAACGAACCACAGCTGCAATTGTTCAGGAACGAAATACCGGCTGCCGGAAATACAATTCACGTGCGCCTGATTGGCGGGAACCAGAGCTCGCAACCGAATACCGGGTGGAGTGTCCGGGATGGCTATGGCGCACACGTGCTGGTGGAGGCCGGCGAGTTGAGATTGCGCCGTGAACTGCGGTGTGGCGACGGTTTCGCATCCCAGAACAGCCTCCTCCTTCCAATCGGGATCGGCTCCAACGAAACCGCGCGAAAAGTCACGGTAGAGTGGCCTTCGGGCAGGCGCAGCATGGTGGAAACCGTGGCTGCTGGAAGCGTGGTCACCATCAGGGAGAATTCCGCCCAGGGGAAACCCACCCTCTCCCCCCTGGCACCTGCTCCTCCTCTTCCGGGAAACGTCGAGCGGAAGGATTCGCCCCATCCCGCTCTGGATCTCCCCCTGCCGGCCGCCAGGCCCGATTTTTCGATGGTGATCTGCATGGCAACCTGGTGCGCAGTTTGCCAGAGCGAGATCCCGCACCTCAAACGCCTGAAGGAGGCAACCGCCGGCCGGATCGCCTTCTTTGGTTTCCCGGTCGATCGGGATGACGATGCCGGCAAACTCCTCGCCTATGCCGACACCCATTCACCTCCCTACGAAATACTCACCCGGACCAACGACCCCCACCGCGATGTCATGGCCGCCTACTTGAACAGGACCTTCGGCAACACCCCTCTGCCAAGCACCCTCCTCCTCGACCGGGAAGGCCGGGTAATGGCCTCCTACAAGGGAACACCCACCCTCTCCGATCTCCGCGGGATTATTCGCTGATTTCCAGCAGCGGTCCGTCCGGGACAGGCTTCAGGGTGGACTCGGCACCCGAGGGCCAGCGCACCCTCAGCTGCTCAAACGATTCCCCCTCGGCCAGGGTGACCCGGATTGCCCCGGCGTTCTGCGCGGAAAGCCCTTCTCCCAATGAGCGCCGGTAGACGCGCGTGCCCCGCGAGGTGGTCACCGTCACCAGCGCACCCACTGCATCGCGATTGCTCTCCTTTCCCCCCGTCAGTCTGATTCGAACCGCACGGCCTGATCGACCGGATTCCCCCATCCGGTTGCGGAACAGGCGCAGACGCGGAGCGTTCACACTGGCAAGGGCCATGTCGAGCCACCCGTCGCCATCATAGTCCAGCACTGCGAAACAGCGGGCGTCTTCGCGACAGTCCACTCCACTGACCAGGGAGCGATCAATAAACCCGGACTCCCCTGCCAGCAAAAGCCGGTTGCGCTCATTCCCGCTGAACGAATTACTGCGAAAGGCCGGTCCGTTCACCCCGGGCGGAGAATTCCCAGTGCCCTCCTGCCGGACCCGCAGCTGAAAATCGAGCAGCGGTGAGTTCCAGTGTGGAGATCGCCGGAAGGCGTCGCTCTGACCCGGATCCGAGAGCACGACCGTGCTCCAGAAGCAACTTCACAAGTCAACCCCGGTGGCCACGGAGGCTGGAGCAGTATAGTAACCACTCGGAACGTAGAGATCGAGGCGCCCGTCATTGTTAAAATCGGCAAACTGACCTCCGAAGGCCCATCCCACCTTCGTTTCCGGGGCCCCAGCCTCGGCAATCTGCCGGAAGGTTCCCCCGTCGTTGCGGTAGAGGAAGTTGCCCCGCGCAGCCACCGTGATGCGAGGATCGACTTTTCCGACCTTGGCGATGATCCGGTTTCCCGCCTTGGAATACATGTTGGAGATGAAGAGATCGAGATCTCCGTCATTGTCGTAGTCCCCCGCCGAGGCTCCCATTCCGAAGGCCATCTCTCCCTCGGGAAAGAACTGCCGGTAGGCGTTCACCAGCACCGGTTCGTCCGCGCCACGCGGAGTATCGTTGCGCAGGAAGGAATCGGGCGCATAGTCGTTGCAGACATAGAGATCGTCGTCCCCGTCTCCATCCGCATCAAGCCAGAGAGGCTGGTAGCTCTTCCGCCACAACTCGATGCTGTCACCGCCTGCCCGCTGCAAACGACCACCTCCGCGGTTCATGAGCAGGACATTGGGTGTTCCGCGATCATCAAAATAGGGATGCGTCCCTGTCATCATCTCATCGAGCCGGGCACCCTGCCCGGGTTGGAGATAACGTTCCTTCCAGACCGGGCGGACATCGGTCCCCGGGCTGTAGGTGCAGAGATAGACGTCCAGCAGGCCATCCCGGTTGATGTCTGCCGCCGCCGCTCCAGTGACAAAGAACTGCCGCCCGAGGTCACTGAATTCCCCGGTCACCTCCCGGTAAACCCCTCCTTCGTTGCGAAAGTAGAGAGTCGGTTCAATTGAACGGCCGAGCAGGAGATCCGGATCCCCATCGTTGTCGAAATCGGCAAAGAGAGCGCATGTCGTGCAGTTGTAGCCACGCAGACCCACCCGCGCCGTGACATCCTCGAAAGTACCATCACCACGATTGCGCAGCAGGTGACCGGAGGCCCATCGCGAGCTTACGAACAGGTCATCGTGGCCATCCGAGTCGTAGTCCACCACGCTCACCGCCGGATACTGGAAGCTGCTCTCCATGTCCGCGAGGTCGGCATACTCCCGCTTGGCAACCATGAGTTTCATCTCGCGGAGCGCCTTAGTGGTCAATTCCTCCTGGAGCGACCGCCTCACCGCATCGCGGGTGATGCCATCGGGCAGGGCCTCGTCGAGGACCTCCTCGAAGAGTGGGTCAGTCGCACGGTCCTCCTTGATCCTGAGCCACTCCCAGTCGACCAGTCGCCAGCCGTCCTCACCCAGTGTCCAGTTCATCTGCAGCTTGGCCTGCACACCGACAACCGCCCCGCTACTCCGGCGCATCCCCTCGAACTTTGTGGTGATCGTGAAGGACGACTGGTTGAGCTCGCTGGAAACAATGCCGAAGGAAGCGTTTTCCCACTGCGCCCCGTCTTCCAGCAGATCCTCAAAGAACGCCCGCGTCCCTTCTCCTGTCACCTCCTCTGGTAATTCTTTTCGCGAGCCACTCACCAGCGACCCTGCCAGTGCACGGAGGGCCGGAGTCAATTCCCTGGTCAATTCCTCACTCCGCACGACCTGGCGCACGATCTCATCAGGTTCAACCGCGGCCCGGGACGAAGCTGGCAACACTTCCTTCTCCTCACAGGACGGGGACAAGAGAATCGCAGGCAGGCAGAACATGGACGGAAGCACGAAACGGCTGAACCGCCACCTGATCGATGAGACCGTCACTATCGGCAAACTTTTCAATGCGAACTCCGAACCAGTCGAGGGAGAGGACAACAACCGGAGCGAACCCTCCCCCACCGCAGGTAACAGAGTCGCACCGGGAGGAGGGGAAGACAAGGGAATCCCGCCCTGAGGAACTCCAGTCCCTGCGTGACCCGGTCGACAACCGGACCCCGCCGGTCGCGCGAAGCGGTGGAACTCAGGGGGAACCGCGGTCAGTCCGCATCTACTCCCACATTGTCGATCGATAATCCGCTGAAGGAATCCAGACTCCCGTCACTGACGAAGTTCCATTCGATGATGACATTCTCTCCGATGGCTTCCGGGACGACCGCTATGTTGAGCGTGACCCAGTCGAGGTCAAAGATGGTCATATCCATGGCGATTTCTGGGCCCAATTGCACCTCATCTGCAGCACGCAGGAATCGCACAACAGCCGTGTCGGCAAATCCATCGGCATCGCGGTAGACATCGAAGGTCACCTGCGCCGACGGCACGTTACCCAGGTTAATCGCGGGCGACCGGAGGGAGATATCGGAATTCGGACCATAGTCTCCCAGATTCGTCGACCAGGCGTTGGCCGAGTTGCCCGCCCCGCTAAGCGGACCAGTCGTTCCCGACGGGATTCCCAGTTCCCACAATGTATTGCGCATCTGGTCGTCCTCCCGGGTTGTCCAACCACCCTGCCCCGACTCGAAATCATCAAAGAACAGAGGCGGGATGGGGCCTCCAATGAGCTTGTAGAATCGCACGGGATCCAATGGCTTCGGAATGGAGATCACATTCCGCGGTGGGGTGGCTGCAATACCCGCCAGCCCGGGAACCACCGACCAGGTGGAGGAATTGGGATTAGCCGCCAGGTCATTGGTGCTCACGATCGAGTACTCCTGACCAGCAAAGCTGTTCCAGGAAAACTCAAGATTCACACCACCGTCCGGACTACTCACCCTGAACTGGTAGGCATCCATGGTTTCCGGAACGATGATAAGCGAACCCCAGCTATCCCCGTTGGCATCGGTGTCGAATTCGGCCGGATCCCCGCTGCTCGCTCCAAAGACACCGGCATAACCAATCCCCCCGAAGTCGCTCACCGCGGAGGAATCCCCATTGTAGTAACCGAAACCGATATCCGCGGCCGACTGGGCCCCGCCCCCGTCCTCCGACATCAGGATCCTGGCGTCAAACCAGCCCCCGCTTCCGAAGTTGTAACTCGCAAAACTGCGCTGGTTCCAGCCCGTGTTCTGGTGAACCACCGGAGCTGCGGTCCCGGTCAGGTCCCTTGCACTGGCAATCGGGGTGACGGTCACCTGAACCCGGTCGTCATAGTTCTCGGTGAAGGTGAAGGTGCCATCGGTATCGTAGAACTGGAAGGTGAAGGCCAGGTCATGGTGGTCCCCGGTGAGGTCAATGCCCCCGTTCCCCGGTTCCCGGTCCACATCAATCGCAGGAATGATGGAGGTATCCGGGTCATCAATCTCCCCTCTTGGCTCTTCCTCGTCGATATTCAGCGGAAGCTCCCCGGTGAAATCCGCTCCGGGCAGGCCATCCGTCCGCCGGTAGAGTATGGATTCCGGAAGATGGAGCGCCCCACTGGGAGCAAGTGGTGCTCGCGGATGTGAATCCTCGTCGTTCGGATCGAAACCGACTGAAACCTCGTCACCGTCCATGAATGTGTCACCATCGGTATCCGGATCCAAGGGATCACTTCCCGTGTCAGTCGGCCCATTGAAGACAGTCGTGTTCGTCTCTGCTCCATCCAGGAGACCGTCATCGTCGGTATCGGAATCCAACGGATCGGTCCCTGTATCATCCGGACCGTCAAACACCCCGGAATCGCTCTCCACTCCATCCGCCAGTCCGTCGTTGTCGCTGTCCTCGGCAAGGGGATCGGTTCCGTTGCTCTTCTCCTCTCCATCGCTGGAGCCGTCCGAGTCGGAATCCTCCTCGGTGGGATCGGTCCCGTCGGCAAACTCCACCGGATCATTCACCCCGTCACCATCGAAGTCCCCGGGACCCAGCTGGGTCAGGTCACCCGGGAAAAACTGCTCCTCGTAGGAGTCGTCGATGCCGTCGCCGTCAGAGTCAGGACCGGGACCTGCCTCAGTCTCAATGGCCGAACCGTAGCTCTCACCATTGCCGTCGGTGTCGAAGACCGCCTGGCCAGCACTG
>MDTC01046688.1_pt1 | contig 10312 bp, 9 predicted proteins | sample 811181 | NCBI WGS metagenome assembly MDTC01 (sample SAMN05326644, study PRJNA326480) | marine metagenome | isolation source: seawater | place: Pacific Ocean: North | collected 2011
ACAAATGATGGTTCAGTTAATCAAAGATTAAGATATTATGAGGATGTTCTAACTCACATTACTTCAAATCCTATTTTTGGTGTTGGAATAGGTAATTGGAAACTTACTTCTATAGATTATGATAAAGCTGATATTACAGGATACATTGTCCCTTATCATGCTCACAGTGACTTTATTCAGCTTGGAGCAGAATTAGGGATTATTGGATTTTTACTCTATCTATTAATTTTTTTACTGGGAGCTTATTTCGCATTTATTTTGCTATTTAAAACCAATTTAAATGCAGAAAAAAAATGGTTTATTTTTCTATTAATTACATCACTAGGAGTATATTTTGTTGATGCAAACTTGAACTTTCCAATAGCACGTCCTCAAGTATTAGCTCCCTGGGCACTCACAATGGCTTTACTTTCGTTTTATTATTATCAAACCAAAGATGAAAGTATTAGAAAAAATTCATTCAGATTAAATTTGATTTATCCAATAATCCTAATAGCTCTTATGCTATTTAGTACTAAGATTACTTACTCGACATATCAGTCTCTTAAAGGCCAGATGTTCTTACTTAGAGATTTCAATTCCAACAAATACAGTATTATGATGGATAAAATTGATAAAATAACACCAGATTTACCAAATATTACTGTTACGACCATACCAATGAAATCAATAAAGGCCCGCTATTATTTTAATGCAAAAAAATATGACAAGGCCCTTGAGCTTTTAAATGAAGGGATACCTGCCAACCCATATTTGTTTTTTAGCGAAAATCTAAAAGCACAGATTTTTTTAAAACAAAATAAAATTGACAGTGCATTTATTAATGCAAAAAAAGCATTTTATGGTTTACCCAAAAATGCTTTACATGCATCCACTTACGCTCAGGCTCTTTCCATGAAAAAGGATTTAAATGAGGTAAAAAAAGTATTTGAGGTTTTATCTAAAAAGTCTGGTGCAATTATTTGGAAGAATTTTTTAATAGTGTTGTCGCAAATGGTAGTAAGTGGAGAAAAGGATCTCAAAATTTACAGTACAAAAGCTTACGAACATTTTCCTGATGACAACGAACTTTTTTCACTTAAAAAGCTTGCCGTCGTTGGACAAGCTAATATTGATCGTGCTCAAAAAATTTCTAACGAGGGTTTAACTTTTTTTAAACAAGCATTATATACAGAGGCTGCCCTGAAATTTGAAACTGCCTCTAATATAGATCCACTTGAATATGCCCATTTTGAAAATGCTGCGAGTGCATATTTTATGGGAGGCGACTACGGTAAATCATTAATTTATTCTGAAAAAGTTATTAATGGATTTAAGATTGAAACCGGTAAATCAGAATATATCTGTGCTTTGACTAATTTCAATATAGGAGGTAAAAAAAGAGCATGTGAGTTATTGCTTCAATCAGCTAATTATGGTTATTCCCAAGCTCAAACTACCTATGATCAGCGTTGTAATTAATTGATTTTTCACTCGAATGAAAAAAAAAATAGCGGTAATTGGCCTTGGCTATGTTGGATTGCCTTTGGCAAATGCGTTTTCAAAAAAATTTAAAGTAGTTGGATTCGACAATAATTTAAAAAAAGTTGAGGAAATTAAAAATGGAATTGATAAAACTGATCAATTTGATTTTCCAGAATTACAATCATTTATAAATCGGGTCAAGTTAACTAGCGACTTTAAGGAAATTTCAGATTGTAACATTTTTATTATGACTGTTCCTACTCCTGTAACAAAGTATAAAAAGCCCGACCTTTCTTATTTGTTAGATGCCACAAAGATGGTGGGTACTGTTCTTAAACATGGAGACATTATTATTTATGAAAGTACAGTTTATCCAGGTTGTACAGAGGAAGATTGTGTTCCAATATTGGAAGTAATCTCTGGATTAAAATATAATCATGACTTTTTTTGTGGCTATTCTCCCGAGAGGATTAATCCAGGGGATAATATTAATACTTTAACTAATATTATTAAGGTTACATCTGGCTCTACCCCAAGAATTGCGGAACTAGTAGATAATTTATACAAAGAGATTATTAAAGCGGGGACATTTAAAGCTAATTCAATTAAAGTAGCAGAGGCTTCGAAAGCAATAGAAAATGCGCAAAGAGACATAAATATTTCTTTCGTCAATGAGCTTGCATTGATGTTTGATAAAATGGATATTGATACTACACATGTTTTAGAGGCAGCATCCACCAAATGGAATTTTATTCCATTTAAACCAGGACTTGTTGGCGGACATTGTATTAGTGTTGACCCATATTTTCTTGCTCATAAAGCGGTTCAATTAGGTTATAACCCAGAAGTTATTTTGTCTGGAAGAAATGTAAATGATAGTATTCCAGCATTTATAGTACGTAAAATTTTAAAATTGATGCAAAAAAAAGAAATCTTGATTAAAGGAGCCAGAGCCTTAATTATGGGTATTACATTTAAAGAAAATTTAAACGATATAAGAAATTCAAAAGTGCCTGAAATATATAAAGGGTTGGTAAATCAAGGTTTGGAAGTAGACGTGTATGATCCCTTAGCAGACCCTGAATTGGTTAAAAAGAAATATGGAATCTCACTTACAAAATCACCTACTAAATATGAGGCCGTTATACTTGCTGTAGCACATGATTTATTTATTGAAAAGGGAGTAGCGAAATACAAAAATTCTAATGGGGCAGTAGTATATGATATAAAGTCTGTTCTAGATAGAGCTTCAATTGACGGAAGACTATAGCTACTTTAAATACTTTTTTTACTTGATATCTAGTGGTTATTAAATTTTTTTTTAGTACTTTTGGTACTAATTAAGTTAATTAATAATGTTTATCAGTTAAATGATTCTTTTTTATGGGGTCATTTAACTGAGTTTTTATCTCATGAATTAACTATATGAAATGGTTCGTCCTTTACACAAAGCGCCATCAAGAAATTAAGGTAGCTAAAGCTCTTGAAAAAATCGGGATTAAATCTTACTGCCCTGTTTTTATAAAATTAAAGCAATATTCTGATCGAAAAAAGAAAGTGAGTCAGCCTTTACTTAGTTCATATGTTCTCGTTAAAGTTAAGGATAAGGATCGAAATAGAGTTTTTGCAGTTCCTGGAATCATTAGGTATGTATTTTGGCTTGGAAGGCCTGCAATAGTTAGGGAGCAAGAGATTGAATTGATGCAGAATAATTTATCAGGAATTTATGAAGAAATCTCAATTTCTAGTATTAAAAAGGGAACAAACTTTACAATTCCATCTGGTCCGTTTGAGGGTCATGAGGGGAAAGTAATTAATTTATTAAAAAATAAAATTAAGTTAGAGCTTTCGAGTTTGGGTATTTATGTTACCCTGAAAACTGCTTAAGTAAATCTAACTTATTTAAATAAATCTCCTCTATCTATTGTGGCAGACATGGCGGAGCCGTAAAAAAAATGTATTTCTTCATTAAAAAATGTTAGGACAACTTATAACGTCAAAGACTAGATTAAGATTATTAATAAAGTTTTTTATCTCTCAAGCTAATCGAGGGTATTTGAATGGATTGGCTAATGAAATGGGGGAATCTACTAATGCTATAAGAAAAGAGCTTAATCACTTGCAAGGGGCCGGCTATTTAGAAAAAGTTAAAGTTGATAATAAGGTTGAGTATAAGGCTAACATAAAACATCCCCTTTTTGATACTCTTCAAAAAGTTGTTCTAAAACACCTGGGTCTTGAGGAGGTTGTAGAAACAGTCTTGGAAAGAATGGGTAGCGTCCTAAAAATAATATTAGTAGGGGATTACGCAGAAGGAAATGATACAGGAAATATTGAAGTCTTTCTTATTGGAAAGGATCTAAATATGGATTACATATCACAATTGGAGGAAAAAATTGAAAAATTGATCAAGAGAAAGGTAAGCTTTTATTTAGCTTCTAAATTTTTAAGCGGGCGAAAGCACATTATACTCTATGAAAATTAATAAAATCTGTTGTGTTGGAGCGGGATATGTGGGAGGGCCTACTATGGCAGTAATTGCATTAAATTGTCCTAAGATTAATGTAACTGTTGTCGACAATAATAAAAGTCGAATAGATGCTTGGAATGGCCCTTTAAATCAATTACCAATATATGAACCAGGATTAAGGGAGGTTGTAAGAAAAGCTAGAGGAAGAAACTTATTTTTTTCCTATGATATTAATAAGGCAATTGATGAGGCTGAAATGATTTTTATGGCTGTTAATACCCCTACCAGGAAAGAGGGTTTAGGTGCAGGAATGGCTGCTGATCTAAGCTATGTTGAAGCTTGCGCAAAAAATATTGCAAAAGTTTCTAAGACCGATAAGATTGTAATAGAAAAATCTACTCTTCCAGTTCGTACCGCTGAAAAAATAAAAGAGATACTAAATAAGCATAAAGAAGGTAATATTAAGTTTGAAATATTATCTAATCCTGAATTTTTAGCAGAAGGATCTGCAATTGAAGATTTATTTAAGTCAGACAGAGTTTTGATTGGTGGAGATTCAACTCCTTCAGGGCAACTAGCTATTGAAGCCTTAGTTGATATTTATTTAAAATGGATACCCAAACAAAAAATATTGACTACGAATGTTTGGTCGTCAGAATTGGCTAAATTGGCTTCCAATGCAATGTTAGCTCAAAGAATTTCATCCATCAATAGCCTTTCTGCTTTATGCGAAAAAACGGGTGCGGATATAGATCAACTTTCCCAAGCTATAGGAATGGATCACCGGATTGGCCCGAATTTTCTTAAGGCTTCCGTTGGTTTTGGCGGGAGCTGTTTTCAAAAAGATATATTGAACTTGGTTTACCTTTGTAAACATTATGGTTTGGATGATGTAGCTGAGTATTGGCATCAAGTCGTTAAGATTAATGATTATCAAAAAAATCGTTTTGCACAAAAAATTATAGATCATTTTGGAGGAGATTTAGCAGGAAAGAAGATAGCTATTTTAGGGTGGTCTTTTAAGGCAAACACGAATGATTCCAGGGAGTCAGCCGCAATTTATGTTTCAGAAAAGTTATACAACGCTGGAGCAAAATTGGAAATTTATGATCCAATGGGATCAATAGAATCAATAATTAGAGATATAAATTATTATTGGGAAGAAAATAATGACTTTAGATTTGATGGTGATAGGGTACAAATAGCAGGTAGTGCTGACCATGCCATTTCGTTATCAGACGCAATTGCAATTCTTACAGAATGGGAAGAATTTAAAAAGATTGATTTTTTGGATAAAATTGTTTTTGATGGAAGAAACATTATTAAAAATAGAAAAGTAAATCATATGGGAATATAAATGAGTAAAATAGCATTAATAACAGGGATTACGGGTCAAGATGGCTCTTACTTAGCAGAACTCCTTATTGAGAAAAAATACGAGGTTCATGGAATTATTAGAAGAAGCTCTTCATTTAACACCGAAAGAATTGAGCACCTGTATATTGAGGAACTAATAGAAGATTTAAAATCAAAGAGAAAATTAAGTTTGCATTATGGTGATATGACAGATTCCTCTAACCTAATTAGATTAATTCAAAAAATAAAGCCAACAGAGATTTATAATTTGGCAGCTCAATCTCATGTCAAGGTCTCATTTGATCTCCCCGAATATACTGCAGAGACTGATGGTATTGGAACCTTAAGAATACTTGAAGCAATCCGGATTTGTGGATTAGAAAAGACTTGTAGAATTTATCAAGCCTCCACCTCTGAACTTTATGGAAAAGTGAGAGAAATTCCTCAAAATGAAAAAACTCCCTTTTATCCTCGCTCACCTTATGGGGTAGCAAAATTATATGCGTTTTGGATAACTAAAAATTATAGAGAATCATATGGGATATTTGCTGTAAACGGCATATTGTTTAATCATGAATCTGAGCGCAGGGGAGAAACTTTTGTAACAAGGAAAATCACACTGGCAGTTGCTAGAATATTAGCCGGATTACAAAAAAAACTTTACTTAGGTAATATAGATGCAAAAAGAGATTGGGGTTATGCTAAGGACTTCGTAAAGTGTATGTGGTTAATGCTTCAATATGAAATACCTGAAGATTTTGTAATAGCAACAGGAAAACAATATTCTGTTAGAGATTTTATTATTAAAGCATTTAAAGTAGGTGGAATAGATATAATTTGGCAGGGGAAAGGAATTGATGAAAAAGGGATAAATAAAAGAACGGGAAAAGTAATCATTGAAATAGATTCAAAATACTACAGGCCTTCTGAAGTCGAATCTTTATTGGGGAACCCTTCCAAAGCAAAAAAACTATTAAAATGGAATCCTAACGAAACTTCTTTTGATCGATTGATAGAAAATATGGTTAAATCAGATATTAAACTTACAAATAAAGAAATTTCAATTAGAAAATCATATGACTAGCATAAATAAAGAATCCAAAATATATATAGCTGGCCACAATGGTATGGTTGGCTCAGCATTATTTAGATTATTTAAGGCAAAGGGTTATTTGAATCTAATTGTGAGGAACTCAAATGTTTTGGATCTTAGAGATTCAAAAGCAACAGAGCTTTTTATTAGTAATGAGAAGCCAGATGTTATAATAAATGCAGCAGCAAAAGTTGGGGGAATTTTGGCAAATGATCGATTTCCCTATGAATTTCTAATGGATAATATGTTAATTCAAAACAACATAATAGGGCTTTCTCACAAATATGATATTGATAAACTTATATTTTTTGGTAGTTCGTGTATTTATCCAAAGTTAGCTCCCCAACCATTAAAAGAGGAGTATCTTCTATCCGGACCATTAGAGGAAACCAACCAGTGGTTTGCGATTGCCAAGATATCTGGGGTAAAACTTGTAAAAGCACTGAGAAAACAATTTGGAAGAGATTACATAGCAATAATGCCTACAAACCTTTACGGACCAGGGGATAATTATGATTTAGAAAATAGTCATGTATTACCTGCTATGTTTAGAAAGTTCATAACAGCAAAAAGCAATAATTTAAAAAAAGTAAAGCTCTGGGGCACCGGTAACCCTAGAAGAGAATTTTTACATGTGGATGATTTGGCCGAAGCTTGTTTTCATATTCTAAATCAAAAAAATGAATATAGTATGATTAATGTTGGAACTGGTGATGATATTTCAATAAAAGAACTTGCAGAGATGATTAAAGAGGTTACTAGTTTTGAAGGAGAAATAATTTGGAATACTGACAAACCAGACGGTACTCCAAGAAAACTAATGGACATATCTAAGGTAAAAAATCAAGGATGGAAACCTAAAATTGATTTAAAAGACGGATTAAAATCGGTTTACAGTATGATTTCAGGAATAGATTGGGAAGAATACGAAAACAAGATTCAATAAATTAATAAAATGTCAATGACAAATTCTTCAGAATTTTGAAGATTCGCAATTCATGAATATTATAGATAAAATAAATTCTTCTTCTTTAAAAGAGATTAAATCTAAACTAAAATTTAGAATAAAAAATAACATGATTGCAAATTCAGTCATTAGAAGTAATCCATTTTTCTACAAACTTTCTTATAAGGTTAAGCTGGGAAAATCTCGAAGCTATAATTCAAATGATAATATTTTAATTATTGGTTGTGCAGGTACTATTGGAAGTGCATTGGCGAAGCAATTTAAAACGAAGAAGGCAAATGTTTATGGAACCTATTTTAAAACAAAACCCGATCCAAATACAATTCCGAGTCAAAATTGCTTTCATCTTGATATTAGATCTAGTCAATCAATCTACGATCTTTATAAAAAATTAAAAAATAAAAAATCTTACTTTGATTTAATTATAGTTGCTACAGGAGATTTTCCTAACTCAAAAAATGAAAATAAATTTTTTAATAATTTTGATAAGACTAGTTTAGAAAAAGAGCAACAAGATATTTTGAGTGCCATCAATATAAATACGATTGGACCTTATCTTATTTTTAAGTCTTTGTTGCCTTTTATAAGAGAATCAGAAAAAGGAAGTAAATACATCTCTCAATTTTGTGTTCTTACAAGTAGTTTGGGAACGATGCATAACGAAATTTACGGTGGTTTGTACTCCTATAGAGTTTCTAAGGGAGCACTTCATTCAATTTTTTTAGGGGTTTATTGCGACGTGAGGCATTTCAGAAATATTGGGATTTTAATGGCGGGACCTGGAAGTGTTAAATCAAAAATGAATCCCTTTGGAGTTACATCTGCAGAGAAGTCTGCAAAGGGAATCATAAAAAATTTAGAGTTTTCCTCTAATAAAGCAAAATATCAATTTTTGGGGTTAAAAGGGAAGCGAATTCCTTGGTGATTCATTTTTATTTATGAGGTTTATATTATTTATTTTAAAAAAAATTAGGTGGCATTTAAGAAAACTCTCATGTTATGATAATGAAAAGTTAGTTCTTTTTATTGGTACGGATATTTTCTCCCCACCAAGAGCTGACATTATAATCATTCCTTATAACGAACTTATTACTCCTTTTATTAAGAAATGTAAAAGAACAGCAAGAGTTTTTTTACATTGTAATTGTAGTAAAATTCCTCTAGCTGATAAAAGCATCGACTTTATTATTTTGTCGAGTGCATTAGAGTTTTGTAATAACCCCTCAGATTTATTATCCGAACTCTCTAGAGTAGGAAAGGCAGGATATATTGAGTCAGCCAGTGCTCTTATGGACAGATTTTATCCTCACCCCTCAAGGGTTTTGGAAGTTTTGACAAACGAACAGGGATTATTTCTAAATAAAAAAACTAATGCAGTCAATGATGCTTATTTATCAAAAGCACGACTTTTTCAAACTAACAAAAATTGGATGATCATATTTAAGGCTTTTCCACAATTATTTTTTGAAACCTATGATTGGAAGAATCGAGTCGAGTATCGAAGTTTTAATGATAAAAATTCTGTGGACAGCATTTCTAAAGAAATGTGGTCAGATTTTATGGTTGAAAAAAAACACACCCCACATAATACTAAATCAATAAAGCACCTAATTTTTGAAAAGTTAAACCTTCTATATTCTATTAATAGGAAAAAGAGATTACTCACATTTGATAATTTAATAAGGTTTTATTAGAATAAAAAAATGACGAAAAAAATTCCTTATGGTAGACAAAACATAACCGAAGAGGATATTTCTGAAGTAGTAAGTGTACTAAAATCAGACTGGTTGACTCAAGGTCCCAGTATAAAAGCATTTGAAGAAGCATTTTCAGATTATGTTGGATCAAAATATGCTGTAGCTGTTTCAAACGGAACGGCAGCACTTCATCTTAATGCTATGGCTCTAGATATAAAACCAGGAGATAAGGTCATAACAACCCCAATTACTTTTGTTGCATCTGCCAACTGTGTTAGATATTGTGGTGGAGAAGTAGTCTTTGCAGATATAGACAAAGAATCTTACTTATTGGATTTACAAAGTGTAAGAATGTTACTTGAAAATGATACGAAGAGAGAAATCAAGGGAATTATACCGGTTAATTTTGCTGGTAGGGTTGTCGATATGGAGGCATTTAGAAATCTTGCAGATGAGTTTGGATGTTGGATAATTGAAGATGCTTGCCACTCACCAGGAGGCTATTTTATAAACGAGGCTGGGCAAAAAATCAAATCTGGTTCTGGACATTATGCTGATTTAGCAATATTTTCTTTTCATCCTGTAAAACATATTGCAGCTGGAGAGGGCGGAATGATCACCACAAATGATGAAAAGCTATTCAAAAGAATTTTAAATTTGAGGACCCATGGGATTCAACAAGATTATTCCAAACGAATTTATGATAATTCCGTATGGTATTATGAGATGCAAGAATTGGGTTACAACTATCGTCTAACTGATATACAGGCAACATTGGCTAGAAGTCAGCTTAAGAGAGCACAGGAAGGACTAAAAAAAAGAAAGAGATTGGCCAGTTTGTATAATAAATTCCTCAAGAATAAAAGTTACATTAAAGGACATTCGGGAATTGTAGAGGGACACGCATATCATTTGTACGTTACAGAGGTTGAGAAACGCGACGAACTCATTCAATATTTAAGAAATGAGAATATTTTTACACAGGCTCATTATATTCCTGTTCACTTAATGCCATACTATAGAGAAAGAGGATGGAAAGAGGGTGATTTGCCCCTAGCAGAATCATATTATAGCAGATGTATGAGTCTTCCCATGTTCCCAACTCTTTCAGACGATGATTTTAAATTTGTAATAGAAAAAATTGAAACATTCTATACAAATCAATAATGTCCTTAAAATTAAAAGATAAAGTAGCACTTGGAACAGTTCAATTTGGAATAAATTATGGAATAGGAAACTCTACAGGAAAAACTCCGGAACATGAA
>MDTC01104978.1_pt1 | contig 10312 bp, 9 predicted proteins | sample 811181 | NCBI WGS metagenome assembly MDTC01 (sample SAMN05326644, study PRJNA326480) | marine metagenome | isolation source: seawater | place: Pacific Ocean: North | collected 2011
AAGACACGATGCCTGGATTTGATATCCAACAATAGTTTGTGTCGATTAACCATGTTCCTCCTGCCTTACTACAGGCGTTACTCCATGTTAGAGCATCTTCTGAAGTTACACACTTCCAATCCTCTGTATCGTCTTCAAGTGGTACCTTAAGCTTCGGTAGGACTGACTCATTATTTTTGCAAAGTGAATTCTGACCACAGTCGGTTGCAGTAGTGATTTTATTTGCACAATCTAGTTTTCTGACACATCTTCCAGTTGCATCTTTGACAAAATACCGGTCGTACCCTTTGGACTTACATATCGCGTTACATGTTGCTGGATCTCCCTCACCGGTTGAATCACATTGAGTGACGCATGTATTCGTATTAGAATCGTAGAACGTTGCATCTATGATACCTGATTTATTAATTGTAGCACCTTTCTCCACCGAGTCTCGACATATTGGGCGCATTTTCTCCTTAGGTTTATCGTCGGAGTCATTAGTCGACCCCGGTACAGTCATCTTAGTGTGTGTGGCAAAATAGATTCCTATGCCAACAGCTGTACTCGACACGACAATCACGCTCACGATTATAGCAATCAAGGCTGTCTTGGACACCATTTGTTACTAAGTCAGATTAAATTTTGCTCGTCACCTGAAAATCCATGTCAACTGTTCCGGTACTAAATCGACTAATGATAAATCAAGAAGAATTGTAATATGTCCAAACGTAATTTTCGTTTAAGAATTCTGTCTGTTTTTCTAAAGATGAACCCTCTCGATATTTGGTTAAATATATCAACTATATCAAGATTGCTTACAAGACTCACACCAATCCTTCTCATTGGAGCTGGATCTGTTAACGTATGGCAAAGTACCGAACAAAATACTGAAGGACTTATAACAACTAATAGACTTAACGCAGCTACTTGTTTTGTTGCTTCGTCGTTCTATGTTGTCATGAATCTCGTACCGGCTGAAAACAGGTTTCTTGTACGGTGTTGTGATTGGCTAATCACATGTCCAATCCTCATCGTGGAAATTTGCAAGCTACTTGGCATAAAATCTAGTTCAGTCATATCTACACTTGTTAGCCTAACCGTTCTCATGATCGCTTCCGGTATTGCCTCGATAGCTGATGAATCCTATGCTTCTTTAGGCTTTGTTTGTCTATCTGCCATTTACGCTATCATCGCTTCAGCTGAAAGAGATCCTATCCAACAGATCCTCCCACTCCAAACCGTTTGGTCCTTCTTAGCCTCCTGGATGCTTTTTGGAGCTGTATTCTATATTAGAGATCCTTTAGTCAGGGATGCAAGCTACTCTGTCCTGGATATCTATTCCAAGGGAGTCTTTGGAATGACTATTGCGGCAGCTGGATCAGGTGATAGGAAATCTGACCAGAATGGATCTGGTTCTCCTTAGAACGAAGCGCGATAAAAAGAAGAATATTCAAATTTTCATCAAAAATCATAGTTTTTGATTTTCAGATACTATAACTTGGAATCCAAGTATCGGTACTTTATAGCATCGAATGGACCCTTGGCAAAAGTATAGATAAGAATCACAAATGGAGATAATGGTGTCATTGCATGTGGAAGATTACCAGGTATGTGAACACGCTTGGGTGCCCTTACGATACTGATCTCACCCCCTAATGCAAGCCTGCCTACCCCCCATAAGAAATAGTAATCCTCTGCCTCTTCATGTAGATGAAGCTGCGCCACAAACCCTTTCCTTACAACTGCGACTCCAATAATACAACTAGCCATATCTATTAAATTAAACCAGACTAGTCGGTCTGTTTTATTCAGGCTCATAGTTTGTTATAACCGGGATATTAAAACAACTTTGGATACCATCATTAAGACTCGAAGTATCTCATCTTAGCTATGCTCCTGAAATCGTAATCATTAATTATTATGTTGCTTAGAAATAAATATGCTAAGAGAGGTAGAAGAACCGGAACTACCGGTTGCACCCCCAGAGGATCCCGTATTTCCAGGTCCTCCAAATACAGAACCAACTGATGACCCAATAACAGATCCCTATTTTGGATGGCAAAACGAGATAGTAGCAGGCTATCGTGAAAGTCTCCAAAAAAGCAATATAAAGGTCGAGACTGCTCTTAAAACTATGAATGCGGAGGCCCCACGTTCTAGCTTTTATCTGGACTTTATCAGAAAGTTCAAGAACAGACATCAGAAGGCCCTAAATGTGGCTGAGAAGGTCACACTTGAAAAGTTACTTACAAACCCAAAAATTATTTGGCGGTTACATCAATCTGTCAACAGTATTGTTAGTCTGGGTCACGAGCTCGTCCAGGCTGCAGAGGCTGTGAGAACATCTGTAGACCATCATGAAATCACTGATATGCTATCGGGGTTAATTCGCCAAGCGATCGTTTTTGAACAGACTTTGGTGCAGGTTGGGACACCTAGCCAGATTGTTGAGCAACTTGAAACTCATTTTTACAACACTAAACTTCAATACGGGAAATTCATAAATAGAAAAGCAGATAAATGGAACTTGCTAAAGACGAAACATTATCAGTTCAGAGACGCATTAAGTAAACTTACACTTGAAATGACACCATCAAATGAAGAAGCTTTCAAGGTATACAAAAGATTTAGACAGAAGTATGTTGAGTACGAAAAGTTTCTCCGCAAAGAAAGGAGGCGAGGGCTCTCTGACGTATCATCAAAGTTCACGCAAGATATAAATTCGATGATAGGACTACATCATTCGGTGGAGTGGGTACTTTCGGTTGTCCCATTCACAGCTTCTATTACAAAGTCTAATCTAGGTGCCAATAACAAAGGACAAAAGCTACCCATTGGCTCTTATCAATCCAAGATAGGATTAAGTATCATATCCAGTGACAGCGACGACCAATTGACGATAGTAGTCAATAATCCAAGTGCCTTCAGAGTATTAGACACGTTCGAATGGGATAGCGAAACAGGACGATATCAGAATGCTATACCTGACCAACCAGATCTTCACTGGTATCGGATAACTGATCTTGCTCTTGCTCTCGATCTTTCTACGTCTGACGTAGAAAGTACCGAATACTTAGTTGAGTGTGGGGTAAATGATACGTCTGAACTCAAAGGAATCTTAAAGAAGGAAAGTGACGCCGTTGTTATTGAAGGCTATTATCCACTTTATCATATGGAGGCAGACGCTTCTGCCGCATCTCTTGATTCTGGATCCTCACATACGCATAATCTTGGTGGAATTACTTACTACATGCCGAGTGGTGGTGAGCCGAATATCGATTTCTTTCACGGTACGTTCTTCAGAGAAAGATGTAGAATACTCAGTGGGCATACAGTCGTGATTAACCAAGATGAATTCGTTCTCCCTAATCACGAAAGCTTAACACGATTAGGTCTCATCGTTAGCGATGAATCCGTATCGCCTCCGCGTCTTATTGCTAGTGGTAGTCTGTACATGCCAAAAGCTGAATATGTTCCTCAGTCCCAATATACAGAACCAGAACCATATCCAAAACCACCAGAAGGCAAGTATTCCCTCAGTTTTAGAAACGAGTTCACAGGTTGTGCGGATACCGACTACGTCTCATGTGTAGCTGACCTTGAGAAGATCCTCAACGATGCCGCTGACACATTTAAGGATCTTGATAAAATATTCGACGGTCGAGACCCAATCGTTGATCAAGCCGGTGAACAATTTTTGAACGGGTTTAATATCGAGTTACCGGCAGGCGATTGGTATAATCCTGGTGGTGCCTACCACTGGATTGGGAGTTACAATAACGATGGTACTTATGTGTACGCGCCGGATTACAGCAATCATTTTGCTCCCCTCGATGTTGTTGACCATCGAGGCCGGACAAGGAGAGTGTGGTACAACCATTCACCGGCCGATGAAGACACGACCAAATTGTACGCTGTTTACCCGGGCATGTATACAAACAGCGAAGGCGAAGAAACCTATTCTAATGTCTATTTCCGGTTAGATCTAGTTGGGCAAGATCACCACATCTATCCGGTTGGAGTGGACAACCTTGGGTACGCTGTAACATATACGAGGCCTTTCCCTCCAAATGAGTCGGACGTGGTGCTACTAAACCAAATGAAATCCGACCCTGATTCTATAGCTGTAGAATTCGTTCCGTACGATCCAGCATCCGCTGCCACAGACGCTTGGATGTCAAGCGATGCGGAATGGAGGACAGTCGAGGAGGGAATGGAAATGTTTTATGATCGAGACTACGTCTGGCAAGGAGAAGTACCGGAATTCCTTTTAAACCACCGTATATTTGTCGGACCGATTCATTCAGGAAACAATACGCGACTTCAAGTCAGTACAACAGGGAATGTATATGTCTTAGTTTCAAAGGGTATTGATCTAACGAATGTTGAACAAATCCGATCCTCGATGCCGTTCAGCATGATATCTTATGATTCCCTAAGCACAACATCTTTCCCCGATTCCGCGGGACTCTACATACTTGGTATACATGTCGGTCATCACGGCTCCGTCGTGATAACAACACCGACAAGTATCGAGATGAGTATTGCTGTCGTCAACGACGGGAGTGATCCTAGATTACTAGTTGTGCCACAGGATGAGTTAGTTAACGTTGAATTTACCACATCTGGTAATACGTTAGAACATTCCGATGAGGCTGACCAGTCACTACAAGATAGAGAGAGCAGCATGCAGGTAGCTCTAAATTACTTTGTTGGTTCTATGGGTCCGGGAAAGCAAGTCCTCATGCATCTACAGAATTCTGATCCACCTACATACAAAGAGTTACTATTTGACGATATATCGGGTCTGACAGAATGTTCAGGATTGCTTCTGAATTCTGATGCTGACGAGTCTACTTTTACTGTTGCCGATTCATCTGGGCCTATTGGGATAGACGGTTTTCCCGTTGTTGGCCCAGTCCCGTAGACACGTTTCTGACACGCAAAAGAATCTTGATGCTTGTTCAGGGGTAACATACATCTCTTTGATTCAAGCAAAGAGAAAATTGATACACAGTATATTGCAGCAGAAGACAATAACACATCAAAGCCGGATCTTGTCGCTAAATCTATATCAGACAGCATCGAGAAATGGCTAAGCGATAAACAAGTCACATTTGATGGGAATAATAATGTCAATATCGGAGGCAATCTCAACTCAGCTACATTAGTAGTGGGAAATGGATCTCTTGGTTCTTCAACAGCTGCCATACACGGTGCATTGAGCATAAACGGTGGAGTAAGTTCGGGTGCGCTCAGCTCAACTTCTCTTTCCGCACCTACAATATCCGCAACAACATCCCTCTCTGCACCTACAATCTCTGCGTCTAGCTCGCTCTCTGCTCCAGAAATGTACGGCGCAGTAATCGAAGCCTCGAGTGTGCTGAGAACGAACGGAATCAAATATAATGGTCAAACCTTTACTAAGCTTACAAAACTTAGTGGTCATGGAGGCGCAGGTTGTTTCATGTGTACAGAAGACGACGGTAGTAACCCATGTTGATAGTCCGATTTTGTAAAGTTTTTCTTGGGTCTCAGTAACAAATGTCCGCTATATCAGTTGCTGTAGGAATAGCAATCTCTCCCTTTGTATGTACTCTCTTGTATGTAATAGGGTATTTGACAAAAAGATATGTTGATACCCCAGGATATAGTTATAAACCGGTCCCAACTACAATTCCAAATACAACGACTGAACCCTTTCTGGAAGAAAAATACTTTCGCTACGATCCATCCGATAATGTTTAGACTTACCCTCCTATTCGAAATTTTAAGCGGTAAATCTCGAATTCTAACATCTAAATTTAAGGACAACCATGCTTTTATTAAATGGGAACAATACAGAATAGGTGCGTCAAGTGCGGTGTACCTAGCGAGTACTATAAAAATGAGCCAACTAAATCATGTAGAGAACATGATATGGGGTGTTACTGTGTTTCAGGTGAAGCTTGTAACCATAGGTTCAAGTCAACCTTTGTTCCATTTCTAAGTGATTGTCTATGACCTTGTGTGAGTACAATTGATCAAATCCGATTTTCATCTATATCAGTATTCTGACTAGTAACATTCTCCTTTTCCATGATCAGGAACATTACAATCATAAAATTTCGCTAATAATGTAAAATGGGTAACTCATCTTCCAGAAATAAAGATATGATTAGGTCGCCAAGAAAGTCACCAAGAAAGATGTCAAAGAATGTGTATAATGAAGATATACAGGTTTGTGAGTCAAGATATGGCAAAGACTATAGCAAGGGGTCCATGATGCAGGATGGTACATGCACGGAAGAAGGCGGAGGAGTTCATCAGATATGTGTAAAAGACATAGGCAAGGGAGCAGGATTTTCGAAAACAACTGGACAATCCGATTGGTCGTCTAGAAGAGGTGATCGATCCCACTGCGTCTGCTTAGGCGCATACGCTAATTTTGTCGCAAGGCAAAAGCTTAATGACAAGATAGTTGATTGTGATGCCATACCAAGCACTGTGTTTGATCCTAAGTATGTAGGACACTGGAGTAATTGGAACGATGTTACAGTTCCTAATCAAATATCAGCTGGTATAAAAGACCTACACAAACAATGTGTTAAACAAGCTTATATAGAAGATGATAGTCACAGAACTGATACTCGCCTAAAGAACCTAGAAAAGAATTACCGCAATATTGAGACTTCCCTTTCGGAAGAATATACGTCAAATCAAGGTTGCGAGAAGCTAGTTCCATGTGGTCAAAACGGTGCAAGAGTATATACGAAACACAATTCATGTGACATGGCCAATCCAGTCAACGTACTGAGAAAGATTATAGATTCATATAGCTCAGGAAATAAGAAAGGAGTTTGGAGACTACTTTCGCCTGGAGTCCGGAAATGGTACAAGGATGATTTTAGTAGTTTTGATCTACAGCACTTCAAGAAGAAAAAACTATTTATCAGCGGTCTAGAATGGAAGTTAACATATAAAGGTGTTAAGAGCCAGAGAGACTGCACTTGTACGGTTTTCGTAGAACAAAAAGATAGCTGTTTTGAGTTCAAGATGAAAAGACAGTATAAAGCCGATCCTCCAACCGAAAAGGAGATACTTGGGAAAAACTTTCTCTACGATAAGAATCTCATGTGGTGGAGACTAGAAGATGTGAAAAGGTGCAAGAAACAATATTGCTCGTCCGAACCATAACCGAGCAATTTCACGTAACTAGACATGTTCTCAGTACGTACTTTCCTTTCAAATCTTCTCGTTCCACAACGATTGTATTCAATTATTAGTCTAATAATTGAATTAGATTCGAGGTACAGCACACTTCCTTTCTCTTGACTCTAACACAGAGTCTCCATCTCTAACAGGGTGGGAAATGGCTAAGGAAATCGGTTCCATTGTTTGTACACGCACCACAATAAGCAATGTGTCCTGGAATAACCCCACAAGACATCGGTGCGCAGCTGCTGTAGGTTCCCCACCATCCGCCGGTGTTTTGAGTACATACACAATCCTGTGTGGCTTGACATGGAGGTAGATATTTCGGTTCGCGTGGATCACCTTCAGAGCCTGCCGCTGGAGGAATTTCACACAGGTACGTTCCCTTGCCATCTTTCTCATATGCTACTTGATGGACAACGGGTGTAATTTTGGTCGTATTATCACAGTAACATCCTAGGTTTTTGGGATTGTACAAATCACTTGTTTTGCACCAGGGATATTGGGTTGCATGCTTCCCGAGATCTTGATTTGAGTTGCAAGTACTATCTTCTGTTGCATCAAAAGCTTGGTTCACGTAATTCTTATCACCAGTGGTCCCACTGGCACCATGTTTAAGCATCCTTGCCTTATTTAGAGTATCATACATACACGGATATAAATTCGTACCATGTTCTTCGATACAAACTATGTCACCACTTTTAGGTTGACTACTCTGATCCATTTTCTGGGTTGAACAGCAACCTGTTGCTAGATAATTCCCAGACTTCGTCCACTTATCTGAACTTTTCTTGTACAAATCACCTAAAGATACACTTGGTGGACAAAAGGGAATTGATCCTCCACCGTCCGCGGTAGCGGTCATTGCACAGTCATAGTCTGTATCACCCAAAGAAGTCACCGTCAAGTCGTCAGCAACCTGCATGGAATGATATATACAAGGACGGTATCCGACTACTTCTTCGTCTGTGTTAGTGGCGACGATGCAGACTGTGTCCCCAGATTTTACGCTATCTGGTGTTGGAGCATCCTTTGACGATTCACAGCAACGACCGTTCCATGGTTTTGTGTCGCTTAAATTGAGACTATTTGGACAAAAGTAGGAATTTGTGGTGCCAGGCTGACATAACATGTCTTTTGTACCCGGGGGGATCGTTACAACTTTAGGAGCATCGTCACCTTGGTATACGCATGTATACATTATTTGTTTTCCATCTGGCTTTGCTATATCACAAACCTTTGTTCCAGGCTTTAGCGAATCTTTATCTTGTAAAGATACTGTACAACACTGATTATCTTCATCATATATGTAAATATCGTTGATCTTTATTCCTTGATGACAAATAAAGTCATTGCACCCCTGCCCCGTCCGACCGGGAGGACAGCTCCCTCCACACTTATTATCTACGCTAGGATCCGCTGGTTTAAAGTCATCGGCCCACTTATATGGACTATTTTCAAGATCTACCTTACACATAAATCGCTTATTGCCATATTTGGAAAGTTTTGCCGTGCATGCTAAGTCTCCGTTGGCGGGAACACCTGTAAGCTGTGTATCTGTGCAGCAATTCTTAACAGTGTCATATGTGTAACCACTACTATTCAAATGAGTGTAGCATTGTGGGTATTCACATTGTGTACCGATGAAGCCGGACGGGCAATCGCACTTACCATCTTTACATGTTCCATTGTTCTTACAAGGTGACGAACATAGCTCGGTGCCACAGTCATCTCCAGTGTAATTTGAAGGACACTGACACGTTCCTGTGGTGCTATTACAGCTCCCACCTTTTTTACAAGCAGTTTTGCATATGCGTGAACTACAATCATCACCCTCTAAATCCAGAGGACACTTACACTTCCCGTCGACACAAGAAGTGTTGTTTTTACAAGGAGGCGAGCACAATACGGGGGCTGGTACGGGAGATGGTGATGGCGTGGGTGTGGGAATGAGAGAGGGTGATGGTATGCGTGATGGCGTTGGTGTGGGAATGCGAGAGGGTGATGGTATGCGTGATGGTGTTGGTGTAGGAATGAGAGATTGCATGGGCTTGGGTGGTGGTATGCGAAGACCACAATCAGTACCCCCGAATCCTGGGGGACATTGGCATTTGCCACCATCACAATTTCCTCCATTTTTGCACACCGGGCATTTGGTTACAGTGGGTTTGTTTGTCGGAGCATCTCCCTTTGACCCTTTCCTAGAATGATCGCTAGATTTAGTACCGAAGTACACACCTGTACTTATTCCACCTACCACTACTAATGTGCTGATAACAATTACAATTATAAGTACCGTTTTCATCTTTATCTCTAGTATTATAATTGTATCTATTATGCTATTTGTAAGTCACAGCGCCTGTGTATGTTAAGTTAGGATTTTTTGGTATTTAAAGAGCCGACCTAATTTTGACGAAATTAAAGTCGAACGTTATCGCATATTCATCCATAAAATACTGCAGGAAGTCTAACATGCATGGCACAACCCTAGGATCCTTAGATAGCATTGAAAAGTTTGTTTTCAGGCAACGATACATGTGATACATCCATCTTTCCGCACCTTTGGAATTCATAACCTCGGAAACATGACTATGTTTCAAATTCAATAGCTTCTTACCACCTCGATAATATTTTCCTCCACCCATCGCATCAAACCAAAAGTAACTTTGACCTTTGATATGATAATCAATATCTCCAGACTCTTCGAATGCTTCGCGGAACCAATCTTCACGGTCATCAAATACATTCTGGTAGAATGTAGTTACTATAGTCAATATATTCTCCTTTCCTAAAATACTAAATAGCTGCCAAAAATAAATCCTCCCTGCCTTCGGGTCTGCATTCAGTGATAGTGTCTTCTCATCGTCAAATGGATCATGGTTCCGTATAAGACTCTTCTTTCTTTGGTGTTTTATGTATTCATCTCTAACGATCTTTGTGATATGTCCTAGTTCTGTCGGGTACATTTATACTGGATTACGTAGTACTTAAATCTATACTTAAAAAAATAATGGTAATATTTAAAATTATGATCCGACAACTACGCAACCTGATTAATAAAACATACGATAATAATCCTGTTCTTCTAGGAAGATGGTCCACATCGGACACAGAGAAATTTAAAAGCAGAAGATCA
>MDTC01192834.1_pt1 | contig 10312 bp, 10 predicted proteins | sample 811181 | NCBI WGS metagenome assembly MDTC01 (sample SAMN05326644, study PRJNA326480) | marine metagenome | isolation source: seawater | place: Pacific Ocean: North | collected 2011
TAAAGAAAAAAATGCACAAAGGATCAGGACCAAAAAGAGCAAGATCAGTATCTTCACCCAGATCAACACTAAGAACTAGTTTTAAAAAACCACCTAGATCAACGTCTATAAAAACTATGAAATTAATAGAAATAAATTTATCTTTAATGGATAACTATAATTTCAAAAGTTTATATAATAAAAGGAAACACTTACCTTTAGAACAATTAGATTTATTTATAAATTCTAATATACATATATTAAAAAAAATAGATGAGGATTTTATTGTTAATATTATAAATGATGATACAATGCTAACAAATATAGAATATTATAAAAAATTAGATATTTTAGTACATTTATATATTTTAATGGATACAACAGGTGATTTTGACGATATATATGAAAAAATAAAAGAATTAGAGAAATTAAAAGAAGAAATTCAAATAAAAAATCCAATTGGAATAGCAGATGGTGCAAAAAAATTAGAAAAAAACAAGAAAAGATACAATATTATGATAAATAATATTCAAGAAGAATATATTGAATTGATCTTACAAGAGTTATCAGATAGAGGACAATAATTAAATTGTATATACATCATAAGCAAAATAAGTAATAGTAGATATAACAGCAAAAAGAAATGCAATAGTTATAATATAATTTTTGTCAATATCAATAATCAATAAAGTAATAACAATAATGATAAGTGTTAGAATAGTACCAAAGAGTCCATGTAATGCAAAATCATAAATAGCTTTTTTATCATTTCTAGATGCAATTAAAAGTAAATAAAAATATGTAAGAGGTACAGCCCATACAAATGCAAGGATTTTATAAAAATGAGGATAAGATTTACCATACATATTAGATAAGTATGAAATTAAACCAAATAAAAACCCACCCACAAAAGCGTCGTTTACAACATTAATCATTTATATATAATTATATATTTATATATATATAATTATGCCAACAAAGAAAAATAGTAAAAAAGTAAGAATAACTAGAAAGATGTATTTAGATAAATTAAAAAAGAAGTATCCTATATGCATCCATGATGATGTTAAAAAATCAGATTTTGGTATGAATAATGTAACTTATGGAGAAATGAATTATGATGGAATAGAGAAGTTATACAAATATGTAAAGAATAAATATCCAAACATAAAAACATTTATAGATATAGGATCTGGAAGGGGGAAATTATGTATTCATATGTCAAGCTTTCCAAAAATAAAAAAATCAATAGGAATAGAAATAGTTAGAGAGAGACACAATGATGCATTAAAATTGTTAAAAACAACTCAATCTGAATATTCAAAAAAAATAGAATTTATTAATGATGATATATTTAATATTAATCTAAATGATCATATCGAAAAAAATGGAAGTGTTTTTGTATGGTGGTCAAATTTATGTTTTGATCAATCAATAACAGATGCAATTTATAATAAATTAATTAGAGAATTACCCAAAGGATCTGTAATATGTTGTTCGAAAAATAATAGAAATGATAACCCAGTAAATTCAATAATTATACCAATGTCTTGGTCACATAATAGTAATGTATTAATATATGAAAATTAGACATTATATTGATATTGTCTTTCTCTATCTGGAATAGATAAATAAGCACTAGGGTTTGTAAGAGAACTAATTTCTAAATGTTCATTTGAATCAATATTAAAACTTTTGAAATCTAATAAGAATCTAATAGTTAAAAAGGCTGCAAATTGTGAAGATAAAACCGAAATAATGGCAATATCAATTTGTGATAGGGTAGTGAGAACTTTAAAGAAAAGTTTAATAGTTTGTATAAAAAATACAATATTAGAATATAATTCAAGTTCAAATCGACTAAAATCATTAATATTTTTTTTATATGGATTATAAGTGCTAAATGTAATAATTGGACCAGCAATATCATTTAAGAATACTTCTGAAACATTAAGAACAGTAATAAATGTACAAAGTCCAAAATATTTAATTGGGGTATTAATAGTAACTGAAACAAAGACAAAATGCCTAGACCATCCAAAATTAAAGTAACTAGAAAAATTATTATTAAATATAAAGAAAGATGAAAATAATATACTAATAAATAATAAATTAACAAAAATACATAATTTAAGTATATTTATTTTATCCATCGATTACTTATTATTGAACTATATAAAAAATTAAGGATTTTTATATAATTTGTAATTATATATTATATAATGAAAAGCGTAAAAAATATAAAAGTAAAAGCTGGCTCAAAAAATACAAAAAAGAAAAGTTCTTCATCATCTTCAAAATCACAATCAATGGTTCCTGCACATGTTGAAAGTTTTTATGATGATATCAATAGAATAGCATTAAATGAATCAATCAAAAGAGGTGAAGAAGATTCAGGTATAAAGTTTTCAGATAGCGACAAAAAAACAATGAAAGAAATTATAGATGGAAAAAGTTTAGTTGAAGTAACAATACCACATTTTGAATATAAAATTGGCGATTATAATGAAAAACTTAGAAAAGTAGATAAGAATTTAGAGTTATTAGGAAAAATGTTAAAATTAAAAAATAAATTACTTAGTCATCAAATAGAAAAACTAAATGACTTAAAGAATCAATGTATAGAATTGATTCAAAATGAAAAAGGTGAAAATATATCTGAAAATATTGATTTAAAATCAGTGGAAGGACATTCTCAAATAGAAAAATTTGAAGATTTATATGAAGAATATACAGCAAAATATTTAGAATTAATTGGTAAATTAAATAATTTTATTAAAATATATCAACAACATTCACAAGCAATAAATGAAGGATATAGTTCAAATGAACATAAATTAGAAGTTGAATCAGAAATAGCTGATAAAAATGCAAGAGATTTAATCGAATCATTAAATTTGGAAGAATCAAAAAAAAAAACGAAATCTAAAACCAAGAAAAAAAGGGGTGGATCCAAAAAAAGCCTTAGTTCATCTTCTTCAAAAAAACAAAAATCATCATTATCTGAAGTATTAAAAACAATCGAAGATGTTAATTTGGAAGAAAGAATAAAAGAAGCTGAAGAGAAACAAGGACACAAATTTTCAGAAAAAGATATAGCTAGAATTAATGAAATAAATTCAGATCCAGAAAAAGGTTCACAACTTTTAATAGATGATAATATTAATTTTATGAGTAATAATATTGAAAGATATATAGAATTACAAAATAAAATAAAAGAATTTCATTTGTATTTTTTAAATATAACACAAAAACAAACCAAATTGAAAAAAAAATTAACTAATCATATTATAGAGAAGAAATTAGAACTCGATAAAATCATAGACATAATGCAAGATCAACACACAACTATAGTTAAATCATTAAATCTAGAATCAAAATTTATCAAAGAAAGTCCAAAACGTGTTGAGTTTGAAGAACTATTTGAAAATTTTATTCAAACCTTTAATAATTTAATAAATGAATTTAATGAATTTAAAAAATTATACGATCTACATATAGAATCTATTATAGAAGGATATAGCTCAAATGAATATAAATTAGAAGTTGAATCCGAAATAGCTGAAAAAAATGCAAGAGAGTTAATTGAATCATTAAATTTGGAAGAAAAACCAAAAAAAAGCAAAAAAAAAGGTAAATAAATTTTTATATTTTTATTATGAATATAAATATAAATCAATAATTTATATATATGGATCTAAGTAGTGTAAGTGACGCCCCAGATTTTTCCAAATGTGTCGATGGTAAAGTATTAGAAGCCAAAGTAATAAGTGTATATGATGGAGATAGTATCAAAGTAATATTTCCTTTAAATGGTGTATTATATAGATGGAGTTGTCGTTTAAATGGAGTAGATACACCTGAAATACGAACAAGAAATTTAAAAGAAAAAGAAATGGGTTATAAAGTGAGAGATTTATTAAGAGACAAGATATTAAATAAAGTAGTAACATTAAATTGTGGAGAATTAGACAAATATGGTAGACTATTAGTAAATATTAATTATGAAAGTGAAAATATAAATCATTGGTTAATAACAAATGGATATGCTTATGAATATAATGGAGGAAGAAAGAAAAACTGGGATCTTTAGATAAAATTTCTATGTATATTATAAATGGGTAAATCAAATAAAAGAAAAACCGCAAAAACTCCAAAGAAAAGTAATAAGAGAGGGCCAGGTAGACCATATACACCAGCAAGAAAGACTTGTGAAGATTGTAATAAACAATATACATATGGTGATTGTAAATATTGTAAGAAAACAAACAAATTGTCAATTGTAAATGAAGAACCTTATGAAGGTATGAAATTAGATGATGAAATAATCGAATATGCTGAAGAAAAAAATGAAAGACTTCCTCCAGTATCATTTGATGTAATAGAAAGAGGAAGAGGAAAACCATATTTTTCAATACAAGAATTACCAGAAGAGTATAAAGAAGGATCATATAGAAAAGGAGGAAAAAAGCGTAGAAAAACAAAGAAGAAGAGATCAAAAAAATAAATATTAATTGAATTATATTTAATTAAATTAATAAAAATTAAATGGTTTTAATAAACTGCCAATTTTTAGGATACCCATTATTTTCTCTGTGTTTATGATAATGTTCTTCACTTGTAAAAAAAATATCAGGTTTAATATCTTCAGATGAATTCGACCAAAAAATTCTAGCATCCTTTTTGTATTTACAATAACAACCTTTTAAATTATAATCTTCAAGTTGATATTTAATGGAATTTTTATTAACATATTTAATATCTTGTTGTTTAGTATCAAAAATACTAACATTAACTAATTTTAAATCATATTGATCAATATATTTATCCCATAATATTCTTAGATTGGAAAAATCATAATCATCCATAATAAGAATAGTACCTTGTTTTGATAACCTATATGAATTAATAATATCACTTTCAGCAACATCTGTAGAATGTCCACCATCAATATGAATTAATTCAAAATGGTTATTAATAGTAGGTAATGTTTTTTTACTATCACCTAATATTAGGTTTATTCTATCTCCAAAGGTTTCTTTAATTTTATCATAACAAGGTTTAGTATATTTATGTAGTCCTAAATCAAAGCAAGTAATTTTTAAATTAGGATTCGAAATAAGCATTAACAAAGTAGAGAATCCAGCATTAAAGCCTATTTCCATAACATTAGTTATATTTTTATTTAAAACTAAATTACTAATATTTTTTTTTTTTTTTTCATATACATTTGTGTATTTGGTAGTATTATGTAACATGAATATGTTACCTTCTAAATTTTCTTTTGTATTATGTATAATAGGTAATAGATTTTCATTAATAAAATTTTTAGTATTTTCTATATTTATGTCAATAATATTATTTTTTAATTCAATCAAAAATTCATTCATAACTGGAATTTTTTTCATATGTATACCAGGTCCACCAGGAAAATGATGAATAATAAAATTACTATTTGAATTAAAATTATTATTTACACAATAATGTTTTAATAATTTATTATTATATAGGTTATATTTGAATGCATTATAAACAAAATAGGGTTGATCGTGAAAGAAATGTTCGTTTGATTTGATTGAAATTTTTATAATTTCAAATAATTCTTTTATTTTTGAACAATTTTTAAATAATAATATACCACTACAAAATGCTGTTTTATCTTCGTAATTATTTGCTTCATCTTTAAATAAAGATGTACCCCAATAATCAAGTTTACTATCAATAGTTCCTTCTTCAAGTGCATACAAAATATCTTCTTTACAAATATCAAAAATATTATTGATATTTCCTTTAATTAATATATCTGTATCTAAATAAATAATTTTTTCATAATTTTGAATGGAAGATAAATTAAATAGATCTAATCTGGATTTACAAGCTTTATCAAGATTATCATAATCATCATTGATTTCAAATTTTATATTTTTATTATATAAGTGACTTTGCTTAATAATGTTCATAAATTTTGTAGATGTGTAAATTAAAATTTCAGTATTACTATCTAAATCACCAAAGATATATAAACTTTCTAATAAAATAAAAAACATTTCAATATATTTAACCTGTAAAAATATAGTAATAAATATACAATTCATATAAATTTAAATATAAAAAACTTTATTATTTTAAACGTTAAAAATAAATAAAATATAATTTACACATATTTAATATCGTGGTATGAAGAGTTATACACATTTATATCTAGTTTTTTCAAATTGTATTTTATAATATAACTATCCCATATATTATGCAAATTTGAAAAGTCATAGTTATCCATAATTAATATTGTTCCTTGTTTAGATAATCTATATGAATTTATAATATCAATCTCAGCAACTTCTGTGCTGTTTCCTCCATTTATATGTATTAAATCATAATTATCATTAATATTTTGTAATGTTTTTGTGCTATCACCAATTGTTATATTAATTCTATCACCAAATGTTTCTTTCAACTTTTCATAACAAGGAATTGTATATTTATGTTCTCCTAAATCAAAGCAAGTTATATAAATATTTGGATTACTTATAAGCATTAGCAATGTAGAGAAACCAGAATTAAACCCAATTTCTATTACATTTTTTATATTTTTATTTAATACTAAATTACTAATATTTTTTGATTTATTTAAAAATACATCTGTATAATCAGTTGAATGATGTATCATAAATATATTTCTTTCTAATAATTCATCAGACTTATGAATAATTGGTAATAAGTTTGTATCAATATATGCTTTTGCTTCATTTATATTATTATTTATAGTAAAATCTTTTATTTTATTCAAAAAAATAGTCATAGCATATATTTTATGATGATATACTCCTGGTCCTCCTGGAAAATGATGTATGACTTTGTCACTATGAATATTATTATCTTTATTCACAACAAATAATTTTAGAATCTTATTATTATATAAATTATATTTAAAAGCATTATATACTATATAAGGTTGGTCAAAACAAGCGAAATTATGAGGTCTAATAATAATATCTTGATTTATTTTATCAAATAAATCTCTTATTTTTTCACAATTTTTAAACAATAGTATTCCACTAGTAAATGCTGTTTTATCTTTATAATTATTTACTTCATCTTTAAATAAAGTTGTACCCCAAAAATCAAGTTTACTATTAATTGTTCCTTCTTCAAGTGCATACAAAATATCTTCTTCACAAACATTAAATACTTTATTGATGTTATCTTTAATTAATATATCTGTATCTAAATAAAGTATTTTATTGTAATTTGTTATAGAAGGCAAATTAAATAAATCTAATCTTGCTTTACAAGATTTATCTATATTATTATATGTATCATTTATTTCAAATTTTATTTTATCACAAAATAAATGACTTCGCTTTATTTTATTCATAAATTGCGTGGATGTATATACTAATATATTAGTATTGTCATCTAAATTGCCATAGATAAATATACTTTCTAAAAGAAGGAAAAACATATTAACATATTTTTCTTTATTAAATACACAAACAAAAATACAATTCATATAAATATAAATATAAATTTAAATATAAAAAACTTTATTATTTTAAACGTTAAAAATAAATAACATATAAAAAAATTTTTATTTAATATATAAATGAAAATACCAAAAATTATTCATCAAACATATAAAAATTACAATTTACCAGAAATATATAAAATGTGTCAAACTGAAATTAAAAGATTACATCCAGATTTTGAATATCTATTTTATACAGATAACGATATGGATAGGTTAATAAAAACACAATTTCCAGAATATTATGAAAAATTTAATGAATTACCAAGAATGATTATGAAGATTGATATGTTTAGATATTTTTTAATGTATAAATATGGTGGGTTATATGTGGATATGGATTATATTATGTTTAAAAAATTTGATATGTTAAATGAAAATGTTGTAATACCTTTTAATAAAGAAGATGAAAATGGATTACCAATTTGTTTAGGAAATTGTATTTTTGCTTCACAGCCTAATCATAAATTTTGGAAATCTTTGATAGATACATTATTTAAGATTGATAGAAGGAAAATAGATTATAATATAGACAAAAATATAGATGAAAATGTACTTGGAACCGGGCCAATGTTTGTATTTGTAATGTGGAAAATGTATTCTAAAACAAATGATGATATTTGTGTTACAAATAGAAGTTTATTTCATCCTCCTAGTAAAAAGAATCAAGATTATATAGAAGAATTAAAAGAAAAAGGATGTTATGGAATGCATATTTGTACAGGTTTATGGCGAGATAATAAATTATAGAATTAATATAATTTTATAAATAACATATAAAAAATATTTATTTAAATATATAAATGAAAATAATTGATCAACATAATGTTATGAAGAATGAAAGAAATTTACATTTAACTTTTGATGTATTTATCAGGAATAAAGAATTGGTAATAGTAGGTCCATCACCTACACCTGAAATTTTGATAGATGATATAAGTGTAAGTGTAGACAATAAAAACCTAAGATTAATAGATCTATTAGTAAAAGATGATTCACAAGAAAGCTATAGAATATTTATATATGAATGTAATTTTGATAAAGATGAAATAGAAGTAGAAATAAAATATAATGGTTTTGTTGAAAATTATAAATTAAAGAATCATACAAATACTATGAATTATACACTAACGATTACAACGTGTTTTAAGGATGACTATGAATTATTTCCAATGTGGTATGATTATTATACAAAACAAGGTGTAGAATTTTTTTATATGTATTATAATGGAAAAATAACTGATGAAATAAAAGAACTATTTGATAAACCGAATGTTATATTACACGAATGGGATTTTAATTATTGGTCACCATATGGTAATAGATTACATTATGCTCAAATGGGGCAATTACAGCATGCTTTACATAAATATGGAAAATATTCAAGTGAATTTATGTTATTTTGTGATTTGGATGAATATATGTATTTTCACAATTCAACACTAATTGAAAAAATAAGAGAAAATCCAGATATAGATCAATTAGTATTTTTTAATTGTTGGGCAAAGAGAATAGAAGATAAAATAACAAAAACATTTCCAGAAAAATTTTATTTAGAAGAACAACAAAAACCTTGTCAATCTCGTAGAAAGGGATTATATAGAACATCAAAGACAAATTCTTTAGCAGTACATGTTGCAGATGTTTGTACAAATATGTTAAAAAATAAGGATGATATAGCAAAATATCCAGAACTAGTAAAAAAAAGACATAATACTTTATCAAAAACAATAAATGGTATTCATTTTCATTTTAAAACAAAGAATCTACCATATGGAGGAAGAGATTTTAAATTTGGAAATGCAATATTTCCAGATGATTTAAAAGAACATTTAAAAAAATAATTTTATAAATAGTATTAAAATATTATTTATAAAATAAAAATTTATGCTTGTTCAACAATTCGAGTGCCTTTTGTAGTTTTTTTTCTTTTAAGAACCTTATCACCATTATAGTGCATACTTAAATGGCACTTTTCACAAAGTGCCATTAAGTTAGCGGGGTGGTTCTTGTGCACTCCGTTTTCTATAAATCCATTACTATTTGCTTGATTTTGTGGAATCATATGATGGATCTCTGTTGAAAGGGTTTCTTTACAATTTTCACAAACACCTCTAACTTTCTTAGCATTATATGTTGAAGTATTATGATTTAAATTACCACTATGTTGTGGAAAATATTTATTTCTTAATTCATATGTTTTTTCTAAGAAAGCTTCATCGAGATAGAGAGATTTACAAACTTCTAGTCCATACATTCTAGTCCCAGATCCTTTTTTTAATGTTCTATCATAAACCAAACAATCATTCTCTCTATCAAAAATAACGTGCATATGATATATTGCCAAATTCGCTAATGATTTAATCTCATCATAATTAGTAATTTCGTGAAAGTGTGTAGCAAAAATAAATGTAGAATTTTTTGAATATATATTCATTAATGCTGTAACAAAAATACTAAGTGCAGATTCAGTCTCTGTTCCACTACAAACTTCATCACCTAAGATTAAACTATTTTCATCAGCATTTCTCAAAATAACTCTTAATTCAGATATCTCAACAGCAAATGTAGATAGTCCCTTAAAGAGATTGTCATTACCAAGAATTCTTGAATAAATAGCAGTATATGGTTTAAATACAAAACTATTACAAGGTACAAACATACCTGATTGAGCTAAAACAACACAAATACCCATTGCTCTAATTAAACTGGTTTTTCCAACAGCATTAGTACCATATAATAACATACCTTGTTGATCATCAAACCCTAAATATAAATCATTTTTCACATAAATTTCATTAGTTTGTA
>MDTC01087396.1_pt1 | contig 10311 bp, 3 predicted proteins | sample 811181 | NCBI WGS metagenome assembly MDTC01 (sample SAMN05326644, study PRJNA326480) | marine metagenome | isolation source: seawater | place: Pacific Ocean: North | collected 2011
GCGTCTAGAGTACAATAACGCCCATCTAGACAATCAACATCGGCACCGCATTCGTCTGGCTCCAAGCACAGTCCATCAGAGCATGATTGACGGCCAGGGCACGGCGTATTGTCATCACATTCAGGTGGCACACCGCAGCGGCCATTGGAACAGACTTCGCCCGCATTGCACTCAATATCGGCACCGCACGGGTCAATACACCGGCGCTCGCCAAAGTCGCAGAGTCTGGCGCCGCGACAATCCACATCAGCCTCGCATTGAACCGGCTCTCGGCACGCATTGGCCACGCGATCGCATGTCTGGAGCCCTGGACAGTCGCCATCGGCCTCGCAGACCCGTTCTAAAATGCAACGGCCCGCAGCGCAGGTCTCGCCCACGGCGCAGTCAAAAGCCCCATTGCATCGGTCAATGCACGCAGACTGGTCGCATAAACGTGTTCCCAAACAATCGATATCGCCTTCGCAGAGCTGCGCTTCCTGGCACTGGCCATCTCCGCCACAAAATTGATTACCTGGGCAGTCTCCGTCGGCCACACACTCGGGGGGCGGCAGGTCGTCGATGCAGCGACCCGCTTCACAAATTTGGGTATCGGCACAATCGTTATTGCGTCCGCATGCAGGAATACAAATCTCGTTTTCACAAATGCGCCCTTGCAAACAATCAGCGTCCGCAGCACAAAGACCACTCTCAATACACACACCATCATCACATAATTGATTGCCAGGACAGGCGGCTTCCTCTGCACACGCCCGACCCTCTGGTGCTTGACATGAGCCCATGACGCAAACTCGGGGGGCTATGCAATCGGTATCGGCGACGCACTCGACCGTCATACCCTCATCGATACAAAACCCCTCGTCGCAGACAAATCCCGCTTGGCAGAGGACGCCTGCGGCACACAGATTTGTACAGACACCATCCAAGCAGCCCCTCTCGGCCAGGCAATCCAAATCTCCGCTACAGACCGGCGCCTCAACGCATGTTTGGCTGGTTTGGTCGCACTGCTGCAAGCCGGGGCAGTCATCGCTGGTCAAACATTGAGAGACAGCATCCGGCGTACAAACTGACTCACGGCAAGACCAGCCGTTTGGACAGTCATCGGTCACCATGCACATTTGAGCCTGGCAACGGCCGTCTAGGCACTGACGAAATCCACTACACGCGTCAGCATCGTCTGGATCGCACGGCGCCTGACACTGGCCTTCGACGCAAATTCGGCCTTCATAGCATCCACTGTCCTCTGCACAGGGTGCCGCTTCGATGCAGCCTTGGGGAATACAGGTCTGCGTGCCGGGACACGGATTATCGTCTGAACAGCCCGTCGGCGCAATGCAATCACCGTCTCGGCAACGCTCGCCACTGGGACAGTCTTGGTCGGCCACGCAATCGACGACTGGGTCACATTCGCCGCTGGTCTCGTTGCACACAGTCATCTCTGGGCACTGCATATCGCCCAGACAGCCTCGTCGAGACTCCAACACGCAGCTGCCGTTTACGCAGGTATTGCCATCGGGGCAATCAGATGACGCCTGACATTCAGACAGGCCACTGTCGGGCTGAGGGTCAACCGGCGACGCACCGGTACCTGGGTCGCCCCCGCAGCTAAATAATCCCATCAGCAAGCAAACAAGGTACACATGTCTGTACTGTGTCATTGATATCCCCCCATATCTTGGCCGAATGCAAAGCGTCCCTAGGCTCAAAACTCAGCCATTTCAGTAAAATTGTGAAGTCGAACGAGTTTCAAATCAAGCAAATGAAGACTTAAGGAAAAGAAATGCTTGGTTTGCTCACTTTAGTTCCATTAGCATGGTGATATATGGGTGAGGGAGACACGCATTGAAACGTTATGTTTATATCGTTCTAACAGCACTATTGATCTGTCCATTTACGTCGGTGAACGCGTTGCCCTTGCAATTCGTTCAAGAGGGCCAGGTCTTTGACGATCGCAACCGACCACTCAACGGCCCACACGACATACACATTCGCATGTATGCCGGCGCCGAGCTGGTTTTTGAAGAAACACATCGAAATACCGATGTTTTCAACGGGTATTATGCAGTCATCGTTGGCAGTGAATCAAACTTAGATCCCGCTCTATTTTTTAGAGACCAGCTGGACTACTCCATCTCTATCGATGATGGCGAAGAACTGCTGCCTCGGGTGCCCATCAGTCTTGTCCCGGCCGCATTCGTCGCCGAGAAAGCCAAAGATGTGGTCGGTGAGATCAATCCGGACAGTGTGGCCATCAATGGGCAGACAGTCATCAACGAAAATGGTGAATGGGTCGGCGCTGCCGTCGGTCTCCGTGGACCCGCTGGTCCCCCCGGTGAAGCCGGTGCTGTCGGTCCACAAGGCCAACGTGGTGAGCAGGGTGTCCGTGGTGAACAAGGCCCACCAGGCCAAGCCGGTGCCCAAGGCGATAACGGCAGTCCAGATACACCGGATCAAATCCGGACTAAATTGCTCACGGTCGATGGCCCGGGCTCTCAATTAGATTCCGACACGCTCGATGGTGTGAACAGTGGCCAATTTCTACGTGTTGACTTGGCACCCGATGCAACCCCAACTGTCGCCAGTCGGCTCCATGTGGTCGGCGGCCAAGTGATCGTCGGGTCCGCCGGCAATGGTGCCGTGCGCTTTCTCGGGGGCGATGCGGCCAACGCGGCACTCCGTTACGATGTCGCCGGACGCCGATTGGTTATCGAAGACGCCTCGGCCAGTGACAACCCGGCCACCTGGCGCAATCAACAAAATCAAACGAGCCTAGAAATCCGCGATGGCGCTCTCGTCGTAGGCGGCGATGGCACAATCCAGGGCAATGCCATCGTCAACGGGTCCATTCAGCCAAGCGCTGGAGATGGCAATAACGGAGTGATGTTCCCGACCGACCCATTTGGGCGCCAAGGGGAGCGCGCTTACCTGAAGTACATTCTCGAAGACGACGACAGCATGGCCCTGTCCCTGAGCATCGAAGGCGCACCAAATGCCGATGCCAATTTGATCTTAAATGCCGCCGGCGGTGTCGATGTCGCTGGGTCCGGAGACATGCGTGTGGGCGGTGGTCTCAGCGCGGCCAATGCGCAAATCAATGGCAACCTCAATGTTGGCGGTGGTGCTCGTGTCGATGGCCGCATCAGCGCCGGTGCCGGTGGTGGCAACGGCGTATTGGTTGGCCCTCAAAACGAGCAGAATGCCTGGATGCGACTCCTCGCCGATGGCGACAACGCCCGGTTTCAAATCGGCGTCGGTAATTCAGCGGACAATGAAATGGAGCTCTACTCGCCTCGACCCATCCGACTCAATGGCGGCGGCACAGGTGCCCTCGGTCTGCGGTTTCCCAACGACCGCTGGGGCGGAGATGGAGACGGTGCCCAAATTAATTACGCGTCGGAAGGCGGAGAGAACACTCGGCTGACCATCGAAGTCGGTGACAACCAGGACGACGACATGGTCTTGCGTGCGAGCGGCGGTATTACCCTTGATGGCACCGTCCGGATTACTGGAGATGCCGTCGTCGACGGCAGTCTGATACCGCGTAATGGCATCTCCGGAGACTACGCCCCGGTCTTGGCCTCGGCTGGCGACGGCGACAACGGCATCGTTTTTCCCAACGAGGTGGCGGGCGGCCCTGGCGATGATGCCTGGATCCGCTACTACACAGAGGGCGCCAACGGCGACAGCGCCTTACAAATCGGGATTGGCAATGACAGCACCGATGAAATCGAATTGTTCTCGAGAGACCTGATCGAACTGAAAGGCCCAGGCACAAGCCGAAACGATAAATTCGGGCTTAAATTTCCCAGCAATTACTATGGTGGTGCGGGCGATGGGGCTCAAATCCGCTACTTCGCCGATGGCGATGGTCACGACACGCGACTTAGAATCAGCGTGGGCAACGATGCCAATGATGAAATCGAACTGCACAGTAATTCAATGACCCGAATCGGGGGCACTGGGACCAACCCCATCGGCTTCCAATTCCAGGAGAATCGCTGGGGCGGTGGGGGTGATGAAGCCTACTTGCGCTACAGCCGAGACGGCGGCGAAAGCGCTCGCATCGAACTGGGGATTCTCAACGACGCAGACGACCACTTATTGCTGCGCGCATCGGGTCAAATCCGCATGACAGCCACCGCCGTCGGTATCGGGACCGACCCCAATGCAAGATTGCACGTGAGTGGACCCACCCTCAGCGCACTGCGCTTGAGCAACTCCAGCGAAGGCGGCAATTCCTGGGACTTTGGCTTAGGCAATACAGAGCTCAACGCAGCTGGCGTCATGAGCATTGGGTATATTAATGGAGCAGATGGTTTTGGCGGCGGTCCCCATCAGAGTGTCATTGCATTCACTCCGGAAAATCGAGTGGGTATCAACACAACCAGCCCCAACAACACGCTGTCGGTCAATGGTGGCGTGAGTGTTTTAAACGGCAACGCCCTGCGGCTTCACACCGAGGTCAACAACAACTTGCGTGGCTACATTGCGGCCTCGGAGACCTCCCCTCACCTGGATATCGCCACGTCTAACGGCGAGGACATCGCGTTTCGCGATAACGGCCTCGACGGCCAAATCAACCTGTTTATCGGCGGTCCGCGAGGCAACGTTGGCGTCGGTATTGCTGACCGCAACGACCACTTTAAGTTTCGCGTTCAAGGGGTCGGTCGAACCGACGGCCACACGGCACTGTTTAGCTCGGGTCAGAACACAACCTACGTGGGCGTCGCAGCCAATAACGCATCCATGTATTTAACTCAGCGCAGCAATGGGGCCTTCGCCTTCCATAAGCCCGGCGTAGGCGACCGGCTGGTCATCGCCGATAATGGTCGTGTGGGCATCAATGCCGGTGAATCTCCGGGTGCTCAACTGCATGTCCGCAGCAGCGATACCCAAGGGTCTATTCGTGTCGGTGGCAACAACGGCGCCAACCAATCTCGGATCTTCATCCAAGCCAATGGCGACAGCAGCTACATCGATTCATACGGCGGCGATGCCTACAAGCCACTGCGAATCTCCGGTAACCCAGTGGTCTTAGATTCGGGCCGCGTGGGTGTGCACACCCGATCTCCGAGCACTCGCTTTCATGTCGACGGCGTCGATGCTCGCTCGGACCCACTCTTGGTCTCCGGCAGCGTGCCGGGGATCTTTCTGTGGGATACGGAGAGCGCAAATGGGGCGATTCGATACGATAGTTTTGCCATCGAAGCCGACGGCAGCCGGATGTATATCGGTGCCCGCTCACGCGGTGCAAACCCGGCCATTGGCTCGGGCAACCGCGCCATGGTCATCAGCAATAATGGCCAATTAGGTCTCGGTACAGCCCCGTCTGAGCGCCTCCACGTAAACGGCCACATCCGCGTCGATGGGGGTCATCAGATCTTAATGCACACGGAAGCGGGTCACCGTCGCGGCTATATTCGAGCCTCGGAGGGCTCGCCTCACTTAGACATCGCCACGTCCGGCGGCGAGCATATCGCATTTCGTGATGGCGGCCCTGACGGCCAAATTAACATGTTCATTCGGGGCGATGGCAATGTGGGTATCGGCTCGGCAGACCCAGCCAGTAAGCTGTCAGCCAACGGTGATATTCGTATCATGAATGGCAACGCACTCATTTTGGAGACCGGCACCACGAACAATCAGCGTGGCTACATCGCAGCATCGGAAGGCTCGCCCCATTTAGATATTGCCACGTCGGGTGGCGAAGACATTGCCTTTCGTGACGGTGGCTTGGCTGGCCAAGTCAACATGATGATCAAAGGCGATGGCAAAGTGGGTATCGGGACCACAAGCCCAACCAGCTTGCTGACCGTAAACGGCGAACTTCGCGTACTCGGTGGCAATCAAATGGTGCTCGAGACCGAGCGCGGTGCCCAACGGGGCTTCATCCGCGCCAGCGAGGGCGACCCATGGCTCGATATTGCCACATCCGGTGGTGAAGCCATCGCCTTTCGAGACGGCGGTGCTGACGGTCAAATCAATATGTACATTAAGGGAGATGGCCGCGTCGGTATCGGCACCACAGGGCCAGCCGAAAAACTCCATGTCGAAGGCACTGTACGGGCCCATAACCTGACCTTTGCAGGCGGCAGCGGCACCGTCGGTATCGAATTTCCCAATGACCGCTGGGGCGGCGGCGGCGACGACGCCTGGATTCGCTATCTCCAAGATGCCGGTGGTGAGAACACCCGGCTCCAAATCGGTATCACCAATGACGACCACGATGAGATCGAGCTGTACAGTAATGCCATGGTTCGAGTCGCCGGCCCCGGCAGTTCGCCCATCGGCTTTCAATTTCAAAATGACCGTTGGGGCGGCGGTGGTGACCAAGCCTACATTCGCTACCGGCAGGATGGCGGCGGCGAGGATACGGTCCTTGAAATCGGCATCGCAAACGATGGTCATGACAATATGGTCTTGCGGTCCAGCGGCGGCATCACACTTGAGGGCAACGTCCGTATTACGGGTAGTTTGACCGGCGGCGGTGGCGGTGCTCAAGCGGGCGAAGCCAAGTGCCCAGGTGGCTGGTCTACCTATGGTGACTTGTGCTTTCAAGATTCGAGGCATTGTTCCAACGACCAAACCTATGCCGACCACTGGTGCCGGTCTAATCGAGGTGGCCACTTGTGTACAGACTCAGAGGTCGCTGGGATTCGCGGTTGGCGTGGCTGGTTCGGTGGTAACTTCTGGTATGCCGATGCAGACCGAGATGATGGCGCACTCTTCCACAACTGTAATTGCGGCGGATATTGGTACAACCACGACGGCAGCGCGGGCAAAGGTGACCACCGATGCTGGTACTGTTGTAGGCACCGGTAATGGGGAGCAAACAGGATATGATGATGCATAATAAAACTTTACTCTGCCTGCTTCTTGCCCTTGTCGCCTTTGGCTGTGGCCCACAGGACGAACTGGTCGAGACGCCGTCATTGATGGCCAGCAAGCCCATTGCGACTGAGGCACCGTCCGACATCTTCGCCACGGGTCCCTCGCCCAAGGTCGCCGATGCGCCTGCCCAGGCCCGTCCGTCTGCGCAAAGCGCCAGTCCCATTGGACAAACGCAAGCAAAAGCGGGGTCTATCCCAGGACCGCAATACGACCAAAGTAAGCAACTGCCTAAGAGCGCTGGTTGCAATTCCGGTCTCCGTGGCCTCACGAGCGAATTCCCCTGGGGTGGCGGCAAAGGCGTCTGGCAAGGGACCAAGCACCCCGACCCAGAGCCACTCAAAGCCATCAGCAACGAGGAAATGCTCGGCATGGCAGCAGACGCGAGCGACGAGAGCGATGACCGCGAGCATGCCTTAGTGAGCATCGGCCGCCGTAAGCTCGAGGGCGCCATTGAGATTTTCACTGCAGCAGCACAGCCGAAAGAACGTCTACAGGTCCGCGAGATGGCCCTCTCTGGACTCATTGAACACGGCGGTGCGGCCGCATTGCCCATCATGTGGTCCATGTTAAAGGGCGATCCCTCAGCGCAGGTCAGGGGCATGGCCATTTGGGCCATTGCACTCTACGGGCCCTCGGCAGCTGAACAAGCCATTCAATTTGGTCTTGCCGACGCAGCCGTCTCGGTCCAGGGCATGGCGATTTTGGGAACGTGGGCCATGAAGGACAGCCCAAACAAGGTGTTTCCTATTCTTGAGGCGACGGCTCATGCCGAAGACCGAATTATTTGGCAGGAAGCCCTCTACATGTTGGGCCGAATGCCCTACCCCAGAGCGCGCGACATTCTTTTGAGTCTGACCTCGTCAAAGGACTTAGATAAAAAGAACTCGGCGATCTTCTACTACCGCCGTTGGCTGAAGAACTTCCCCGACTTGTGCAAGTAAACTACAGCCCGCTGACAACTTGAGCCGCTGCACATCACCGACTCGTCTATGACCGCCGCACACGCCAGAGCCGGCTCGGTCTATCAACTCCGAGACCACGCCGTGTTGGCTTACTCTGCCCGAATCGACATGGTGTCCAGGTAGAGATTGGCCGCGATCCCTTCACCTGTCCAAATCCAGAAGATGTAATCTTGAGTTTGCTCGGGCGTGACCGTGAACGTGGTCTCCTGCCATTGGGTGTCTCGTGACAATTGGCCCGATGTCCGCGCCATGGTGTCGGCCTCTTCCATTACAGCACCCACATCTCGGCCTGGGTCGTCTGACCAGCGGCTGTGGACTGTCACCCGATAGGTCACACCCGCCTGCAAGGTCACCCGTTGGTCAAAAGCCGAACTCAGCCCGCCCCGCAGCATGCCCAAAAAGACCCCGTCGTGAGGGGCTGCATTGTCGATAGTGAGGACCCGGTTTTCATAACCACCCCACCCTTGTCGACCCCCCAATTCAAAGCCGCCGTTCTGGAGCAAATTGCTTGGGTCTGGCTCGGTCACAGGAAAAGGTTTTGGCGGCCCCGCAGCCGGGTTTGGCGTGTGCTGAGCATAGAATTCACCCAGCGGGGTCAACTCACGCTCAGGCCCGAAAAGGGCCGATGGCCAAAGGTGCTGACTGCTGTAATCCGTGTACCAGGCGTACCTGAAGATATGATCTCGGCGGTCCAGTTCCGGTAGGATCTCCCGCATAAACTCCAAAACCGCCTCCGGTTGAATTCGATTAGCCTCGCGGGTCTCTGCGTTCCAATCGGCAACTGCAAACTCCGTGATCCAGATGGGGATCTGATATTGCGCATATAAGGCGTCGAGCTTGTCTAAGAGCCACTGTGCATTGGGCCCGCCGTAAGAGTGATAACCCAAATAATCGATACGCAAGCCTTCGGCCAAAGCCCGCTCCATGAAGGCCTCGGTCCATTCATTGTCAAAATGAACTGGACTGGGACTCACCAGAGGAATCCCCGTCGCCTCTAATTGACGCCAAAGAACAATGGCTCGGTCGACGGTCATATTGGCCTGGGTGGCGCTGTCAGGTTCGTTATACCCGAGCAGGTATTTGATCTCACCGGCGGCAAATTGCGCTCGCAACCGGTCGGCCGTGTCATCGCCTAGACTGCAGCACCACTGCATGGGCACGAACTCGACGCCATCGGGCTGATATCGGCTTAAAGTAAGCCCCCAGCTGTAGCTCCAAAAGGGTTTCATGCTCGAGACCACGTACGACCAATCATAGGTCCCTTGGGTGACCGCAATGCCTTTTTTCCGAGGCCCCTCATAGTCAGGGATAGGCCGCATATCCTGGGGTATGGCCCCATCGGGGTCGGCCATCATATCCGGGTTTTGTGCATCGGGTGAGGCGCCATCGGACTCGTCGGCCGTCGCGTCCATGGCCGTACTCGAGCCGGCGTCGGCCACTGGGTCTGCACCACCATCTGAGCCCTGTGCCATCTGTGCTGCATCGGACGCAGCCCCTTGGTCATCGCTGCCATCACCGCCGCAGCCGACCGCCCACAAGCCCAAGGCCACTGGCATCAAAAGAGATAAAGGAAAGCGCGTCATCTTAAACTCCGTCGTCTCTGGGATTGGGCGAGCGTAGCATAGGATGACCTTCTATCTTAAGGCGGGTCTTTTCTTTGGACACACAACCCAAAGGACGCAATCAACAAAACGACATGCTGTTTTTTTGACTGCCCGCTTAAATGGAGGGTCGAGACATCAGGCATCAACAGACACAGAGTCTATCCACCAAACTCGATGCCGACCGCCCGCGCGACATCCAAGAGTGACTCATCGGGTGCAACCTCTCTTGGCGCGGACGCTACATCAGCGATGGGCACACTGGTGATCTCACCGCCTTTTAAGCAGACGAGTTCGCCAAATCGGCCGTCACGGACCAGCTCAACGGCCTTGACGCCATAACGCGTCGCCAAAACACGGTCGAAGGGAATCGGTGAGCCACCCCGCTGAATATGCCCAAGCACCGTACAGCGAATCTCTGTGTCGTCTGCTCGCTTTTCAAAGGCGTCCTGTAAGAGCTGGGTCAGCTGCTCACCTGCCCCTCGGGCCGACTTGGACTCAGTGCCCATCCCCGCAGGCGTGGCCCCTTCGGCGACCACCACCAAGGTAAAATGACGACCCAAATCGCGGCGCTTCAAAATCTTGGCCATGAAGCGATCGGCATCATAGGGAATTTCTGGCAACGCGATGCAATCGGCCCCACCCGCAAGGCCCGCGTAGAGCGCGATCCAACCGGCCGTTCGGCCCATGACTTCCAAAATCATCACCCGATCGTGGGATTCAGCGGTCGTATGCAAACGGTCCAGCGCGTCCGTGGCCACATCCACCGCCGACCAGAAGCCAAAAGTGAAGTCCGTGGACTCTAAATCGTTATCGATGGTCTTGGGCACACCGACGATGGGAATGCCGTACTCGGTCGA
>MDTC01093526.1_pt1 | contig 10311 bp, 7 predicted proteins | sample 811181 | NCBI WGS metagenome assembly MDTC01 (sample SAMN05326644, study PRJNA326480) | marine metagenome | isolation source: seawater | place: Pacific Ocean: North | collected 2011
CAATGATATGAAAGAGGATCAGCCTATTTTAGCTAAGAAATCAGCTTTACTCGCATACGATTTGAATAATGAACACCACGAGGGTATTGCAAACCAAAATGCTTTTGAATTGGCTCGTCAATTTGGGGCTCACAAAGGTATCGATTTATCTACAAGTCATGCCATAAAAAAAATTCAATCAATCCATGAATCTTTAGTAGTGCATGACGCATCAGGAAAAATTCATTTTGCAGATTCTGATAATTCTAATTTAGTTCCGTTTGATTCGCTTCATTTGCAGTACTTCGATATGAATTCGAGAGACAAAACAGTACTTATTCTAGATACCGATAACATTCTTGTTCTGTATCGGATGGATGAGGGTGATGTCATCGAATTAAATCGTTTCGACTACGGTTCCAAAAGTGTTTTTGATATTTGTATAGATGAGGAAAATGGAGCTTATGTATTAACAGACGGTGGGATAGAAAAATGGTCTTCGGAAAGCAATAAATCAGAAAAAGTATTGAGTGTAGTACCATCAAAAGACTCTAGAATTATTTATCATTCAGGAAATCTTTTTGCAATTATAAATAATTCAGTTATTAATGTAAAAAATGGATCTTCTGTAAAAATGGAAAATAGACTAAGTTCGATTTGCTTTTTAAACGATCAGAATTTTGTAGTTGGTGATATAGATGGAAAAATTTATCGTTTAAACGCAATACGGTTGACACCCGAAAGAATAGGGACAGTTCAACACAATTTCGAAATTTCATCAATGCGATATTCTGAGATTAACAAAATCCTGTACACGTGTAGTGTTGACGAATCGGTTAAAATGTGGCCCATTGACCCTATGGGAATAGAACTCCCTGGTGAAGTGATTTCACATAATGGATATAATTCCTGGGTACGCGATATTCATTTTGCCGATGAAGATCATCAGTGGTTAGTGCTTGGAGGTGACGGCAAAAAATTACAGTTCATCCCCGCAACCTATGATTTTATTTATGATAATATGCAAAAGGAAGTGATTTCCTTAACGGATAACGAAATTAAGAGTTTGATTGATATTGATACAAAAGGACTGAATAAATTGAGAGAAAATGCAGAATAAAAAAAGAAATTACCTAACCTTATTGTTTTCCTTTTTATTGATTCTTTTTGGATCAGCGAATGCCCAGTCCATAGTAGGTAAGGTGATATCAAAAAAAACGGGAAAAGACCTGGGACGTGTTGAAGTGACATTAATTACCTCAGACGAACGACGTGAAACTCAATCCTCACAAAGTGACGGTATATTTAAGTTTTATGACGCTGAAATATCAGATAGCCTTCTTTTCAAATTGGAAAATTATGAACCCTTAAAAGTAAAGATTAATCACACCAAGATTATTGTTCGTATGGACACCCTAATTCAATCGGAACAATTTGTTGATCCATTCGCACAAACTCTATCATCTGCAGGTAAGACGGATAGATCGATTGGTGATATTCCTGCTAGTGTAGTTTTGATTACAAAAGATGAAATTCAATCTTTGGGTTACCAGAGTGTTGAAGAAATACTGATTAATGTACCCGGACTCTATGGTATAGAACAACATGATTGGACAGGCCAAGGTATGAATATTGGTGCTCGTGGGTTTTATTCTCCAGGTTTTAATAATGAAATGGTAATTTTAGTTAATGGGGTAAATATGTTAGAGGACCATATGAGCTCATACCCTCTCGCACGACTTGAAGTACCAATTGAGAGTATCGAACGAATTGAGGTGATAAGAGGCCCAATGAGTGTCATATATGGAAGCGGTGCTTTTTTGGGTTCAATAAACATCATTACCGATGTCAAAAATGATGATGATACATACAAGGTTTCGGGAATTGTATCGGTTGGCAAGGGTATTCAACGAGATTTTAGAACAACGGCTGTTATTGAAGCAAACACAAGTCTTGGACACCAATCTTTTTCATTTGGTCGAAGTAATTTTGCAGGACCTAGCATGGAATATCGTGATATCGCAGATGATTATTTAAATGATACTGCATCATTAGCATGGAATTCAAATCTTTTCCCGGATACCATATATCCATTTGACAGTATTATTTATCCAAACATAAATACTGCAAATAATTTTAACACTGAAAGGACATTTCTGAATTACTCAGGGAATTTTGGAAAATTTAGGATGAATTTATCTTATTCACAAGCCTTTAAAGGTTACAATACTAATGGTGCGAGCGCTATGCATTTAAAAAATAACGGGCAATTATCAGGAGGGAATGCTCAACTAAGTTATTTAAATCAATTCCTGAAAGATTCCATCTTGGTATTTCAGGCGAAAATCGGTTATTTCTCGCATAGAAATATTCAAGATTATAGTAATACTACAACAGCAAGCTTTTCTGGATTTCACTCCAATGCTATCGAAGCGGAGGTCAATGGTATTTGGCTCCTTGAACGTTCGAAATTGAAATGGCCTGTTGAGATAACAACGGGTGTATATTACAGACGCGCCTTTGGTTTATATTCGTTTTATGGTATCGATGATGGATATTCATTAGACGGGACTAAAGAGAATTATGGAGTTTTAATGAATAGTTTTTTTGACATTACACCTCGGAGAAGAAAAGCAGGGAACACGCACCAGCTTCAATTAGTTGCTGGGGTTCGAATGGAATATATTCCGAAATACGACATTAGATTTGCAAAAAGTGATAATATAAATACGTTTGACGCACCCCCAATTGTTATTCCTAGAACCGGTCTAATTTATAAGTTTAATGAGAAGAATATTTTTAAATTATTGTACGGCCAGGGAATAAAACAACCTTCTTTTATAAATAGTAGTGAGAACCCTGCCTTAACCCCTAGTAAACTCGGTAGTTTCGAAATTAATTATCTGAAAACGATTTTACCAAGAGAGGCTCAAGGAAATAGGAAAAAATGGAGAAATGACATCAACGTAAGTCTTTTCTACAACAATTTAACCGGACTCGTGGAGCGATTCAGTCTCTTTAATTCTGCAACTGGATTGTACGATTATATTAGCTTGAATCAGGGTGAGGTTGAAACATTTGGAGTGGAACTCACGAACACACTTCAATTCAATCAAAACTTGAGACTTAATGCTAGTTATACATTTCAAAAATCAAATAATTTCACTACATACGTAGCGTCTGTTGACGGGACCCAGGGTGTTCTTGAAAATGTTCAATATTCGCCGTCATCTTTAGCCTATGCAAACCTGATTTGGAAAATATCAGACTATTTTGAATTGGGAAGTAAAATAAGGTATGTCGGTTCAATGTTTTCTGAATTTATACTCGATTTAGATGATGTCACAAATGAGCCGCAAGGATATAATGGCAATATTAGAAAGAGTCCTGGTTATTTCATTTGTGATGTTCAGCTTTCAATCGTTCAGTTGTTAAATCAAAGATTGCGTATAGATTTGAACGGAAAGAATTTATTGGGTACGAATTTTCGGATTCCTTTCCAGCAAAATAATGCATGGGCAAATAGAGGCATGACAGGTCGAGGAAGATGGTTCATGTTAACGGCTAAATACTTATTTTAATGTGTTGTCATTCCCCACAATTTATATCTTCGAGATTCTGTACAATTTTGATTATTTCATTTGGGTTTATATTTATGCTGAGAGACAACGAAGTCTACAGTCAATATCGTAATGGCAAGGATGGTTCGGAACTAAAATCAGGAATCACTGATCCTTGGACAGTCAGTATAAGTGCCACGCACATGAATTTTGCTATACCGAAAACAGGAAACTTTTTAAGCTCCTCCATTAATGTTGGATATGCAATGAAACGAACTTCATTCTCAGGTTGGACCGGCATATCTGTAATGGCAGAGAATGGAAACCTGTACCCTTATTTTGGTGTTTCAGCTTCACAACCTTTTCTGAAATGGGGCTTCAAGAATCGAGACTCGAAACCATTTTCATTGAGTATCAATGAGGCCTTGACCTGCTTCTATCATCCAACGTGGGATTACTTTTTAAACATCACGCTCAATCCCTCATATACGTATAAAACTTTTTACTTTACATCATGGGTCGGGTATGCCAATCATATTGAGATACTGAAATCTTTTTTTACCTTCGGTGTTTCCGTTACCAAAACCTTGCATAGTTGGTAGTTAATAGATCACATCGTTCATTACATACTCCATAAATTTTGAATATTACTCTACACAACGTTGTAAACAGTTTAAATTTGTTAAATTTAAAAGAATTTTTTAGCATACTAATTTTAAATTTCAAGTACAAAGACGGAGATTGTTATGAGAAAGGAATTTGCCAGACAAACAGGACAGTTTAAGATTAAACCAAAACGTAAAACTGCACAATGGAAAGACTTCGATGTTGCTCGTCTTCAGATAAGTATGGACAATGAAAAACAAACCGGTGAGAAGTTAAAAAATGCAGTTGACTGGTGTTGTTCAGGGCGTTTTAAAAAAGTCATAGCTATTGTTTCTGATACACTAAACTGGTTTAACTTATCTGTAGAGCATGATTTAAATAAAGAAGATGCCTTAAAACGAGCATTAGAAGAAGGAAATGACTGGTTGATAAAGAATGATTTTCTTCATGATTACGATATTGAAATTAAACGTTGGGATAATTGGATGTTACGTCCTGAATATGAAACACGTTTAAGTATTATCAGGAAATTGTTTTTATCTGATAAAGATTTTCAAAGGAATGTTAATGAAGTTTCAGATAGAATCATGGAGTCTAAATTATCAGATTTATCAAATTATTCTGAGCGTCATTTACAAAGATTTGGTGAAATGTCCAAGGAATATATACTTTGTGAATTGAGTGTTTTTAGTATTATGTTTAATGAGGAGGAGGCCATTGAGATATACCCTGGTTCTTGGCTCAAAGATATTTTCGAGATATTATGCACCTACGCAACCCAACATGATTTTTTAGAATGCTTCAACAATAAACCGTATTTACAGATCGAATTTGAAAGGAATAAATCATTTGAAGGACAACCATTAGAATAAATATGAATCATTTAAAAATCTTTGGTCTTATTTGTCCGCTCTGCTATAGGCAATAAAGCAGATCTCTAAAATAAATAATTATGTATACTCACGCGTACAAGACTCAGAAAAACACTAGCGAGTCAACGGCCGCTAGTAAATCTCAGTTACAGCGTGGTGCTAAGGCTACTTTTCAGTTGGTTGATAATCGACCAGAGTCAGTAGTGCAAAGGAAATTGAAAGAGATTGAAAATAATAGTCCGCAAGTCAAAAAAAGGGCTGTATTACAGGCTATGGTGGATAATTATTCTACCCAACATCATCAGCCTATCCAAAGGAAAGAAAATAACACTGGTTTACCTGATAATTTAAAAACGGGAATTGAAAACTTATCAGGAATGTCGCTTGATGATGTAAAAGTGTATCGTAATTCAGACAAACCTGCTCAATTGCAAGCGCATGCTTATGCGCAAGGAACAGATATTCATTTAGGGTCAGGACAAGAAAAGCATCTCCCACATGAGGCGTGGCATGTTGTACAGCAAAAACAGGGTCGGGTTTCACCAACTCTTCAAATGAAAGGATCGGTCAATGTTAATGACGATGTTCGTTTAGAGAAAGAAGCTGACCTTATGGGCGCAAAGGCTCTTAAATCAACAAGCCTAGAAAAAGACAAAAATACTTCTCATGAAGGTGTAAAAAAGACAAACGAGCCCATTCAGATGGTCAAAGGGATTTCTAAAGAACAACTTGAAGAGGCAAAACATTTTGCAAAACACCGTGATGGGCATTTAGAATTACCAAAAGACATTCACGGTATACCCATCCCATCAAAGCAGAGTGAAGATTTTAACGCAGTTTGGAACAATCCAGACATGGACCAACAGTCTAAGACGGCAGCGATCAAGGCACAAATTGCATCTGTTGGTGCGAAATTAGACAATAGAAAAGCAAGAGCTGATCAAGCGATAGAAGACCAAAAAAAGCGCTCAAAAGGTTGGTACAAATTTAAAAAAGGACTTTACAAAGGTGGAGCGAGAACTTTAGGCGGATTAGGTGGAGCTGCAGGCGGAGCTTTAGCCGGAGCACCTCTTGGGCCAGGAGCATTAGGAACAGCTGCCGCCGGTGGAGCCGCCGGTGGAGCGATAGCAGGAGCTGCAGCAGGAATGACATGGAATACTGGTGAAAAAGGGACAGACCTGGTCGCGGCTGGTCGTGAGCGCGAACTCGCTTCAGCTGCTGGGTTTATGGCTAGAAATGGAAAGTCTAGCCAAAAAGCTGCTGCACGAGAAACCGGAAAAGATATTGTGCTTGGAGCCTTTTCAGGCGGCTTGGCACCGGTAATCGGGGTCGGTGGTGACGCTATTGGAGCCATTGCGGGCGAAGGTGGCGGTGGCGTTGCTGCGGAAGCGTTTTCTAGCAGTGCAATGAGCGCAGTGTCAAAAGAGGCCGCTGATTTGACCTACGATAAAGCAACGGGATCGGATGAGACAACATTAAAGCAAAGGGGTATAAATGTACTGACATCAACGCTATTTGGTGCAGCAACAGGAGCTGCTGATGAATTAGATGCCTCGGATACAGCATCTAATGATGCAGGAATAGATCTCGCCAATGACGGAACTGTAGATCTTCACCAATGGGAAGGTCAAGGAGGAGAGGCCGCCTCCGACATGGGTTATGGCGTTGGGCAAGAAGGCCTCGGAGGGGCTGTGGAGATGGGAGGCGGTAGTATGGGTCAAAATGCAACAAGTGAATCATTACATCAGGTCGTTCGTGCAGCTACAAAACAATCTCGAGTAGATAAAACCGTAGATAAAGCGAAAAACAAATTCTTAAGCCTCAAGGGGGAATGGGAGGATACAACAAACCCTGATATTAAAAGATGGTCGAAAGAAATGTCTGGACATTGGTGGTTCTATGATACCGCAGAGAATAAGTGGATCAGTTACGATTCATCTACTGATGAATATATCTATTATTAATCCAAATTTAATATCTTTATAGACTCAATAAAGACCCATCCTCTTTTTCATGAGTGGACAAATACAGCAGCAAAACAAGGATAACGACCAATCTGGTCCTGCCACTCAGTTCCAAATCCAAAGTGACGGAGAATCCACTTTAAAATTTGTTGATCAACGGCCAGGGGCTGTAGCGCAGAGGAAACTACAAGAAATGGCGAATAATAGTCCGCGGTTGAACCGAGTTGCTCAACTGCAGTCAATGATGGATAACCTTTCTAATAAAGAACAACAGCCCATCCAAAGACAAGAAAACAATACTGGACTTCCGGACAATTTAAAATCGGGTATGGAAAAACTTTCTGGTTATTCCATGGATGATGTTCGGGTCCATCGTAATTCCGATAAACCTGCTCAATTACAAGCTCATGCATATGCGCAAGGAACGGACATCCACTTAGGACCAGGTCAAGAAAAGCACCTTCCACACGAATTGGGGCATGTGGTGCAGCAAAAAGAGGGACGTGTGAAACCTACCATTCAAATGAAAGGTAAAATCAACATCAATGACGACATTGGCTTAGAAAAAGAAGCGGATGTTTTGGGGCAGAAAGCGATGAATCAAGGGAGATCATCTTTTGATAACACATCTGAACTAATAGAAAATAATCCAACGGCTCAATTGGTTGTTCAGAAAGCTGATACACTCAGGTTTTCTGATGCTCAAATTACCGCAGCAAAGGATAATCCAGTTTCTGATGCCCAAAAAGCCAGTGTTACTTCAAATTCTTCCAATGATCCTTTAACTCATCCAATGTTTTCTACTTTTAAAGCTAGGATTAGTTCCTTATTTAGTAGTTATCCTCCTCCTGACGGTGTTGATTTAGATTCACTGACTGAAAATATTTGGATACAAATTTGTAACTCAATTAATTCTTCTTCTGAAGAATTGGCTCGAACTCCTTCAAATGATACCTTTTCTGATGTAAAATTAGGTTATGTAAGCATGGCATCAGCGGGTTTTAAAAGAGCGATGAAAGATTTTGATTTTGTGATGTCTGTACTTCAAAAATTTACTTCTGCACAATTTTTTAAGGCGAAATCATTTGGGTTTTGGTCAAAACCTGAGGGTAAAGAATTCGCTGAAAAAATGACAGACCTTACTTTAGAAACCTCAGGTATTGGTGCTCTATTTGATGGGATGCCCTCCTTAAATGCACAAGAGAAAGGCAAATTCAAAAACGCGTGGGATGCACAACTCTGGGGCTCTTTATCCCAAGCTTTTGCACAGGCTGTTGCAAAACAGATGATGAGGGATATAACAGTTAATGTTTGTGCAGGTGGAGGAACGGATAAGACCAATATTTTTGGAATAATAGAAAAGAAGGCATTAGAAAAAGGCGCTTTTGCCGTAGGTAAGACCCTGGAAGAGGCCTGCACTTTCCATTCTATTGCAGCAAAAGGGAAAAAACACCGACAGGTTGACTACACTATAAAAGAGGGAAGTTTGCCAGGAACTTGGTATTCAGGAAATTCATGGGATAATGCTCTCAGGATCGGTTCAACTAAATTTGCTAATCTGCCAGATTAAACTTTACTAAAGTGAATCGTGTAAATAACAATTTCATATGAGTAAGGAACTTTTAAATAAATTTTTGAGTGACTTTGAAAAAATCGAACCTTTTCAGGACCGATTTGATCTTTCTTATTGGCATGATTTTTCTTCTGAAGAAAAGCAAATTGCTACCCAAACACTTCTGGATGCGGCCGAATTAGGTAATCCCCGAGCGTTGACGACTTTAGGGGATCTTGGTGACGAGCGGTTTATAGATACCATAAAAAAACAATCAAAAAATACTCACGAGTGGGTTCGACTCTGTGCCAACCGTGCCCTACTTAAATTGGGTGTTTCTGAGCATGGATTGCTTTCTAGTGTGTCTGAGGGAAGTATGCTGTCACGGGCTGCCTCGGTGATGGACCTTTCAAGTATTCCAGGCGAAAAAATTGAGCAAGCACTTTTAAATGCATTGGAAGACTCGAATCCGTATGTCAGGTCAATAGCTATGGATGGACTGATTGAAAGGTTTGGACTGCTAGAACTTACCAAAGACAAAGAAGGCCAGACCTTAATTGAATCCCCCCTCATGATCATTAACACCTTGTTGTTAGCGGATTTAGGGCCTCTTTGGAAAAAAGGAGCCTGGGAAGCCCAGCAGATTTTTAACTCCTTGAGGGAAGGAGTAAAAGTAGCTGAGTTAAACTTAGAGTACATTCAGAATGGCCCGGCCAATTTTCGAAAACTGGTAAGGGACTCTTTTTTTGATAAAGAAAAACCGTTTGACACAGGTTTAATCAAGGAGGTGATTGGTCATGATAGGTACTTTTCAGAAACTTTTCTTGCTCTTCAACTTCAAACCGAAATAAGGAATCCTAGAGCTGTTGAAGCACTTAGAAAGCTTAAAGTGACTTGGGTGGTTCCTGCCCTTGAGGCCTCTTGCATCGGATTGACCAACACGGACCCTTATTTCGCATTAGTGCAACAAGCAATATTCGACCTTTCCTAATAGAAAACTCTTGAAGAGATAATATCAGCCACTGGATATACAAATGAATAGATTAATACAGCGCAAGTACTTTTATTTGGCGATGTCAATCTATAAGATATTGACGTAGACGCTGCATTTATTTGGCAAGCTAATCCACGAGATAAATAGTTCATCAGGCAATTAAACGAAGATGTACAAAATGAAGATATCGAAGAAGTTGAAAACAAGCTTCCCACTCCGACTTCGGGAAATGGAACATTTAGATTTTATAATTAATAATTTTAAATGTCCTCATTGCGGTGAAACTTACATTGATTTCCTCATAAACAATAGTTTTAGAGCGAAAGGTTATTACGGAAATACCTTTATCAATGAAAAACCAAAACGGTATAATAATTAATACTTTGTCTTTTTGAAATAAAATTCAACAGATAATAAACCATACCCTAAGGTAATTTAATTTTTATTTAATATCTTCGGTACTGATTTATTTAGTAAATCAAATCATCTTTCAATACAAATTATTACGAATAAACAATCTAGTTGAGGAACCAAAAAGACCAATCCAATCAGAACAGTAAGGACAATGCATCCTCTGTTGATTCAGTTGACAGTGAAGGGGCCTACGAAGCTGCGCAATTGACAGATAATCGAGCAGAAACCACACTTCAAAAAAAACTTAATAGCCTCGCCGAGAACGACCCGAAGGCTCAAAAAACGGCACAACTGAAGTCTCTCGCGAATAAATCCTCTGAGAACAAAAAAATAATTCAAAAAAAAGAAAATAAAACAGGACTTCCGGACA
>MDTC01111546.1_pt1 | contig 10311 bp, 17 predicted proteins | sample 811181 | NCBI WGS metagenome assembly MDTC01 (sample SAMN05326644, study PRJNA326480) | marine metagenome | isolation source: seawater | place: Pacific Ocean: North | collected 2011
AGGCTCTTGATGAACAATATAAGTACACTGGTAGGGTTAGGGCTATTATATTAAAGGCTAGGCAGCAAGGCATTAGTACATATTGTGCTGGTAGGGTCTTTTGGAAGTCTTATTTCTCTCCACATTCCAGATCTGTAGTTATGGCACATGATTCTGCTACCTCTGATGCATTATTTAGTATGTCTAAGAACCTTATTAGGAATATGGAAGGTAGCTTAGTACCAAATGAAATTACATCTAATGCTAAAGAGATTAAAATCCAATCACCTGCTTATAAAGATAAAGATGCTGTAGGCTCTTACAGGCTATATACAGCTGGATCTCCAGAAGCAGGTAGGGGAACTACCCCAACCATAGCACATCTCTCAGAGATTGCCTTTTGGACCCATGATGAGAAGATACTTGCTGGTTTATTCCAAGGTATATCACAAGCAAAAGGTACAGAAGTAATACTTGAGTCTACAGCTAATGGTGCTCAAGGAGAATTCTACAGATTGTGGAAGGGTGCTGTTGCAGGTGAGAATGAATACTTACCAATCTTTCTACCTTGGTACATAACAGATGAATATAGACGTACAGCTCCTGAAGAAATGGAGTTAACTATAGAAGAAGAGGAACTTGTAGAGCATTTTGATCTAGACAATGATCAAATCTACTGGAGAAGGTTAAAGATTGCTGAAGGTGGTAAGATAAAATTCCAACAAGAGTACCCTGCTACAGCTGATGAAGCATTTATTGTGTCTGGTTCTAATGTCTTTGACATAGATAGACTAAACTCTCTTATACCTAGACCAGAACAAAGGCGTAGTGAGTGGGACCCCTCTAGTAAAATGTTTGATGAAAACAGAGAAGGTAATCTGTCTATATATGAGTACCCTAGATGGGAAGAACCTTATGTTATAGGAGCTGATGTTTCTCTAGGAGTAGGTCAAGACTACAGTTCTGCTGTTGTTATGAACAATAGCTATGAGATTGTAGCTGTGTATAGAAACAATAGGATTGATCCAAGCTTATGGGGAGAGTTACTTTTCTATCTAGGCAGATATTATAACAATGCTTTCTTAGCAGTAGAATCCAATTCAATGGGTATCGCTACTCTACAGAAACTAGAACATATGGGATATTTAAATCTATACAAACAAACTAAAATGGCTAATGTGTCTAATGAAGAAGGTATGCGTCTAGGGTTTAGAACAACATCTGCGTCTAAACCAGTAATTATAGGAAACTTAAAGAATCTCATAGATAACGAAGACATTATGATACCCTCTCCGATTATTATAAGAGAGCTTAAAGACTACATTGCCACTGCAAGTGGGAAAACCGAAGCTGCTCCAGGATGTTATGATGACACTGTAATTGCACTAGCAATATGTGCAGAGGTACTACGTACACATTGGGATAAACTTAACACAAGGAATGTATCATGGAAAGAACGGATTTCAGATTGGGAGCCAGACGAGACTATGTGGATTTAGTGAGATTAGAAGATAAATTTTTTGAAAAAGTAATAGAACATTGGATGGAAGGAAAGGTTCCACATGACATGGTTCATATCAGCGATCAAGATGAATATGTCAAGATATATTATGGATTTGCCTAGATCTTCTAAGTTCCTTAAAGAGAATAAAGTTTCCTGCATTGTCCTCATACGCGCTGGTGGTCGCGGCAGGTAAACCACCATTAATTACTTTGACTCCTTATATATGGGAGGACGCTTTTATTTTAGGGAGTATAAAATGCCACAAAAGAAAAAAACAATTTCAAAAAAAAAGATAGCTGGTTATAATTATGGGGGTGCTATTCCTAAAGAAACTAGGGGTATGAAAATAACTAATAAACAAACAAATCGTGAAGATATGTTTAACCCTAATACGCCAGCTAATCAAAAAGTAATAAAGACATTAAACCCTGAATCTAAAAAAATGTATATGAAAGCTTTAAAACAAAACAGTCAAGAGCTTAAAAAAGGTGGAGGCCGTGGTACTGGATTAGCTGAGTTACGAGATCTTCAAACTGGAGGACGTAAAAAAGAAGAAATAAAGAAAAAATTAATTGAATCCTTTTTAACTGCTTCGTCTAAAGCTAGGAAAAAAATTAAAAAGTAGTACTAAACAAGGAGGAATAGATGAGTGCAAAAGCTAAACATTATTTACCTAATGGTAAAGAATACAAAGGACCAACTCATAAAGACGCTAGGGGAAAACTTATGTCAGGGGCCGTACATACCAAAAGTAGTAAGTACTTGGTTCATAAAAAACCTAAAATCAAATAATCAAAATGAATAGTTTTCCTGATGTAGATAAAGACAGTAGTGGTCACATAGATCAGGAAGAATGGGATGCCTTGTTACTCGATGATAAGCGCAGAAGGATTGAAGATGAAGATGCTCATAGAGATCAGATCAGAAAAATGGCTTGGTTTGCTCTATGGGGTATGCTTCTCTATCCTTCTGGAGTTGTCGTAACAGGATTCCTTGGATTACATCAAGCATCAGAAATTATAGGAAGTATGGCTTCCATATATTTTGTATCTGTTGCTGGTGTTGTTTCTGTATTTATGGGAGTTTCAAACTTAGTTAAAAAGAAATGAAAGGGCATAGTCCCAAAGTTAGTTAGTCAGACCCACGGAGGGAGCTATGCGTTTTATAGAACACGGCACATCGCCAAAGAAAGAACCTAAACCTGAGAAGAAAAAACCTGTAATTAAAGCAGGATCAAAGGATTATGATTACTCAAACTTAAGTACAACAAAGAAAATCCTAACAGGTAGGGGTTCTATATAATGAAAGGCAGTGGATACAAAGAAAAAGTATCTGACGAAAGTTTAATTAATCTTATAGAAACTGGTATTCAATCGTCTACTGGTGAATGGTTAAACTCGTCTGATCTTACAAGAGAACGACAGCGTTCTACATATGAATTTGCAGGGGTAGCTGAAGATCATTTAGCACCTCAAGGCGTATCTAGTATTGTAGATACTTCTACTACAGAAACAATAGAAGCTTATACTGCAATACTATCAGATTTGTTTCTAAACAATGGGAAGTTAGCTAGGTTTGTACCTTATGATAGTTCCCCAGGATCTTTCCAACATGCGAGAGATGCCTCAATGATTACCAACTATGCTATCTTTAAGCAAAATAATGGATGGGAATTAATTCAAACTTGGATTAAAAGTGCATTACTTTGGAAGAATGGTATTATTCGTTGGGATTATGAAGAAGGGTTTGACTACGAATTTGAAGAGTACGACAGGATTTCTCAAGGCCAATTAGATAACCTCCTTGCTGAAGAAGGAGTTGAGATCATTGGCAACCTAGAATATGAAAATGATCTAGGTGATTTAAATATGGAAACAGGAGAGCAATCTGCTAAACTGGTCTATGTTAATGTTCGTATTAGGCGTAAGAATGATAACTCTCGTGTTAAAATAGAAAACATTCCACCTGAAGCTTTTAGAATTTCTCGTGATGCTAAGTCAATAGATGATGCAAACTTTGTAGGTATACAATCCTTACTAACTCGTTCTGAGATTCGTAAGATGTGGCCTGAGATTGCTGATGGTATTGCAGAAGAAGAGTGGGATGAGCTTGGCGATGATGGCACATGGGATGGTAACTCAAACTTTGCAGAAGATATTGCTGCAAGAAAAATGGTTACAGGTCAGAGCTACATGCAAGGTAGGATGTCTCAAGACGTTACATTACTAGAGGCCAATCGTGAAGTTACTATTACCGAATGTTGGATTAATGTAGATAGGGATGGTGATGGAGTTGCAGAACTAAAGCATATTATTGTAGCAGGTGAAACAATCCTGTATGAGCAAGATGTGGATATGGTTCCTATAGCTTGTCTATCCCCTATTGATATTCCGTATGAGTTTTATGGATTGTCTATAGCAGACTTTACAAGATCTTCAACACTTGCATCTACTGCAATCTTAAGAGGTTTTGTTGAAAATACATACTTAACAAATTACTCACCAAAGCTTGCTGATCCTAATGTTGTTGATTTCTCTGCACTTCAGAATATGAAGCCAAAACAAATCATACCTACTAATGGTAATCCTAATGGTGCAGTGTCTACACTTCCACCTGAAACTATTAGCACAGGTACAGTTCCTTTGTTGTCTCATTTACAAACAATAAAAGAACAAGCTACTGGTATGTCTAAAGCTGCACAGGGTCTTAATGATTCTTTATATGTTTCAGGTAACAGTGAACAGAAATTAGCTGCAGTTCAATCTGCTTCCCAGAAACGTATACAGCATATAGCTAGACGTTTCGCAGAAACGGGAATGAAAAGATTGTGCATTGGCGTTTACAGAACAATGCGTAAATGTTTAAAGTCTCATTCTAAGTTTAGTTATCAAGGTGTGTTTTCTGATATTGATACAATGAAACTTCCTCCAAGAATGGATGTAGAAGTATTCTTAGATATTGGTGAGAACTCAAATCAAAATGCAATTAAAAAACTTGAAATGGTAGGTAGTAAAATTCTGCCAGGATTAAATAGTCAAGGTCAAGGTATTATTGTAAAGCCAGAAGCACCTGCTCTGCTTGCAACTAAACTTATAGAAGCTATGGGAATTGACAGTCAAGATTTCTTAGAAGACTATACTACACAAGAGTTTAAAGAAAAAGCTGTAAAAGCTGTACAACAACAAACTCAAAAAGCTCAACGAGATAGTCAATTATCTCAACGTAAACTAGAAGCAGATGCATCTCTTGCAGAAGCTAATGTTTCATATACAAACGCTCAATCAAAGAATACATCTGACGATAATGCTAAACAGTTAGCTATTTCAATAGATAAACACTTTCAAACTTGGGCAGAGCTTGAGATAAAGGCTAAGAAGGAAGGAGCAGAATCTCCTGTAAGACCTGACTTTAGTGAAATTGTACAAGTTGCAAGATCAATGTTAGAAGAAAGTCCACCTCAACAACCTGCGATGGGAATGGGGCAAGCTGGGGTAATGCCTCAACAGTAAGTTAATTAGCAGAGTTCTTATAGGACTCTGCCTTACACCCAGATATCGGGGGAGGTTATTATGGAAAAACAACAATGGCATTTATCTAAATCAGTGCCAGCTACTTTTGTATTAGCTATAGTATTACAGACTGTGGGTCTTGTATGGTATATGTCTAATTTAGATAGTAACGTAACTGTCAATGCTCGTGAAATAGCAAGACATGAAATACGTATTAATGAAATAGAAAAGACAGCACAACTACAAGCTGTTATGCTCGGTCGCATTGATGAAAACATTAAGGCAATACGAGATGCAGTAGATAAGATGCAAGCCGCAAACTCTGTTAGGTGAGGGTTTAACATGATTGATCCGTTCACCGCTATAGCAGCAGCTACAGCCGCCTTTAATGGAATAAAAAAGGGCGTGGAGTTAGGCAAAGATTTAAGTTCTATGGGAAGCCAACTGACCACTTGGTCTAAGGCAATCTCAGATTTAGATTTTGCACATGAAAAAGCAAGCAAACCTCCAGCTTATAAAATGTTTTCTAATACTCAAAGTCAAGCATTAGAAGCTTGGACTGCTAAACAGAAAGCTAATGAATTACGTAAAGAATTAAAAGATCATATCAGTTTTGTGTACGGACCATCAGCTTGGGCTGAACTTGTTAAGATTGAAGGTCAAATGCGTAGAGAACAAAAAGAAGCGGTATATCGAAAACAAGAAGCAATAGACACTGCTATAAATTGGGTACTAGGAATTGCGGTAGCAATAATATCACTAGGACTTTTTTCTGCAATAATCTATTTCGTAGGAAAATCTCAAGGAAGGTGGTAATGTTTATATCTGTACTATTAATCTGTATGTCTCTCCATGTCTCAAGTTGTGATGTGGTTGCTAATACAGAAGACTTATATTATTCTGAACAAGAATGTAAAAATGAAACAGCAATAGTTGTTAATAAACTGGTAAGTAATGGAATAGCTGTTAGGCCAAAATGCTTTAAAGTAGGAGACAGCGTATAATCAAGGAGCCATAATGCCAAAGAAAAAAGATTATAGGTTAACCAATGCTGGAGTGTCTGGTTATAATAAACCTAAACGAACTCCATCACACCCTAAAAAATCACACATTGTTGTGGCTAAAGAAGGGGATACAATTAAAACTATTCGATTTGGTGAGCAAGGAGCCTCAACTGCAGGTAAACCTAAAGCTGGTGAATCGGATAAAATGAAAAAGAAACGTGCAAGCTTTAAAGCAAGACATGGTAGAAACATAGCAAAAGGTAAGCTCAGTGCAGCGTATTGGGCCAATAAGGTGAAATGGTAATGCCAAAAAAATCTCCAACCCCTAATAATCCAGCCCTTTGGTCCAGAGTTAAATCTGCAGCAAAGAAGAAATTTAAAGTATATCCATCTGCATACGCAAATGCTTGGGCTTCTAAAGAGTACAAGAAACGTGGTGGTAGTTGGAGTGGTCCTGATAACAGGGTTTCTAAGAAATGAATAAAAAAGGTGGGTTAGGTAAATGGTTTGGTGAAGAATGGGTTGACGTTAAAACAGGTAAACCTTGTGGCAGAAAAAGTGCTAAAGGAAAATCAAAACGTGCATACCCTGCTTGCCGACCAAAGAGCGTAGCTTCTAAGATTACTAAAAAGGAAGCTGCAAAAAAAACTGGACCTAAAAAAGTAAAATGGTCTACAACTGCGTCTGGTAAAAAGCGCAAAAAAGCATAAGGAAAAACTATGGACAAATATCGAAGTTCAGCTGAGAAGGTGCTGAAAGGTATACACCCAGATCTAAAAGCCAAAGAAGCATTGGTAAGAGCAAACTTTGCAAGCCTTGAAAGAGAAACTTTTTTCAATGAGGCATATGGAGAGCTACTTGTACAATACTTTACTGAATGGTTAAAGACAGATCCGCATGAAGTAAAGACTCGTGAGTTCATATACAACTCAGCATTATCGTTGGGGGATGTAAAACAAAAATTAATAAATTATGAAATTTACGGAAAGAACGTACCATACATTGAGGACAATGAAGAATGAACGAAATTAACTATGAACATCTAACTGCTAACATTAAGGAAATGATTAACTTACTTGAGTATGATTCAATGAGATCTGCAGGTAAAGCTAAAATGAATGCTGGTCAGTTAGAGGCATTGTATAGCCTATTAGATAGGTATAATTCAATGTTCAAAGTAAAAGAACAAACATCCACGACAGCGGCAACAAAGCCAGCTGCAAAGAAAAAAGGATAATAAATTATGTCAGAACAAACTGAATCTCTACCCACAAAGGATGATGTTCCTAGTTCTGCTGGTCCAAGCGAACAAGAACTCCTAGATGCCGTACTATCAAATACTGAATTTCTTCAGGATGATGATATACCGCTACCAGAAGAGGAGGTCGAGAACGAGGACTCGGAAGCGACTGTAGAGGAAGACCCAGATGATACAGACGCAGCCGTTAGTGATGAAGAGACTGAAGAAGAAACAGAAGAGACTCCAGATGAGGATGGCGCAGAAGCCCCTACCCAAGAAGTTGAAGTATTCTCTGTAGACGATTTAGATCTTGATGCCAAAGTTTCTGTCAAAGTTGACGGTGAACAAATGGATGTCTCATTTGCTGATTTACTGAAAGGTTATCAAACAGATGCTTCACTCTCTAAAAAGGGTCGTGAACTCGGAGAGGCACGTAAAGCCATTGAAGAAGAGCGTACAAGTAAGCTAGACGAAATAACTAAAATGTCTGACGCTGCTAATGCAATGCTTACAATGGAAGAACAAAAACTAGCTAAAGAATACCATGACATTGAAGCTAAAATAAAAGAAGCTAGGGAAAATGGTGATACCTATGAAGTGGGTGAATTGAAAGACAAACGAGAGATATCTCAATCAAAATATTGGGAAGCTCGTAATTCTCGTGAGTCGCTTTTAAAAACTGTTGAAGAACAGAAAGTAAAGTTGACTGAGGAAAAGTTTGCAGAACAAATTAAACATTTTCAAAAAGTAATTCCTGAAATTATCCCAGACTTTAATGAAAAATTAGCAGTAGAAATTCGAGACTTTGCTCTTGAAAATGGTGTAAGTAATGAACTTTTAAATCAGATAGTAGATCCTAATGTAGTTAAATTCATTGATGACTATCGTAGATTAAAAGCTGGAATAACTAAAGGTGCTGCAAAGCGCAAAGAAGTTGTAACAAAGAAAGTTCCTACTAAAAAGCCAGTGTCAGCTACTAAGAAAGCAGTTGATAAAGAAAAAATGATTAAGGCTCGTGCATTTAAAGAAGGTGCATCGGAAGATGACCAAATGAACTTCCTTAAACAATATGCCTCCAAATCTCTCAATACTTAATATCCTAGGAGGATTTTAAAATGGCAACAACAGGTGGACGCGATATCGCAACTCCTCGTGCAGGGTCAGGAAAAGACGCATCAAACCGCGAAGATCTAGCAAATTTTATTTCAATGATCACTCGTGATGAGACTCCTTTCTTGTCTTCAATCGGAAAATCAAAAGCAACAAACATCTACCACGAATGGCAGACTGACGAGCTAACAGCTCCAGGAAACTCTCGTGTAGCAGAAGGTACAGACTTCGTAGTTGCAGGTGGTTCAGCCGCTTCAGGTGATGGTGCTTTGTCAGTAACGGCTGGCGGCAACAGAACACGTTTGGGTAACTACACCCAGATTAACAGCAAAGTAATCTCAGTATCAGGAAGCCGTAGGCAGATTGATCAAGCAGGGGTTGCTGACGAGTATGCATATCAACTCAAGAAGCGCGGCACAGAAATGCGGCGTGATATGGAGTTTGACGTAGTGCAAACATATAACAAGCAATCAGCTTCTGGTGCTCGTAAAACTGGTGGATTCCAGTCATTCGTGAACAGTGGTGATACTTGTGTATTTAAAGGCGCATTTACTGCTCCTTCAACAACTAACGCTGGTACTCATGTTATCACTGTTGCTTCAGGTGCGGCTAAAGCATCTCTAGCATTGACAGACATTGACTCAGTAATGCAGAAAATATACGAGGCTGGTGGTAAAGCTTCTCGTATTATGGTTTCACCGAAACTACGCCGTGACTTCTCAGACCTAATGGTTTCAGACACTGGTGTTCGGCGTAACATTGACGAAGATGGAAAGCTTCGCCAATCTGTAGACGTTTATATGTCAGACTTCGGTGACTTGATGGTAGTTCCAAACTACATCATGGGACTCGCAGTAAACACAACAGACGCGACAACTACACAGTTCGCAGCTGCAGACTCATGTGCTCTTGTATATGATCCGCAGTGGTTTGCAATGGCAACATTCCGTCCAATGCAAGAAGTGGAAGTGGGTCAGAAAGGTGACTCAACTGTAGGTATGTTCGTAGAAGAATGGTCTTTGGAAGTTAAGAATCCAAAAGGCTGTGGAGCTGTTTACGGTTTACAGTAAATTATACTATGGGAGGGAGGAATTATCCTCTCTCCTTTTTTATTCTATTAGGAGGTATAGGACATGATGGTAATAAGAGGTACAGTTGCAGCTAACACATTAGCTAACAACTTAGTAGGGGATGTATTGCATCTCCCAGCGGATCGATGCGCTTGGACAGTATCTGCAGCAACAGGTGGTGGATACAAAATAGACAAAGCATTTTTAATACATTCAACAGCCAACGTAGCAATAACTAATCCAGTATTGGGTTATATTGGTAAGTCTGGTAGATTTGTTGAAATAGCTGCTTAATAAGGAGAAGAGGACATGGCACGTTGGACAGTTACGCCAGGAACAGAAAATAATACTATGAAAGGATCTATTGACTATCACAATGATGGAAGTAGTGAATGGCAAGTGTATCAAAATGAAAAACCATTTTTAGAAAAAGCAAAGTTAGAACGTGAGCTAAATGCAAACGGATTAGCTAAAAAGGATTTAGGTTTTAAAAAGTTTGCAACAGTTCCCGATATCGTAGCTATTGAAATAAAGAATAAGTGGGGAATAGATCTGCATGATTCTGCTACTATGCATGATAAAAATAAGATGGCTAAGTTTATGGCTATCTTTAAACAGAACTATTCTCACTTAATGTCTTATTAAGTATATGGAGATAAAAGATGGCAACGCCACTATATGATGCTTTAGTTGTAAAGCTACGATCATGGGTCAATAGGGACTCAACTGTTTTAACAGATAGTATTATTTCAGATTTCTTTGATTACTCAGCAGACTTTTGTTATAGAAAATTAAGAATACCACCATTAGAGCATACATTTTCTTATGCTGCAGTCTCTTCAAGTGACGCAGGAGAAACTGAGTTAACACTACCTACAGATCTTTCAGAAGTCAT
>MDTC01172431.1_pt1 | contig 10311 bp, 9 predicted proteins | sample 811181 | NCBI WGS metagenome assembly MDTC01 (sample SAMN05326644, study PRJNA326480) | marine metagenome | isolation source: seawater | place: Pacific Ocean: North | collected 2011
ATCAAATAATTTTTTACTTTTTGTTAACCAATTTGTTAATATTGATAGTCTTCCATAATTTTTAGATCCAGGTTTTGCAATTATTCTATCTGCAACCTCTTTTTGAAACATTAAAGTAAGCAAATCAAAATGATTTATATGTTTCAACCAAGATATCAACATTTTAGTTCCAGTATTATAAGGTAGATTAGCAATTATTTGTCTAGGTGAATTGCCTAATTTCCATATAGGATAATGCAAAGCATCATCAGTGATTATGATGAGACTGTCTTTATATAATTTTTTAACATCAGTTAACATTTTTGCTGATTGTTTATCTTTGTCTATAGTGTATAGAACATTAGGTTTTTTTTTCAAAATTGATCTCGTTAAACTTCCAGGACCAGGACCAATTTCAATTATAGTTGGAGATATTGGCTCACAGTTTCTAACAATTTTATCTGTAAGGTTTAAATCAAACAGAAAATTTTGGCCTAGAGACCTTTTAATATTGACATTATTTTTTTTGAGAGTTTCCTTAATTGTAGGCAGTTCTGAGTATTTATAATCCATTTTGTTTATTTTCACTCATTTCATAAGCTAGATTTATTGCTGCTATTAGACTATCGGGATTAGCAATGTTTTTACCAGCGATATCAAATCCAGTTCCGTGGTCAGGTGAGGTTCTAATGAAATCTAATCCAAGAGTTACGTTTACCCCATTAAAAAAATCTAATGTTTTTATCGGAATAAGAGCTTGGTCATGATACATGCAAATAGCTACATCGTAATCATTTCTTTTTCTAGATGAAAAAACTGTATCTGCAGATACAGGTCCTTCTAAAAAACAATCTTTTTTTTGTTTTACTTCATTTATCGCGGGAATAATTATACTTTTTTCTTCATCACCTATGTCACCATTTTCACCAGCATGAGGATTTAACCCTGTTACAATTATCCTAGGTTTAGAAACATTAAATAAAGAAGTTAAACTTTCTTTAGCAATGTTGATTGTAAGTTTAATTAAATCTTTAGATATAAGCTTAGGTACATTTTTAATAGGAACATGAATTGTTAGTGGAATTGTTTTGAGTTCATTAGTCACTAACATCATAATAGGAATTTTTTTATACTGAGATAATGATGCTAGAAAATCTGTGTGTCCTTGAAAGTTAAACCCAGATTTATGCATTATATTTTTATTTATTGGATTTGTAACAATCCCAGTAGCAATACTTCTTCTCTCAATTTCAATACAACTAATAATTGAGTTTTTAATGAAAGAGGCATATTTATATTGAGGTTTTCCAAAAGTTATTTTGTGAGGTAGATTTAAAGAAATGATATTTAAATGGTCTTTCTTAAAATCTGAAAATTTTATTTTATCCTCAATTTCATTGATTTTGATATTACTATTTATAATTTTTTTACAATCCTCAATTAATTGTGGATCACTGATAATTATAGGTTTTATATTATGATCAATTTTAGAGCCTTCAATTGCTTTGATTGTTATCTCTGTAGAAATACTAGCAGGGTCACCAGCAGAAATTAAAATAACTTTTTTGAAAGGTTTCATTTAAAATATTTATTATCTATTTAACTTATTGATGTTAACAATACTTGCTTCATTATAAAGACGTTTTAAGTGTCTTTCGCTAAAAATTAAGTAATGCTCTTGCATTATTCTGTTTTTTTGCTCTAAGAATGGTTCTTTTTTAGTGAATGATTTTTTGGTATCACAAATAACATAAGTGTATCCGCTATTCCCTACAAATATTGGCTTTGATATTTTGTATAATTCAAGGTTGGTAATAACATTTTGAATTTTGGAACTTAAATCTGCTATTCTTGATTTAATTATATTTATGCTAATATCAGGGTTATTTTTTTGTGTGATAAAATTTAAGTTTTTACAATTTTTTTGTTTTTTTAATATTTTTTTTAAATTATTCTTAACTTTTTCATAAGCTTTTCCTTTTTTTTGAAAATTTATTGAAAATCTTATTTGAGCTATAATAATATTTAACTCTTTTTTGCTAAATTTACCACCTAATCTCTTTGCAAGTATTTTAACAATTTTAATTTTATCTTTAGTTGGAAAACTAATAATTTCACCTTCTTCTAACTTTAATCTATTTCTCTTTACATAATTTGGTAAATCTTCATAAGTTTTCCATCCAACTTTACCTCCAAACTTAGCAGAACTGCCTATGGAAATTTGTTTTGCTAAATCCAGAAAACTTACTCCACTATTCAAAGCAATCTTAACTTTATTAAATAAGTTTTTATTATTATTTCTACTAATCAAAATCTCTGCTAAATCATAAAGATCTTCTGTGTTTTTGTTTTTTTTCTTTTGAATGATTTTTTCAGCTCTTATGTTTAAGTTTTTTAATTGTCTTTTAAATTTATTTTTAAGGACGTAACCCCAAACTAATTGTGATTTATATTTTTCTAACAATGTTGACTTTGGTATTGATAAAGTTTTTAAAAAAATATCTAATTTGTTATTAGAATTTTCAAATTCACTTAAAAGTAATTTATTTGCCTGCGGTGTAATTATCTCAATTATATTTTTATTAAGTTTAACTCCAGCAGATAAAATAACTTTTTCGTTAACAAGAGACTTTAATGATTGGCTATAATAATTTCTTAATTTTTTAAAGTTATTTTTTTTTTCAATTGAAAATAAAAGCAATTTTGCACGGTTTATGACATCTTCCTTTGTAATAGGGTTATTGTTCACAGTGGTCACAATAAAGTTACCACTACCAAAAGCATTGTTTACAAGAGCATTACATAGAAAAACTATTATTATTATTAATTTAAAGTTAGAAATTTTATTAACTATTTTATTCACCTTCAATCCTTGTTTTTATAAATAATTTTAGCTTCATCAATGTCACTTGTTAAATAACAGCCTGCGAACAACCCAATTAGAGTTGGGCCAAATCCAGAAAGTAATGGGGGAAGTTTTTCAGAAGAGCCTAGAGCAAAGATAAAATCTCCAATAAAGTACAGACCAAAACCAACAACCAAAGACAGTGAAATAATGCCTACTTCAATTTTTCTTTCATTACTCCTTAACATTAAGGATGCTGAAAGTAAAATCATAGATATAATCAAAAATGGATGACATATTAATTTAAAAAATTGTAACATATGTTTCGACGTGTTAAGGCCATACTGTTCCATTTGCTTTAAGTATCTTGGGAAATCAAATATAAATATTTTCTCAGGTGCAACAGTCGCTACATTTAAATTATTTTGATCAGATTTTATAAAAATGCTCATTTTTTTTAATTTTTGTTGCTCTAAGTTATTTTTTGTTAATATAACCTCAAAAAGTTTTATATTTTGATCCGAAAATATGGCACGTTTTGCAGAAATTCTTTTTTCAAAAGATTGATCTTGATCATAAACAAAAACATTAACATCATACAAAGTGTTTAAGTCTTCGTTTATTCTACCAGCATTTATTAGTAAGTAAGATTTTTTAGAAATTTGTTTAATCCAAAATCCTTTTGTATCAAATGAAAGCGTCTTCAAGTTTTTTTGATTGAAAAAAATAGTTTGAAGATGATCATATTTTTTGTTTAAAAGTGTTGCGAAAGGATTTAATATTAATATAGACAAAATACCTACTATAAAAAAAGATATTAATATTGGTGAAAGTATTCTCCAAAGAGATAATCCAGATGTTTTTGAAATTATGTAATAGTTTTTTTTTCGCCATTGGTTAAAACAAGATATTGAACCAATTAAGGCAGCAAAAGGTATAACTTTTTGGATGTTACCAATTATTTTTAATAAACCCATACTTATAATATCAAAAATATCAGCTTTGATAACATTATTTACACCTACTTTGTTTGAAGAACGTCTGAATAATTCAATAATATCTATAAAAAATATAACTATTATCAAAGAGAATAATGCAAATAAAAAATATTTAAAAATATCTTTTGTAAAATATTTATAGAGAATTAGAGGGTAATTATTTGTTTGAAGCATTTTAGACTTAACCTGCTAATTAAAAAAAGTTCTTATTAATTTGAGAATTTAAAAAAATAAAACAAACAAATAAAATAGAAATAGGAAATAAATACATCAATGGTATCAACGAAATATCGTCATGAACTAAATTTTTTAAAATTATAACTAGACTTTGAAGTGTAAAAACTGTTCCAATTGCAAATGTCTTTTTATATGTTGACATTACTCTTGAATAATTATCTTTAAGTATTGTCAACATTACAATTAAAGTAAAAATAATGGGCATAAATGTGATTGTGTTTCTAGTATGAGCTTCTGCTAATAATTTACCTTGGTTTTTAAGCTTTTTATCTGCCTTTTTTATTAATTCTAAGAAACTATACTCATTATATTCAATAACTCTTGCGCCAAGTGGTTTTTTATCATCTTTTTGCACTTTGATATCATAATTATCAAAATTAAGAATTGTTGAACGACCCTTTTTATCTGTAGATATTCTTATACCATCAATCATTGTTAAATAGATAATCTTATCAATGTTGACTAAACCTTTTTTTGAAAAATATTCAACTATTTGCAATTTGTTAGTACGATCCTGAATAAATATTTCTTCTAAATTATTACCCGCGATAGATTTACCCACAAATATTGTTTGGTTTTTATTAATGTCAATAAATACATTATCTCTTAAAATAAATTCTTGATCGCTATTTCTAATTTGACTTTGTAAAGTTTTGAAATTTTTATAAGTTTTTGGAAGAATAAAATGTGAGATCATTAATAAACTTAGAGAAGAAACTAAAGCTACTAAAAGAGCTGGGGCACTAATTTTTAAAGGACTAATACCGGCCGATTTCATTACTATAATTTCTCTATCATTTTCAAGTTTTAAATAAGTAATCATGCAACCTACAAAAGTTCCAAAAGGGAGTGCAATCAATAACCAACTTGGCATGCTGAACAAAGATAAAACAAAAAAATCTGAAAGATCTGCACCTTGCTCAATTATTAACTTTATACTTTTAAAAGATTGACTTAACCATATAACCGCAAGAAACACAGATGTTGAAGTGAAAACACTTTTAGAAGTTTGTTTAAATATATAACTTGTTAAAATCATAAAAAAACATTATCAGAAAAGTTATAATTAATTACTCTTAAATATCTTTACTACTATATATTAATTAACTAAATACAATAGTACAAATTAGATTAAAGGAAAAAAAATGCTTGTTAATAATAGGTTTGTAAAATTTAAATTTGAAAAACAAAATGAAAATTTTAAACTTGATGATAATAATATAATAAATGTTTTATTTTATTCTGAAAAAAACCTGCTTTTATCTGATGGTTTATCTAATCATGGAAGCTTAGCTAAATTTTTAAAAAAAATGGTTCAGAATAATTCTACTAACTCCTGTATGGTAAGGTCCGAGAGAGGAAGCTTTCTTTTAATAAAAAGAAAAAATAATAGCAACGAACTAACGCATAAATATTTAGAAGATCTGGGTGGTAATATATTTAATAAAACTAAATCTATAGGATGTTCTGAAGTAAGAATTTTTGAAAACAATCATGATACAAATAAACAGATTGCTTTAGGTATTTTATTGGGTTCATATAAGTTTAACAATTATAAAAAAAATAAATCAAATGAAGTCGTTAATGTAAAATATGTCTCATTTATCTGTAAGGAACCAAAAAAACACTCTGAAATAGTCCAAGAAATAAAAAATATTGCCAATGGTGTTTTTACTGCAAGAGATTTAGTCTGGCAGCCACCAAATATCCTTTTCCCGTCCAGCTTTGCTAATGAGTGTAAAAGACTCAATAAAATTGGTGTTAAGGTTAGTGTATATAACGAGAAACAGTTGAAAAAACTTGGAATGGAAGCTCTGTTAGCAGTTGGACGAGGTTCAAGAAAAGATAGTCAAGTTGTTGTTATGGAATGGTTAGGTGGAAAAAAAGGATCCTCTCCTATGGCATTTATCGGTAAAGGTGTTTGTTTCGATTCAGGTGGATTATCTTTAAAACCACCTAAGTCTATGGAAGACATGAAATGGGATATGGGTGGAGCAGCAACGGTAACAGGATTGATTGAAGCCGCATCTTTGTCTAAAATCAAACATAATATAATTGGTATATTGGGGCTTGTTGAAAACATGCCTGATGGCGATGCGCAAAGGCCTGGTGATGTTGTTAAATCATTATCAGGTCAAACAATTGAAGTTTTGAATACAGATGCAGAAGGAAGGTTAGTATTAGCTGACTTACTTTCTTGGGCAGAAAAAAAATACAAGCCAAAGTTTATGATTGATCTAGCCACACTAACTGGAGCAATGATAGTAGCTTTAGGTAACACTAGAGCAGGATTATTTTCAAATAACAAAGATATTTCTAAAGCTATTTTTGATGCTGGTGAGATTTCTGGAGAAAAAGTTTGGGAAATGCCTATGGATGATGATTATGATCAATTAATAAAAACTGAAATTGCTGATATGAAAAATATTGGAGGACCTGGAGCTGGATCTATTACAGCTGCATGTTTTTTAAAACGACATGTTGAAAAAACACCTTGGGCTCATTTAGATATTGCTGGAGTTACATGGAAAAATAAATCCACTCCTTCAATTCCATATGGGGGTGTAGGTTGGGGTGTTAAAATGCTATATCAGTTAATTAAACATTATTAGTATTATTAAAGTAAATTTTAAAAATATTTATAAAAAAGTTGATTGTTTAGATTAATACATATATTTAAAAATTTTGGAGAATTTAATGACAGTTGAAAATACTTTATCTATTATAAAACCAGACGCTACTAGGAGAAATTTAACAGGTTCAATAAATGCTAAATTTGAAGAAACTGGATTAAATATAGTTGCACAAAAACGGTTACAGTTAACTAAGTCTATGGCTCAAAAATTTTATGAAGTTCACAAAGATAGACCTTTTTTTAATGATTTGGTTGACTTTATGATTTCAGGCCCTGTAATCGTTCAAGTTCTTAGAGGTGAAAATGCTGTAAAGATTAATAGAGAAGTTATGGGGGCTACTAATCCAAAAGAAGCAGAAAAAAGTACTATAAGAAGTATGTTTGCAGAAAGTATAGAAGCGAATTCGGTCCATGGCTCTGACAGTTCTGAAAATGCAAAATCTGAAATTGCATTCTTTTTTGCTGAGATCGAATTAATTTATTAATTGTTAAACCAGGAAAATGGCCATTAATGCTACAATTGCAATAATTATTATTGTACTGTAAGTTGTATACTTTAAGAAATTTTCATAAAAAAATTTATGTTCTTCTGTTTCTTTGTCTATTTTATTATTCATATTACTCTCCTTGGGTTTCTATAATTACTAATAAAAAAATGTAATGATGTTTTATTATACTTATTAGGCGTTGTGTTTATGACTAGAACCTCAAATATAACTTACTTAAACTTAAATTTTCCATCCATCAAAAATAACACTTTTATTTAAAGTATTTTCAACCATTGAACCTATTATAAAGGAATTATAACCAGCCTCGTTTATATTCCTTATTACTGTTTCTGCATCTTTTTTATTTACAAAAACTAAAAGTCCAATGCCGCAGTTGAAAGTTTTTACTAATTCAAAAAGAGAAATATTTGCTATACTTTGAAGCCATTTAAATAATGGAGGAAGTTCATAATCTTTCATTTTAAATTTAATTGTCAGGTTTTTATTAAATGCTCTAGGTGGATTTTCAATTAATCCTCCACCAGTTATATGAACTATTGATTTTATTTTATGATTTTGATTTCCTGCTAAAAATGCCTTTGTATATAAAATTGTAGGCTCCATCAATATATCTGCAAGTAATTTAGTATTATCAAATTGAGCTTTTTGAAATATGTTAATTGATTGAGTTTCTAATACTTTTCTTACTAGTGAATAGCCGTTTGAATGTATTCCACTACTAGATATGCCAATAACATAATCACCACTCTTAATTGAATTTTTTTTAAAAAGATAATTTCTTTCTACAGCTCCAACACAAAAGCCAGCTAAGTCAAAATTATGCTGTTCATAATGTCCTGGCATTTCAGCAGTCTCACCGCCAATAAGTGCACACCCTGACTGCTTGCATCCTTCAGCTATTCCTTTAATAACTTCGATTGCTATATCTTTATCTAATTTTCCTGTAGCAAAATAATCCATAAAAAAAAGTGGCTTTGCCCCTTGAGCTAATACATCATTTGCGCACATTGCTACCAAATCAATTCCAATATTAAAATATGACTTGGTTTTAATAGCCAATTTTAATTTTGTTCCAACACCATCTGTACTGGAAATAAGAATTGGATCTTTAAAGTTAGCTTTTTTTAAATCAAATAATCCACCAAATCCACCTAGTTCTCCTGAAGCACCTTTGATTGAAGTAGCTTTTGTAATATGAGAAATTTCAGAAATAAGTTTATTACCCTCATCAATATCCACGCCTGAATCTTTGTATGTTATTGTGTTATTACTTTTGTTGTTTGGGTTCTTTACCATTTCAATTCTATTTTTAATATGTAAAAAGTTAAGACGATTAATACTCAATGAAAGTTAATCTTAGATTTATATATTGATATATCGATGTTATAATTATATATCAATTAAAAAAAATTAGGCACAATTTAAATGTCATTAAAATATTCTAAAATAGTTCTAATCGTAATCTCTAAAATATTTCTTTTTATTTCAATATCCTCTGCTTCAATAAATGATGATTGTCAGAATTCGTCATTTTATATAAAAAATATAAGCGTAGACCTAACAAAAGAATCAATTAATGAAGCAAGATCTGAAGCAGAATATAAAGCAAAATTGTTAGGTATGAAAAGACTAATTGATAGGTTAATTGTTAAAAAAAACAATCTTAATTTTAAGAAACATAAAATTTCAATATTAGTTGATTATTTGAAAATTAACAAGGAAGCCAACAGTGATAAAAGATACTTAGCTAATTTTGATATTTGTTTTAATAGAAACTTAATTATTAATTTTTTCCGTAAAAACAGACTTCAATATGCCGAAACGTATAGAGAGCCTATATCTATTCTTCCAATATTCAAAGGACCTAGAGGCTTTGTAATGTGGGATGAAAAAGACGAATGGTATAAAATATGGAAAAAAAAATTAGGTTCACTAGATGGTTTAGTAAAATTAAAACTTGCTGTCGGTAACTTTCAGTTAAATAGAATTATAAGTGCTAATACTTTGTTAAATTCAGAGAAGCAACTTATTCATAAATTAATTAAAAACGAAAAAACAAACGCCTTATTAATAGTTATAGCAGAACCTGTTTTACAAACTGATGGAAAAACTTTTTTAAGTACTTATGCTAAGTATTATAATTTTAAAGGAGAATTAATAAATACTGTTTATAGAAATAAAATACCCCTTAAGAAGACCTCTTCTATATATAATGTAGATAAAGCTATAATAACAAAAGAAATACTAAAAATAACTGGTTCAATTGAAAAAAATTGGAAACAAAATAATTTAATAGATACCACTATTGTAAATGAAGTGGAATTAACAATCCCAATAACCTCAACATTTTCTACTAAATTAGAAAATGAATTATTATTTAATGATAAGGTAGTATATGTAAAATCAACAGAGGGTTTTCTCGATAAAGGTATTATTAAAATAAGTAATGAGATTATTTTTTATAAAAACAAAACATTGAAAAGTTTTCAAAATATTACAAGAAGTATATTTAATTCTCCTAAACAATTGAAATACAAAAAGGATCTTTATGTAAATCAAAAGGATATTAGTGTTTGGCCTATGGTTTTAAAAAAACTAGAAAATTTACCTTTTATTATTGATATTCAGGTTGCATCAATCACTAGCTCAGAAGGCAGAATTTTAGTGAAGTTTATGGGAAATAAAAAGACTTTCTTTAAAGCTATAAATGAAAAAAAATTAACATTCAAAAATTTAAATTCGAGACAATATATACTTGTTTATTAAACGAAATTGAGGTGCTGATCGTGTCAGATTATTCAAAAAAATATTATCTTTATGCGTTATTATTAGCACTTTTTTTTATTATAATTTATTTGTTTGAGGTCTTAGCTCCGTTTGCTATAGCTTTTATTATTGCTTATTTAGTAAATCCTTTAAAAATATTTTTTGATAAGTACCTCAATCAAACTTTTTCTAGTTTTATTTCTGTAGTAATTTTTATTTTAGGTTGTATTTCTATTTTAATTTTAATTTTACCTATTATAACTTTTCAAATACAAAATTTAATAACCATTTTGCCAGAATACTTGAGTGATGCTCAAATTTTTATAAAAGAAATAAATAGCA
>MDTC01211742.1_pt1 | contig 10311 bp, 6 predicted proteins | sample 811181 | NCBI WGS metagenome assembly MDTC01 (sample SAMN05326644, study PRJNA326480) | marine metagenome | isolation source: seawater | place: Pacific Ocean: North | collected 2011
CTGGATATGCCTCTCTTCCAGGTGGTCTTCTTAATAAAAGAGACATTTGTCTATATGCTACTGCTTGTTTAGATAAATCATCATAAACGATTAAAGCATGCATTCCATTATCTCTAAAATATTCTCCAATAGTACAACCAGTGTAAGGAGCTAAAAATTGTAAAGGAGCGGAATCTGAGGCAGTAGCTGCAACTATTGTTGTATATTTTAAGGCTCCAGCTTCCTCTAAAGTTTTTGTTATTTGAGCAACAGTTGAACGTTTTTGTCCAATAGCAACGTAAACACAATATAATTTTTTCTTTTCATCGCTAGACTCATTTATTTTTTTTTGATTTATAATTGCATCAATTGCCACTGCAGTTTTTCCAGTTTGTCTGTCACCAATTATTAATTCTCTTTGTCCTCTGCCTATTGGGATCAGCGAGTCTATTGACTTTAATCCAGTTTGCATTGGCTCGTTAACTGATTGTCTAGGTATAATCCCAGGTGCTTTTACTTCGACTCTTTTCTTTTCGATCTTGGTTGAAAGCTGCTCTTTTCCATCAATAGGATTACCAAGACCATCTACAACCCGCCCAAGTAATTCTTTCCCTACAGGTACGTCTACAATAGCATTAGTTCTTTTAACAGTATCACCCTCTTTAATTTTTCTATCATCTCCAAAAATAACTACACCAACATTATCGTTTTCTAAATTTAAAGCCATTCCTTTAGAGCCATCTTCAAACTCAACCATTTCACCTGCTTGAACATTATCTAAACCGTAAACTCGCGCGATACCATCTCCAACTGATAAAACTTTTCCAATTTCAGAAACTTCGGCTTTTTCACCAAAATTTTTAATTTGATCTTTTAATAGTTTAGTTATTTCTGATGGATTGATTGCCATTTTAATTTTCTATCATTAATTGTTCATATTTTTTAAGTTTATTTTTTATTGAAGTATCGATCATAAAACTTCCTAATTGAATTTTCAATCCTCCTAATAAATCTTCATCTACACTATAATTTATCTTTATGGTTGATCCGATTGATTTTGAAAGATCATTACTAATATTAACAAGTTCATCTTTTGATAAACTTTTTGAAGAAACTAATGTCGCTTTTATTTCTCCTCTTTTCTTCGATGAAAGATTTAAGAAATTTTTTAAAATACTGTAGAGAAAAAATATTCGTCTTTTTCTAATTAAAAGAAATAAAAAATTTTTTAAGTTTTTTGGAAAACTTAATTTTTCAGAAATTATATTTATCATATTAGATTGATTTTCTATGGTATGAGTTGGATTTTTAATGAAATTTGTAAGTTCAATACTAGCATTGTATAGATTCAAAAAATCTTTAACTTTATTTTCAATTTCATCTATTTCAATACTTTCACTAGCTACTTCGAAAAGTGCTCTCGCGTATCTTTCTGAGGTTTCGTTTGAAAATGAAGTATTTGATGCCACTTATTTAATCCTGGTTATGAAGTCCTTATGAAATAAAAGAGTTTTCGTATCATAAGAGAATATCAGTATCAAGTTACCAATTTAAAAACTATGTAAAATTAACAGGATCAACATCAACCGTGAGTTTAATTTTTGAAGAAATTTTTAAATTATCCAGTAATTTTGCAATTTTTTTTTGATATAGCTGAGAGTTACTAGATCTAATTAGCAGTCTACATCTAAATTTTTTTTTTAATTTTAGAATAGGTGCTTCTACTGGTCCCATTATTTCTAAGCCAGTAATTGATTTTAATTTCATCTTTATTTCCTGCGCACCTCTAAAGCTTAAATCTTTAAAATTTGAAGAAACTATAACTGCAATAAGTCTTGAAAAAGGAGGAAGTTTATTTTTTTTTCTTAAAATTAGTTCATTTTCTAAAAACTCTTCAGGATTACTTTTAATTAAATTATTTAAAATCAGATTTTTGGGTGATAGGGTTTGATAAATAATTAATGAACTAGAGCTAAACCTTCCTGCACGGCCACTGAGTTGATGATAAAGTTGAATATTTTTTTCAGTTGCTCTCAAATCATATCCTCTTTCAGAAAAATCAGCATCTATTACTACGATGCAGTTTAATTTGGGAAAATTAAACCCTTTAGAAATCATTTGAGTTCCGATTAATATATCGATTTTATTGTCATTAATCTTTTTAAATAACAATTGAGTTTCATCTTTTTTTTTCATGAAATCACTTGAAAAAATACTTATCTTATTATTTGGAAAAATATTTTTTACCTCATCGAATATTTTTTCAACACCTGAACCATACATTACAAAATCGCAATCATTTTCTTTTTTGCATTTACTTTTAATACTTGTTTCATACCCACATTGATGACAGATGGCTTTATTTTTTGATTTATGGAAAGTTAAGTAAAGTGAACAATTTGTGCAAATATGCTTATACCCACATTTTTTACATACAAGAAAAGGAGCAAATCCTCTTCGATTAATAAAAAATAATACCTGCTCTTTTCTTCTTAAATATTCTTTGACTAATTGAATAGTTTCATCAGATATATATTTATTCTTAATTTTATTAATTTTCAAATTTATAATTTTTGTTTTAGGAAGAGGATAGTTATTGTATCTTTTAAATATTTTTACATGTCTATATTTTTTATTTTTAATATTATTATAAGTTTCTACAGAAGGAATTGAAGAAACAAGGTGAATAGGAATATTCTCAAATGAAGCCCTAGAGATTGCCATATCTCTTGCATTATAAATTACTCCTTCATCTTGTTTATAGGATGTGTCATGTTCTTCATCGACAATAATTATTCCAAGTTTTTTAAAAGGTAAAAATAAAGAGGATCTAGCGCCAATTATTAATTTAATTTTATTTTGAATTATTCCTTTCCAAATTTTTCGCTTATTTTTTGGTGTAATTCTTGAGTGCCAAATTGCAGGTGAAAATCCAAAAAATTCTTCAAATCGAGTTTTAAATTGATTTGTCAAAAAAATTTCAGGAAGTAAAACTAATGCCTGTTTATCCTTTTTAATTACTTTTTTAATTTTTTCAAAGTAAACAATTGTTTTACCAGAGCCTGTAGTACCTTGAAGAACCGATACGTTAAATTTCTCATTATCTTCAAGAAATTTAAGTGAGTTTTTTTGCTCTTTGTTAAGTAAATATTTAGTAGGTTTTATTACTTTTGGGTTTTCTATAATCTCATCTTTTGAAAATAGGTTCTTTCCATGACCTATACACATTTTAAGTGTTAAACCCTTAGGAACCATATTATACATAGAAAACCACTCTATAAAATTAATTAATTTTTCATCAATAGAAAAGTTTTTAATCTTTTTGTTTATATTTTTTATTTTAATTGCTTTTGACACTGAATTAGTATTTCCCCACACAACCCCTATTTCAGTTTTTTTTCCGAAAGGAATTTCTACTATATCGCCCTTTTTATATATCTTTTTATTATCTTGATTGTATGTAAATGGAAAATTAAATACTTTTGGCAATAACACTTGTAATTTCATGGCCGAATAGTAGTTGAATTTTTTTTAATTAAAAATGAATTGGTCTTTTATCAACAGCCAAAGCTGCTTCTTTTATTGCTTCTGTGTGAGTTGGATGTGCATGACAGGTTCTAGCTATATCTTCTGAGCTAGCTCCAAATTCCATAGCTAAAGCCATTTCAGCAATCATATCGCCACAATGAGGACCAATGATATGTACTCCTAAAACTTTATCTGTATCTTTATCAGCTAAGATTTTCACAAAACCCTCAGTTTGATTGTTAACCTTAGCTCTTGAGTTAGCTAGAAAAGGAAATTTTCCAACTTTATAAGCCTTGTTTTCAGATTTGAGCTGTTCCTCTGTTTTACCAACTGTAGCAACTTCCGGGGATGTATAAATAACACCAGGAATAACATTATAATTAACATGGCCTGCCTGTCCGGCTAAAATTTCCGCTACTGCTATACCCTCATCTTCAGCTTTGTGAGCTAGCATTGGTCCTTTGATAACATCACCTATTGCATAAATATTATCAACTGAAGTTTGTAATTTTTCATTAACTTTAATTCTTCCTTTTTCATCTTTTTTTATACCATTTTTTAATAAATTTAATCCCTCGGTGTAAGGCTTCCTTCCAACGGATACTAAAACTTTATCTGCCTCGATTATTTCTTCTTTTAAAGTTTTATTATCAACAAATTTTATTAAAACAGAATTTTTCTTATCTTGTACTGATAAAACTTTTGAATTTAATTGGAACTTAATACCTTGTTTGCTTAATATTTTTTGAAATTCTTGTGAAACTTCTCGGTCCATACCAGGTGTAATGTGATCTAAATACTCTATTACATTAACTTCTGCTCCTAATCTTGACCAAACAGATCCCATTTCTAAACCAATATAACCTCCTCCAATTACTACTAATTTTTTTGGAACCTTATTTAATGAAAGAGCTCCAGTAGATGAGATTATATTTTTTTCATCAATTACTATACCAGGCAAAGAGCTAACCTCTGAACCAGTTGCAATTACAATATTTTTGGTTTTATAACTCTTTTTTTCATTATTATCATACACTACAACGTCATTTTTAGATAAAAGCAGCCCTTTTCCTTTTAAATAAGTAACTTTATTTTTTTTAAATAAAAATTCTACTCCTTTAGTAAGAACTTTAACTGACTTATCTTTATTGGACATCATTTTTTCTATATTTAGTTTTATGTCACTGATTTCTATTCCCTGTTGGTTAAAATCTTTTTTAGCTTTATGGAAATTTTCAGATAAATTTAACAAACTTTTTGATGGGATGCATCCAACATTAAGACATGTACCTCCCAATGCACCTCTTGACTCTACACATGCAGTTTTTAACCCTAACTGAGCTGCTCTTATGGCGCAAACATATCCTCCCGGCCCTCCACCTATTATGATTACATCAAAATTGTAGTCTTTCATTAGATATTTAGAAAAAGCCTTTTAGGTTGTTCTAAAGAGTCTTTTACTATCTTTAAAAAAGAAACGGCTTCTTTGCCATCTATTATTCTATGATCATAAGATAAAGCTAGATACATCACAGGTCTCACTTCTACATTACCATTAATTGCAATAGGTCTTTGAACAATATTGTGCATTCCTAAGACTGCCGATTGAGGTGGATTTAATATAGGAGTTGATAGCATAGAACCATATATGCCACCATTTGTTATTGTAAAAGTTCCACCTTGCAAATCATCGATGGTAATTTTTCCTCCTTTAGCTTTTTCGCCTAATTCAATAATATTTTTTTCAATTTCTGCAAATGACATCTCGTCTGTTTCTCTTAGAACTGGCACTACTAAACCTCTATCTGTTCCAACCGCTATACTTATATTATAATAATTTTTATATACAATTTCGTCATTTTGAATTTCAGCATTAATTGATGGAAAGTTCTTTAAACCTATAACGCAAGACTTTACAAAAAAAGACATAAAGCCAAGTTTTACTCCGTATTTCTTTTGAAAATCTTCTTTATATTGATTTCTCATAGAAATAACTTCTGTCATATCAACCTCATTAAATGTTGTTAACATTGCTGCATTTTCTTGAGCTTCTTTTAATCTTTTTGCTATTGTTAATCTAAGCCTGGTCATTTTAATTCTTTCTTCAGGACCGTGTTCAATTTTTCGTTTTGAAGGTGATGGTTTTGATCCCATTAAACTCATGATATCTTCTTTTAAAACTAGACCGTGTTTACCTGATCCTTGAATTTTTTCTAAATCTATTTTGGCCTCAGTCGCCATTTTTCTTGCTGCTGGTGAAAACGATAAATCTGATTTTTGCACTTTTTCTTTTTGTTCTTGCTCCTCTTCATGAAAGTCATCTAATATCAAAGGTTCCTCTTCTTTAAGTTCTAATGGTATTTTTTCTTCTTTTAAAGCCTCAGGTGCTTTTCTAGATTCTTTTAAAACTTGTTTTTGTTTTTTTGGTGGAGAGTAATCTTTAACTTCTTTAATAGTATCTGAAATATTTTTTGCTGACCCATTTATCATACCGAGTAAGGTGCCGACATTTACAGTTTCTCCCTCTTTAACTGAAATATTTCCTAAAACACCATTTGATGGAGAGGGCACTTCAACGTTAACTTTATCAGTTTCTAACTCTACTACTGGTTCATCTGCAGAAACTTTTTCTCCTTGACTTTTAAGCCACCTAGAAACAGTAGCTTCTGTTACAGACTCTCCCAATGTTGGTACTATAATTTTTTCTGACATTTACTTCCCTAATACCTTTTCTAATATTTCTTTTTGTTGTGCAAGATGTTTATTTAGATTTCCAGTCGCAGTTGAAGATGAAGCTTTTCTTCCCACATATTTTACCTTATCTTTAGTAAAGTATATTATTTCTAGCGTTCTATCTATGTAATTTCTTACAGTATTCCATGCTCCCATATTTTTTGGTTCCTCTTGACACCAAATGAATTCGGCATTTTCATATTTTTTTAATAAATTTGCTAATGTTTTTGCTGGAAAAGGATATAATTGTTCAATACGGATGAATACCACTTTGCTATTTTGTGCACTTTCTCTAGCTTCTATTAAATCATAGTAAATTTTTCCTGAACACATAACTACTTTTTCTATATCCTTGTCTTTGTTTAGTTTAATTAAATCTTTATTTTTTAAATAAGCATCATCTTCTAAAACTCTATGAAAAGTACTTTTTTTTGTAAATTCATTTAAGTTTGAAACACATCTTTTGTGTCTTAATAAAGACTTTGGTGTCATTACTATTAAAGGTTTTCTAAAGCCTCTATGCATTTGTCTTCTCAATGCATGAAAATAATTTGAAGGCGTAGTGCAATTCACTACTTGTATATTTTCACCTGCACATAATTGTAAAAATCTTTCTAATCTTGCAGAAGAATGCTCTGGCCCTTGACCTTCATATCCATGTGGCAATAACATTACAAGTCCGCTTGCTCTACCCCATTTTGACTCACTTGATGTAATAAACTGATCTATAATTACCTGAGCACCGTTAGCAAAATCACCAAATTGCGCTTCCCATAAGACTAATGTCTCTGGTTCAGATATAGAATATCCAAATTCAAAGCCTAAGACTGCAAACTCAGATAACAAACTATCAATTATTTCAAATCTTTTTTGATTATCATCAATATTATTTAAAGGTATGAATCTATCGTGATTCTCTTGGTTTCTTAATACTGCATGTCTTTGACTGAAAGTTCCACGGCCTGAATCTTGTCCTGAAAGCCTTACAGAAAACCCTTCTGTTAATAAAGTACCAAAAGCAAGATTTTCTGCTGTAGACCAGTCTACTGATTTATTTTCTTCAAATATTTTATATCTTAAATCAAAAATTTTTTTTATAGTTTTATGCGTATTAAGATTATTGGGTATAGTAGAAATTTTTTTTCCTATTTTTATTAATTTATCCTTACTTACCCCGCTTAATCCTCTTTTATCTTTACCTAATCCAGGTTTAAATCTTGACCACGCCCCTTCAAACCAAGTTAATTCTGACTTGTAAGTTTTGGAAGACTCAAATTCTTTTTCTAAAAATTTTTTATATTCATTTTTTTTCTGTTCTATTTCTGATAAAGATGTCAAACCCTCATTTGAAAGTCTTTTTCCATAAATATTTAATGTTGAGGGATGAGTCTTAATTTTTTTATACATTATAGGCTGAGTAAAAGATGGTTCGTCTCCCTCATTATGGCCGAAACGTCTATAGCAAACCATATCGATGACTACATCTCTATTAAATTTTTGCCGATACTCAGTTGCAATTTTTGCACAATGTACCACTGCTTCGGGATCGTCTCCATTGACATGGAAAATAGGAGCTTGAGCAATTTTTGCAACATCAGATGGATAAGGGGAAGATCTTGCAAATCTTGGAGCAGTAGTAAAACCTATTTGATTATTTACAATTATATGAATTGTTCCTCCAATATTGTGTCCAGGTAATCCAGACATTGCAAAGCATTCAGCTACTATTCCTTGACCAGCAAATGCGGCATCTCCGTGCATTAAAACTGGTATTACTTTTGTTCTATCTTTATCTTTATGATAAAATTGTTTTGCCCTTACTTGTCCTAAAACTACAGGATTAACAGCCTCTAAGTGAGATGGGTTATCTGTTAAACTTATATGTACCGAATTACCATCAAACTCTCTGTTAGATGAAGCTCCCAAATGGTATTTAACATCTCCCTCAAAATCTTTTTTTTGAGTTACACTCTTTCCAAAAAATTCACTAAATATAGACTTGTAAGGTTTTCCCATAACGTTTGCTAATACATTCAACCTTCCTCTATGTGGCATTCCAATTTTAATTTCTTTTGCTCCTAAATTTCCTCCTCGCTTTATAATCTGTTCTAAAGCTGGAATAAGTGACTCACCTCCATCCAAACCAAATCTTTTGGTTCCAACAAATTTTACATGTAAATATTTTTCAAAACCTTCAGCCTCTACCATCTTATTAAAGATTGCCTTTTTTCCATTTTCAGTAAATCTAATTTCTTTTTCAGGTCCTTCAATTCTATTTCTGATCCATGTTTTTTCGTCTGGATCTCCCATATGCATAAATTCATAACCAATATTTGAACAGTAAGTTTTTTTAAGTATATTTAATATTTCATTTAAACTTCCTTGTTTAAGACCAAGGACTCCATCCAAAAAAATTTTTCTTTGAAAATCTTTTTTTGTAAAACCATATGTTTCTGGTCTTAACTCTGGATGCTCTTCTTTTTGAAGTAAACCTAAAGGATCTAGACTTGCAATTAAATGTCCTCTAATTCTATAAGCTCTAATTAGCATGATGGCTCTTACAGAGTCTTTTGTTGCCTGTTTTGTACCCTCTGAATTAATTTCTTGAGAATTTTCTTCTTTTATTTTTTTAGCTAATGGCTCTAAAACTATTTTTTTATTTTTTCTCTCTGGAGACCAACTAGGACCTTTCAAATCTTTGTAAATTAGTTTTTGTTCATCACTTAAACCTTCAAAAAATTGTCTCCAACTTTCAGGTAAAGATTTAGGGTCTGAAAGATAATCTGCATAAAATTCATTTATAAACTCAGCATTGTTGCCTTCCAGGAAAGAAGTTTTTTTATAAGTTATATTATTTTTTGATGATGACATTTAATAATTTATTTTAACATAGATTATCAAAATTTAACCATTAAGTTTTTGCAAAAGAGTTTTTCCTATATCGGCTGGAGATTTTGAGATAGTAATACCAGCTGATTTCATTACCTCTATTTTATCATTAGCTCCACCTTTTCCTCCTGATATTATAGCACCAGCATGCCCCATTCTTCTTCCTGGGGGTGCAGTTAATCCTGCTACAAATCCTACAGTTGGTTTTTTTATTTTTTCTTTTTTTAAAAATTCAGCTGCTTCTTCCTCGGCAGATCCTCCAATTTCACCTATCATAACTATAGACTTTGTTTCTTCATCTTTTAAGAATAATTCTAAACAATCAATAAAATTTGTTCCATTAATTGGATCCCCACCTATTCCAATGCAGGTAGATTGACCCATTCCGTTTGTTGAAGTTTGAGCTACTGCTTCATATGTTAAGGTTCCTGATCTAGAAACTATTCCGACTGATCCTTTCTTGTGAATATTTCCTGGCATGATTCCTATTTTACATTCATTTGGTGTTATAATTCCTGGACAATTAGGACCAATTAATCTTGAAGAACTTTTTTTTAATTCTTGTTTTACTTTAAGCATATCAATTACTGGTATCCCTTCTGTGATGCATACAATTAATTCAATCTTTGCATTAATAGCTTCTATTATCGCTCCAGCTGCAAACTTGGGTGGCACATATATCATAGATGCATCAGCAGAAGTCTGATCTTTAGCTTCTTGCACTGTATTAAAAACTGGTAAATTTAAATGTTTTTGACCTCCCTTTTTAGGAGTGACTCCTCCAACTAATTGAGTGCCATAGCTTAAAGCTTGTTCTGAATGAAATGTTCCATGCGTTCCGGTAAACCCTTGGCAAATAACTTTTGTTTTTTTATTTACTAGAACTGACATTTATTTAATTGCTTCTACAATTTTTTTTGCAGCATCATTAAGGTCAGATGCAGATAATATTTTTAAATTAGATTTATCTAAAATTTCCTTGCCTTCTTTAAAATTAGTTCCTGCTAACCTAACAACTAATGGTATAGATAAATCTATTTCTTTAGCTGCATCTAATACACCTTGAGCAAGAACATCACATCTCATTATTCCACCAAAAATATTAATTAAAATTCCTTTAACATTTTTATCTGAAAGAATTATTTTAAATGCAGCTGAAACTTTTTCTTTTGATGCTCCTCC
>MDTC01181647.1_pt1 | contig 10310 bp, 9 predicted proteins | sample 811181 | NCBI WGS metagenome assembly MDTC01 (sample SAMN05326644, study PRJNA326480) | marine metagenome | isolation source: seawater | place: Pacific Ocean: North | collected 2011
TCAAAATACAATCAATATTCGGGTCAGCAAGAATTTCTTCCGGGCTCTGAACCTTGGGAATACCATACATTTCCGCCTTTTTCTGGCTTTCTTCGGCATCTAGGCTGCCGCATGAAACAATTTCCAATTCATCAAATTTGGCACAAGTTTGAATATAGATGTCACTTATGCGACCCGTTCCAATCAGACCAATTTGGAAAGGTTTATGTACATTATTCATCATTTTCTGCGGGCTCATAAAGAGGTAGAAAATCTGGTGGCATTGGACCTTTATTTCTTCCACCTTGCTGCATTTGTTCCCATGCGTGGGCCAGCACACCAACAGAGCGAGATAGACAAAATAATCCCCGTGATAAAGCAGATGGAAAACCAAGCTCACAGAATATTACTGCTGTTGCACCATCAATATTCATAGCGATTGGTCGATTGTTGCGTTGTTTGCCGATGCGTTCTCTTACTGCTTCTCCAATTTCTGCAAACCGCCCACTTACGGTGCCTTCCTTAGCTGCTTCTTTTACCAATGCCATAAGGCGTGGTGCGCGTGGGTCGACAGGTTTATGAAATCGATGCCCAAAACCAGAGATGTATTTTCCAAATTTTGCGCGCCATTCATCTAACCCCTCAATGACAGCCATATCCAATGCGATGCCGTCATCCATTTTTGCTGCAATTGAATAGTACAGTTCGGCACATTGCTCGCCAGCTCCCCCATGGACATCACCGAGCATGTTTACAGCAGTGGCCATTGCATTATTAAGTCCAACGCCGCACGTTGCCGCCATTCTTGCGGCTGCGATGGAAGGTGCTTGAGGGCCGTGATCAACGCCTGCCACCAAAGCGGCTTCCAGTAATTCGCTTTGCTTTCGGCTTGGTAAATCACCACGAACCATCAGCCAGATCATTTGCGGAAATGCGACATTTCCAATCAAGTCCTCGATGGGCCGCCCTCGAAACGCGATCTTGCCGGGTTCCATGTCGATGATTGATGTACGCCACCAATGCCTTACGGCTCGTTGTTCATTATAGTTGCTCATTTGCCATTGACCTCCTTTTACTGCGTCGCCTAGCCATCAGGATTAATGAGGACAAAGTAATATTTATTGCCCCTGCATATTTGTAATACCCCATAGAAAAGTGATATTTGGTATCAAAGAGATTGGAAAATTAGGTTCTCATTTCTGAAGCTTTTCCATTAGGAGTATTGTACTTTCTTTGGGCTGCAAGGCGTGTTGGTGCATTGCGAGCACCATAACCTTGGTAACCGTTCTTGCGTTGTACAACTTCGAAGAAAAACCCATCAAAAATAGGGGTTGAGTAGATTTGGAAGTATTCACTTTTGTCGTGCTTGGAATATAAAATATTTCCTGCTTTTAGCTTTGAGACAAAATCGGTATCAAGGTCAAATAAAACTTCAAGATCAGAATAATAATTGGCTGAAATTTCCAAACGTGGAAAACCTGAAGAGTTTAGCTGATCAGATGTTTCAAAAATATCGTCTGTTAGAAAAGCCATGTGCTGAACTCCCGCACCTACTCTTTCAGCAAGAAATGCCCCCGCAAATGTATGGTGAGAGTCCGCCCCATTAAGGTTTAAGCGCACCTCTCCTTCTGGGCTTTCAATGACTTGACTTAATACTACGCCTGATGGATCAGCCACATCAACCACGGACGACTTTTCCATTTCAAAAGTTGAAACGAAATATAGAAGCCAACTTTGCATTTCATCATATTTCATTGTTTGAGCGATGTGATCTATGCGGCGCAGTCCAGCAGGCGGCACGGCTTGGGTTTTTTCCGCAGGGTCAAACTCGATATCCCAGACCCGGTGCAAATTGGATTTTTCATCGATAAAATGAATAACATCCCCACCAACGCCGCGGATTGCAGGAATATTCAATTCACCGACACCAACCGGTTGTGAAAACACCTTAGCACCAAGCGTTGATGCCCTCTCAACAGTTTTTGCAGCGTCTTTTACTCGTAACCCCATGTCACAAACTGATGGACCGTGACTCAAAAAAGCTGAATGCGCGAAACCTTCTTTTTCGGTATTTACCACAATATTGACAGCACCCTGCCGCCAGAGTTCCACTGATTTTGACACATGTCTGCGCTCCATCCTGAAACAAAGAGAAGAAAGCAGTTGCGTGAGCTGCGTTCCGGATGCTTCGTCGCAGGCGAATTCAATGAACTCGAATCCATTGGCATAAATTCGTTCTGGAAGTGTTGGGATGCCAAATTCAAAACTTGGATCTGTTCGCATAACTTGGTCTAGTAAATTCACCAGCGCCCGATAACCGTCGGCAGTAAAGTTTGTATATTGTTTTTGTCTGGAAGCCTCTACCAAACACGCTAGTGACCAGGTTCCACAGTAGCCGTTTTTTGCGAGAACTCTAATAAATCCTGCTAGGTTTAGCACACCCTGACCTGGAAGCATCCCGAAGTATTGCTTTAGATGTTGGATGTCAGAGCCTAGAAATGGTGCATCGGACAATTGAACATGAAATACCTTATCCCCTGGAATATCCCTAAGCCGTGCTGGCTTTGATCCATCTGCAAGGCTAAACAAGCTATTTAGGGCCAACCCGAAATTTGGACTGTCAATCTTTTGCACAATATCAAGCGCCTGCATTTCAGTTTGTATATGGCGTGCCCAAGGCAAGGCAAGGTAGGCGACCCTTAGATTGCGTTCAGCTGCGCGTTTCGAAAGTTCAGCGAGATCGGATAGGATCACATTTCTGTCAGCTGAGGTGTCGGGATGGCATGAGGAACACACAAGCAGTAAGTCCGTTCCAAGGCTCTGCATCAGATCGAACTTACTTTCCAATCTTTTCAGAGCCTGATTGCGCTGATCGCCGATTAATCCCTCAAAGTCAGTGAAGGGTTGCAAAAGAGTAATTTGAAGATTGTAAACTTCCAATAATTTACAAATATCTTCAGCAGCACCATCAAAACTGATGAAATCCGGTTCATATAATTCCACCCCATGAAATCCAGCAGCCGCAATTTTTTCCAGCTTTTCGGATAAATCTCCGGGAATGGCGGTGGTCGCAATTGAGAGATGGCTCATCCTTGATATCCAAAGACTCGGGGTAGCCAAAGTACAATCTCTGGTACGAGTATCATCAAAAGAAGTGCGAAAATAAGCACACCCAGGAAGACCCAGACTTCACTTATTATCTCTTTCAGCGGGATACCTGTGACTGCGTTGATTACAAAAAGCAAAATACCGTAAGGAGGCGTTATTAAACCAATCATTGAGTTTACAACGACAAGAACACCAAAATGAACAAGGTCAATACCAAGCGCTTCACATGTCGGAATAAACAGTGGAACAATCACAAGAATGATGACTGTAGCATCAAGGATGCATCCCAAGAGTAGGACTAAGATATTAATAAGGATTAGGAAAACTAAGGGACTTATATCTGCACCTTCTAGACTTGCTGATAAGGCCTGAGGGATGTTTTCCTGAATGACAATATAAGTAAGTATCATCGATGCACCGATGACCAATCCAACCGATGCTGCAGCCCGGGCACTTTCCACAAAAATTTCATAGAGAGTTTTAATACGGATCGTCCGATAGAGCCCTGCTGCGATAATAAGAGCATAAAGCGCGGCGATTGCAGCAGCTTCTGTGGGTGTCGTGATGCCGCTATATAAGCAAAATAAAAGGATGAATGGCATTAAAAGCGCGGGTGTTGCCTGAACAGTAAGACGCGGAAGTTGCCGCAAGGGCACGGGATCTTCGGCGCCAAAGTTCCTGCGATGGGAAATAATTGTATTCATTCCCATGAGTACCAATCCCATAAGAAGACCAGGAATGATACCGCCTAGGAACAGATCAGCGATGGATGCGCCCGAGACAAGCGCATAGATCACCATTGGAATAGAAGGCGGTATGATCGGGCCGATTGTGGCCGTTGCCGCGGTGATTGCGGCAGCATATCCACGGGTATATTTTCCGCTTTTTACCATCATATCGATGATAATCTTGCCGATACCTGCAGCATCGGCCACAGCTGAACCAGACATCCCTGAAAAAATCAGTGATGCCACCACATTTACGTGCCCCATGCCACCCCGGAAGCGGCCAACCACAGCAACACAAAAATTAAGTAACCGATCAGAAATTGATCCCGCATTCATTATATTTGCTGAAACGATAAAGAGCGGCACAGCTAGCAATAAAAATCCGTCAAATAGACGCTGAACCATGGTTTCGCCAGCAATAGCGATGTCTTGTCCTGCAACGCCCAGGTATACGATCACGCCCATCAAAATAGAGAATGCAACTGGGGTTCCAATTGCGGCCATACCGAACAGAGCCATAATTCCAAGTGTTAATTCTATGCTCATTGGTCGCCTCCTGCTCCATGTTCCGCTGAGATGATATCCTCCAACTCAGTCTCTGGCGGTCCGTAGCGCGCTATTGTGACCAGTCGCCAAAGATAACGCAGAATGGTTGCAACCATTAGCAAAAAGAATGAGGCAAACAGCCACTTGATTGCGATTTTATCGCCCGTGATTGGTATGCGAAGCGTTTGAATTTTCTTTAATTCCATCAACCGATTGGCAAACACGGCGTCCCACATTGCCGGCATGGCATAAATCATCATACCAATAAGACAAATGGCAGAAATATAAGCCAGTATGCGGCGCACTTTAAATGGTGCTGCCAAATATAAAATATCAAATGTCACATGGTCGCGTTCGCGCACGATGAAAGAAGAGCCAAAAAATACCACCCAGACCCAAAGCAATGAAATTAGATTTACAGTCCAGCCGAGTGGTTGAAGGGAAGACATCCAATCAGAAATTGGTGGAATGGGCATTAACCACGCGATTTTGGCGGCATATCGGGTAAAAATTTGTATAAGAAAAGTAAAAAATATCGCCGCTAACATCATAGCGGCGATAAATTCAGTGCTGCGGGAGAACCATTTGGAAATTGCTTTCATATCGGATCCCCCGCGATTTTTTATTTCCGTTTAGTTACCCAGAGCGTTAATTTGATCCAGTACACCTGCAGGCCAGCTGGCCGCTGCTTCCGAGCCCACATATTGTGCTTGCACGTGCTCACGGAACGCTTTCAGGTCAGGTGTATAGATTTCTACACCCTGACTACGAATAAAGTCTGCAAGATTATTTTCTTTGTCAAGCTGCTTCAGACGTCCGTATGCCGCGGCCGCATCGGCTGCGCGCTGAACTGTCATTTGCTGTTCGCTTGTCAGACTATCCCAAGTTTCTTTCGAGAAAGCGATGTAGTTAAGGTCGACCAAGTGCGCCGTAAGGGCAATTTGCTTAGTCACTTCGTAGAATTTTTTGTCTACAACTGTAGGTAGTGGGTTGTCTTGACCGTCAACGGCACCTGTAGAAAGCGCTGTGTAGACTTCAGAAAACGCAAGTGGGGTCGGAGATGCGCCCAAAGCCGCACCCAAGAATTGCCATGCATCCGTGCCAGGCATACGTAAATTAATGCCGGCCAAATCAGCAGGCGTTTGCACATTCACTTCATCCCGTGTTTGGCGAAGGTTTACGTGACGGCGGCCTAGATACATAACACTTAGCAATTTTACGCCAAGTTCGTCTTCAACTGTTTTCTTAAACGGATCCATCAAAGGATTGTTGAACACGCGCACTTGGTGGGCTGCATCTTGGTGAACATAGCCCGTGGCAAAGATTGAAAACTCAGGAAAGAATTGAGCCAGTTCCTGTGCGGAGGCGATAGACATAGTAAGGTTGCCACGGCTGATGGCTTCCAATTCGGTGCCCTGTGCGAAAAGTGTGCCATTGTAGCCTACCTGATAATCCGCAAAACCGGCAACCATTGGCGCAAAGACTTCAGCCATTGCAACTGAGCGTTGGTCAGTCTCTGAGCCTGAAGTGGCCAAAGTAAATGTTATGTCTGCCGCGAAAGATGGTACGGCGGCGGTCGCAGCAATGCTGGCCGCTGTCAGTGAAGCAATTGCAGCACGACGTGTGAAGTTGGTGATCATTGATTGAGTCCTCCCGTGAAAAATTGGACATAGCGAAAAGGTCCGAGTCAGTATTGACATTATTTTTTTAAAATTGCAATATGTTAATGAAAATATCGGAGATTAATTGTTATATCGGTAAAACGAATATGATTAGGACATGCTTTCCAACCTCTTAGCTGATGGGGTTGGCTTCGAATAAATCATTTACCTGAACACCTGCTTTTTTTTCAGCAGCAATTTGGATTGCTTCGATAACTTGCAATGTTCGTAATCCTTCGCGGCCGCTAACAAGTGGCTCTTCATTCCCAGCTATTACGTTGGCAAAGTGGTTAATTTGGTTAATTAGAGGGTCAGATACCTGTCGCGACAAAGTTTCTCCGGAAATGGGCGTCCACCAATCTGGTTTTTCTTGGTGGGTCCAAAGCATCAAATCAGGTACCGAAAGAGAGCCTAGTGTTCCTCCGATGTAATAGGAGCTTTCAGAGGTGGATGGATAGATCGGATATTCCTGAGACGTCATTTCCCAACTCCAGGGAGATGATATAGAATCGGAAACAGTGATTGTTCCAATGGCCCCACTTTCAAAGCGAAGGACGGCTGCTGCTACATCTTCATTTTCGAAGCCTCGGGTTGAGGGTGTGGCTTCTGCTTGGACGCTCACAATTTCTCCACAGAGGTGGCGCATTAAGTCTACATCATGAACCAGATTGACCGATATAGGACCAGCGCCTTTTAGCTTCCTCCAAGGTGCAACATCAAAATAATGGTCAGGTTTATAAAACCAGCATTGCATATGGACCGCGCGAATTTTCCCAATTTGCCCGCTCTTGATAACCTCACTTGCTTTTTGGATAAGTGGGTTGTGGCGTCGATGATGACCTACTACCAGCGGGACGCCTAATTCCTCTGACAAGCCAACCAGTTCTTTGGCTTCAAAGGCTGAATTGGCAAGTGGTTTCTCAATCAAGACTGGAAGCCCCTTTTTGATACATTCCAAACCTTGCTCGACATGAAGTGGTGTCGGAGTGGCCAATATCACGCCGTCTGGCATTTCGTTTGCAAGCATGTCAGAGAGTGTCTCATACCAAGGTATGTTATGGGAAACGGCGTAATTTTTTCCTTCAAGGTTTGGATCCACTATAGCGGATAGTTTAGTTTGACTAAGCTGGTTAATTGCGTCTGCATGACGCTTTCCCACAAGCCCGATACCAACGATGGCTAAGCGTGTGCTTGTATTGACACCAATTTTGGCGGTATTTTCTTTTGATGCCGTGACTTTAGCCATTAACTTGAATCCCACCATTAGCTTTCTGTTTTGATCTCCGGGCGCCACTGTCAGAATCTGATTGATAACTCTGAAGGCCTAGGCTAACTGGAAAAAATGAGATTGACAATAATATATGGCGTTTTAATTTTTACCCTATAAAGCAATGTCTTGAAATATCTCAGATAAAATTGTATTTTTTTGCAAACTATAAAAATGTCAGGTGATATTCTCCATGGGCAAACCTCAAAATACAGTCGGCACTTCAACTTTTGAAAAAATCAAAAAAGATATTATTTTCGGAGAGCTCGCTCCTGGTGTGAAGCTTAAACTTGATGCTTTAAAAGGACGATATTCTGCTAGCGTCTCGACGCTGCGTGAAACCCTAAATAGATTGGCAAGTGAAGGCTTTGTAGACGCCGAAGAACAGCGTGGGTTTTTTGTAACTCAAGTGTCACGCGAGGACTTGATCGAAATTACCAATCTGAGGATTTTACTTGAATGCCATGCGCTTGCCGCTTCCGTACAAAACGGCGACGCTGATTGGGAAGGCAATTTGGTGGCGGCCCACCACAAGTTACACATAATGGAAAAGCGCATGCTCTCGGGAGATGATTCCGAAAAAGAAACTTGGAAGCGTTATGATTGGGAGTTTCACCAAGCGCTTATTCAGGCGTGTAATTCCCGAAACCTTCTAAGTTTACACGCCACAATCTATGATAAGTATCTTCGTTACCAGATGCTTGTGCTTACATACAGAGGCGAAGAGGCAGTTGCCGAACACAAAACCGTCTTTGAGGCCGCCCTCGCACGCGATGCCGGCAAAGCTGTCAATGCATTAGAAGGGCACATACGCAAAGGTGTTGAGCACGCGCTTGCTTCGATGTGAAACAGATTTCCAAAAAATTACCCAGCGCAAAAGCGCTGGGATAAAGCCGTAAATTTTTTAAGCCAAGTTAACTTTATGCTGAACGATAGAGTTTTGTCATTGAAAACTCCCGATGGCCTAGAGCTTCCGCCGCTGTATACCGTCCATTTGCAGTCCGCTGTATCATATCGATTAAGCTATCACCTGCTTGGTCAATAGTCATTTCACGGGTCAAAACGCCGGTGACATCGACATCAATATGCTCCGCCATAGTGCGCAGGGTGCGCGGGTTGCCGGATATCTTGATAACAGGAACGATTGGATTGCCAACCACATTGCCCTGACCTGTGGGGAAGGTGTGAATCACATAGCCACCTGCCGCCATGAGCGTAACGCACTCTGCTGCTGCTGACGAGCTGTCCATAAAGTACAGACCAGGGCCTTTTTCGGGTGCTTCTGCTGGTCCCATCGCATCAATATAGGTTGACGTGCGTCCAATTTTTTCAAGGTTCCCCAAAGCTTTTTCTTCGATTGTGGTCAAGCCACCAAGTATATTTCCTTTGGTAGGTTGGCTATCAGACAGATCATCTGTTTGATGCGCGAAAATAACATCGTCCTGATACGCCTGCCAGATTTTCCGAAACTTAGCAGCGGCCTCAGGATTTGCAGCCCGCTTTTCGCAAATATGCTCAGCGCCGGTGATTTCAGATGTTTCCCCAAAGCAGCCATAAAGCCCATGTGGAAGAAGCTTATCATACATATTTCCAACAGTTGGGCAGGACGACAGACCGGTTGTGGTATCGCTTTCACCACATTTCGTGGATACCCAAAGTTCAGACAGGCCGCAGGCTTCTTTTTGAAGTTCAGACGCCCAATGAACGAATTCCTTGGCCTTCCAACTGGCTTGACGGATGGTTTCGAAATCGCCCTTTTGTTCGATTGAAAACCCTTCAACAGGCTTGCCGGTTTTGGCGATCCCATCGACGATAACCTTGGTCCATTCGGGTTCAATACCAATGACAATAACAGCAGCAACATTTGGGTTTGCGCCAGTCCCAATCATGGTGCGAAAATGCAGGTCAAGATCTTCACCAAACTGCAAGCGCCCGTAAGCATGTGGAAGGGCCATTGTTCCTTTGACATTATTTGCAACAGCTTCACAGGCTGCATTGGAAATGTCATCCACTGGAAGAATCACAACGTGGTTCCGAACACCGACGCGGCCATTTTCGCGGCGCCATGCATTAATTGATTGATTAGAAAAATCTAGTGCCATTAGAGCTACCACCGTTTTGTTTTGCAGTTGTGGGTATGTAAATGATCGCCGACATCAGCAGACCCGACCATTTTTCCGATATCTTCACCGTATTTGAAAACAGTATCGCCCTCTTTCAAGGGCTTAAGTGCAACTTTGTGCCCAATTGGAATGTCTGCATTTGCGGTAAGCTTAAAGTCGGAATTATCATGCGTAATCACACATAACATTTCTGTTCCAGCCGTCAGACCTTCAACAACTACGACACCTACATTGTCTTTGTGGTCATGAACCAACAGTTGAGGAATTGCCAAAATATCACTCCTTGACATATTTTGATTAATTAACATCTATTGATATCACACTGATCTATTCTTATACAAGACCTAATGGATTGAATTCTTGAAGGTCAGTCAATTTTATGTATCATATTCATTAAAAAAGGGGTCGAATGAGCAGTTTATCCGAACAAGCCTTACCGCTTTACCAACGGGTACATGATGCAGTTATGGCGCGCATTGTGTCAGGGGATCTGGCGCCGGGTGCGATGTTGCCAAGCGAATTTGATCTGGCCGCACACTATAGCGTGAGCCAAGGAACTGCTCGAAAAGCTCTAAGCAAGCTTGAACAATCTGGTCTAGTTGAACGGCATCAGGGAAAAGGGACTTTTGTTGCGACTACCACTCCGGAAACATCATTGTTTCATTTTTTCCGTTTGCGGCATCAAGATGGATCACAGGCAATCCCCCAGCCGTTTTCTGAAACGGTTAGAAGACGGGCGGCAAACGCCAAAGAGGCACAAGTCTTGGGGTTGGAAGCCCGCAGCGCAGTGTTTGAAATTACTCGAGTAAGGTGCATCAAAGAAACGCCAGTTTGTTATGAAACCTCTGTTCTAACTGCCGATCTTTTTCCAGGCCTAAAAGAACGCAGCCCACTGCCA
>MDTC01038363.1_pt1 | contig 10309 bp, 9 predicted proteins | sample 811181 | NCBI WGS metagenome assembly MDTC01 (sample SAMN05326644, study PRJNA326480) | marine metagenome | isolation source: seawater | place: Pacific Ocean: North | collected 2011
GCACTAATGAAAAAATAGCAGATACAGATATGAGCACATTAAGACAAATTAAAAAATCATATTCATTTTTAAGTAATAAATGGAAAGATATATTTATTAAAGCCAGAGATAGTGAAGATTATGATACTGCTCAAGAATTTACTAGACAATGTTATGGTGATAATATAATATTAAATCCTTGTGAATCTAGATTTGGTTCAAATATGAAATGTAAGGAAAAGATATTTATGGAAGAAGGTTGTAGTAAAGAAGGAAATGGATATCCATTAAATGAAGGAAATGAATTACCTGAATGGTATAAAAATAGTTTAAATGGAAGTAATGATTCTTATAGAGAAGAAATAAAAAGAATAAATATTGAATCTAATAAATCAGTTTTAAATAAAGATGAATATGAAAAAAAGAAAAAATCAGCAATGTTATGTTATGGAAAAATACCTGACCCTCCAGAACCTTTAAAAGTAGGAGATACTGTAGAATTAACATCTAATGGATGGACTTTAAAAGGTAATCCAATAAACATAGAAAATGGATTAGTATCAGTATTATGGACATCAATAAATGATGGTAGTGGAGAATTAACTAGAGATTCTGTTAAAAATAATACTATAAAAATAAAAGAATATTTTGGATGGGATGATATTAAACCTACACATTATAGAATGAGATGGTTAGGAGATAAAAAAGGACGTGTATATGAAGCTAATTTAAGAATATTAGAAAGTTGTAAATCAGGATTAACATATTGTGGCAATAGCTGTAGAAAAATAGTAGCTGATTTAAAAAGTAAATATCCTAAACCTAGAGATTGTGTATTAAGTGAATGGAGTGATTATGGTCCTTGTGATAAAAAATGCGATGGAGGAATACAATATAAAACTAGAACTAAAATATATCATGAAAAAAGAGGAGGAACATGTGGAGAATTAAAAGAATGGAGAAGATGTAATGAACAACCTTGTTTAAGAGATGATTTTAAAAATGTGAATAAGTAATTTTATAATATAAGATATATATATTATGAAATATGTAAATGTAATGCTATTATTAGTAATAATAATATTAATTTTATTATGTATATCAAATATTAATGTAGTAGAAAAAATGAGTTGTATGGTATCTGAAAAAAAGAAAATTTCATCTAACTTTAGCGCAAAACAATGTCAAGATAATTGTTTTAATGATGGTTCAAAATATGGGTGCAAATACGCTATTATGGATATAGGTTTAAGTAGTGAAGGCGGTAAAGGAAATTGTTGGAATACTTATGGTAGAGAACAAATTATAGGAGAATCTCCATTAATTTCACGACAAGGAAAACCAAGACTATACAATCCACCTTGGAAAGATACTAGTAACCGTGGAGGAACAGATAGATTATTAGGTCCGGGTGAAGGGGATTGTGACAGAGATTCTCAATGCTTACCTGGATTAAAATGTAAGCAAAGAAAATCATTCGAAAAAGTGCCTGGTCATACTGGAGAAGGTAAAAAAGGATGGGACTATTGTTATGCTACAAAACAAATGACTGGAGAAGGAGACTGTTATAATGAATATGAAATATGGGAAAATAAAGAATATAAACAACCACCTCCAGAAGAAAAAACTAAAATAATTACTAACAATGGTTATTGGAATAGAGGTAGAGGAGCGACTGGTTATAGAGGTTATCAATCATATAAAAAAACTCATTATATTTCTGGAGGTAAATCTGTAAAAATTAAAAAAATAGAAGTAGAACAAGTTAGCAAGGATCAAGGATGGGGAAATAAAACAAAACCATCATATGTTTATTTAAAGAATGAAAATGGTGAATATATTAAAGGAACAATAGTTGGAAGAAGAGGTTGGTTACCTAGGGTTAGAGGATGGAGATCAAAAGGTAAAAAATCAACCGATGAAAAAATATTTCCAGAGCCATATATTCAAGCTAGTTCTATAACTGTAAGAATAGATAGTAGAGGACAAGGACATAGAAATGTGACATCTTCTATGAAAATAAAAATTACTTATTTCGATTAATAAATTATATAATTTTATATTATATGAAATTATATATTTTAGGATTACTAATAATTATTGGTATATTAAGTATAGTTTATATTTGTAATAATTTAAAAGAAAATATGGATGGTGAAAAAGAAAATGAAAAAATATTCATTAAAGACCAAATAAATTATTATAAAGGAAGACAAATACCTGAATTTGAAAAAGGATTAGATGATGCTACTAAATTCATTAAAGTTGTTGAAGGAATGGATATAAAATTAAAGGAAGAGAAAAAAACTGGAACTATAGATGAAAATGAAACAACTAAAAATATAGAAAAATGTAAAACATTTAATAAAATTAATTCAGGAGATTCTATATGTAATAATTTAGATAATACTTCTTGTGGATATTGTCATAGTTCAAATAGAGTTATGTATGGAGATAAAGATGGTCCAATAACAGATGTATGTCTATCTGGATGGGTTCCTCCTGGAGCAAGCACAGAAGATATATGTACAAAAATGAAAGAAAGGAGTAAATGTGGTAAAATTAAAGATTGCGGAGAAGCAACTGGAGTATGTGGCTGGTGTCCTATAACACAAAAAGGTATGCCTGCTAAAGAAAAAGGAGATGGTTATATTCCAAAATATTCAGAAGATGAATGTAATTGGTTAGGACAAAGTTATAAAGGTGGAACATTAATAAAATCAGATATGTGTGGAGATTTAGGCGAACAATTTCCTTGTATAGGTAAAAATGCTTTAGGTAATAATCCAGAAATAGGACATAGTGATAAATGTATTAATGATTTATGGAAAAAATCAACTTGCACTGGAGATATAAATACTAGATATAGTGAATCTAATAAAAATATAAGTGAAGAAAGAAAAAAATGGAATAAAATGAGTTATATTGATTTAGGTAATTTATTTAAAGGAATTTTTAAATTAACCAAAGAAGGAGGTGATGAAGATAAATATAAAATAGTAAATCAAAATAATAAATTATGTTTTGGAGAGGAAATAGATCCTTGTGAGGATAAATTTAATCCAAGACCATTAGAATGTTTAAATAAAGTATATAATTTAACTGGATGTTCAAAAGAAGGTAAATTAAATCCAGAACATGGAACTAAATATATAGGAAATGGAATAAGTCAAGGTTGGTATAATAACTCTAAAGGTGGTGTATCAGTTGAACAATATAAACGCAATATATTAAGTTATAAATCAGAAGCTGATTCATTTAAAAGAAATCCAAAATCAAACTATAATAGAGCAATATATACAAATGAATTATGTTATGGGTCATTTCCAAAATATCCAGGAGAAAAGTTATGTTGGAATGATTTTAAAGAAAGAATGTTAAGTCATACAGAGGTATATTTAGATAATGGAGATAGTTTAAATTTTAATAATAGTGTAGCTAATTTTAAAACAATATTACCTTGGAATCAAATAACTTTACCTCAACCGTTTAAATTTGAATGGAACAATAATTATACAATAAACAAACAATTATACGATATGCCTAATTTTCCATATTGGAAATTTTTAAAAGTAAGTAAAGATTATTGGAATAATAATTGGTTAAAATTTAAAAATAATATGTTAATGCTTCCAGAAATAACATCTAATAATAATGATAATATAGATATAAAAAATGAAGGTATATTTAAAAATGTATTGGAAGCAAATAATTTAAATGGTAGTAATAAATCAACTATCATAACAAAATCAGAGTTTTCTTCTGAAAAATTCCCATATTGGGATTTTATTAGAGTATGGAAAGCTAATAAGTAATTTTATGAGATAATATTTTAAAAATATAAAATATTATTTAATTAAATGGGACAAACTTCATCGGTTCAAACTGTTAATTTTGAAGATATACAATATATTATGAATAATAACATTAAAAATTACTTAATAATAAATACTTTGTCTAAGGATAATCAAAAAACATTAATAAAAAATACTATAGATATAGATAAAGAAGAACATATTATAAATAATTATATTAATAATCCATCTATTAAAATTATAATATATGGTAGTAATTCTACAGATAAAAGTATTACAATAAAATATAATCAATTAATATCATTGGGATTTGTAAATGTATATGTCTATAGGGGAGGATTATTTCAATGGTTGTTATTACAAGATATATATGGATTTGAATTGTTTCCTACTACTACTAAAGAATTAGACATCTTAAAATATAAATCAAAAGGATTATTTAATTCTAAATTGTTAGGAAATTAAATTGATTTAAAAATTAATAGTAATAATTATTATACTAATATTTAATGAATTTAACTCAGCAAAAATTAACAAAAGAAGAATGGGATTTTCTGGAGATACCTCTTGATCAAAAAGAGATGTTTATATTGAAATATATAAATAATAATGATAATTTAAATGATAAGTATAACAGTAATTTATCTTTAATCAAATTATTAAAATTAAATGATGATGATAAATTTCATATGTATTTTTACAATACATATTATAAAAAAGTATTAACTAAAATTAATAAAAAATATGATATTGATTACAATCTAGATATTAATTCGACAAATATCAAAAAAATGAAAAAGGCAGATTCTATAAGAATATCAAAATATAATAAAAAGGATATATTAAAAAACGATAAAATTTATGAAAATATTATTATAAAATTATTAAAAAGTTATTTAAGTAATAAAAAACCCAAATATTATTATACTTTATATAAACTAATTCAATACAATATTATTGGATTTAATAAATATATTAAAGAATATGTTAATAATGTTTTATTTATCTTTAAAAATAGTATTAATAAAATTAAACTATTGAAAAAAGCATCTGAGTATATAGAACAAAATGAATATTTATCTAGATATAAAGATATTACATTATACGACCATCAAAAACAATTATTTAATGTATTTAAAAATAATAACTCTAAGTTAGTATTGTATCAAGCACCGACTGGAACAGGAAAAACTATATCACCTTTAGGTTTATTAAATGATTATTGTATTATATTTACTTGTGCGGCTAAACACGTTGGATTACAATTAGCAAAATCGTGTATTTCTATGGAAATTCCTATAGCTATTGCCTTTGGTTGCGAAACTCCAGATAATATAAAATTACATTATTTTGCAGCTAAAGATTTTGTTAAAAATAGAAGAACTGGTGGTGTTTTTAGAGTTGATAATAGTCAGGGACAAAAAGTAAAATTAATAATTACTGATATTCAATCATATTATTCCGCAATGAATTATATGTTAGCATTTAATGATGAATCTAAATTATTATGGTATTGGGATGAACCAACTATTACATTGGATTATTCAGAACATAGTTTTCATGATATATTAAAAAAGAATTGGGAAAATAATGTTATATCTAAAATTATATTGTCATCAGCTACATTACCAAATGAAACTGAAATTATGCCAGTTTTAGAAAAATATAAACAAAAGTTTAATGGAGAAACTATATCTATAATTAGTTATGATTGTAAGAAAACTATTCCATTGATTAATTCCAAAGGAAAAGTTATAGTTCCTCATTTATATTATGACGATTACATATCATTTAAAAAATGTGTTAGATTTTTAGAGAAAAATAAGACTATATTAAGATATGTAGATTTAAATAAAATATGTGAATTTATAATTTATATTAATCAAAATATTGAATTCCCCTCTATGTTAGCTATTGATAAATATTTTTCAGATATAAATGATATTAATATTAATAATATTAAATTATACTATTTGCGATTATGTAAAATTATAAAAGAAGAAGATTTTACTTTATTTAAAAGTTATTCAAAAAATAAAAATATATATGATTCTTGTATTAAAATAACTACTAATGACGCATATACATTAACTAATGGACCAACTATATTTATGACTAATGATGTTGAAAAAATGGCATTATTTTATCTAAAGGCTTCTAACATACCAAATAAAGAATTAGATAATATTTTAGAAATTATAGATGAGAATATGGAATATAAATCAGAATTAGAAAAAATTATGAAAGATGAGAAAGAACGATTAGCTAAAATAAATGATAAAATATTAGATAGTGGAAGAGAAAGCGACCAAGAATTAAAATTTCAGAAACAATTTAATAAAAGATTCGCACACATTACTTCTAAAATTAAAAGGGTTCAATTAAATTCTAAATATATTCCTAATTCACACGAACATTATGAATTTTGGCATAATAAAGATAAACCAGACAATGTATTTACTAGTAGTATTGATGATGAAGATGTAGAAAAAATTATTAGTTTAGATGTTAATAAAGAATGGAAAATCTTACTATTAATGGGAATTGGGGTATTTACAAAATTTACAGATGTAAAATATTTAGATGTTATGAAAAAATTAGCTGAACAACAGAAGTTATATTTAATTATTGCTTCATCAGATTATATATATGGAACTAATTATCAGTTTTGCCACGGATATTTGGCAAAAGATTTAGTTAATTTAACACAAGAAAAAATGATACAAGCTCTAGGACGAGTTGGTAGAAAAAATATTAAAAATAGTTATACTATTAGAATTAGAGACAATAATGTTATTAATAAACTATTTTTGGAAGAAGAAAACAAAATAGAAGTAGAGAATATGAATAAACTATTTGGGTTTAGTTAATAAAATATTATATTATTATATAATGGATAAAATTATACCTATAGTATTAACAAGTGCCCTTATTATAGGAGGATTAATATATAAATCTACACGAACTAGAGAAAAAAAGAGACTTGAAAGGGATTTAAGAAAATATGGATGGAAACCTCAGGGTATTACTAAAAAAATAAAAAGAAAACTAACCAGAAATAAAACTAAAAGAAAATCTTTTTTTATTGAACCTTCATCTCCTCAATCAGAAACACCAAAAGTATGGTTAGGCGGAAAGTAAATATATATTATATTGTTTATATAATATATATGGCATCATTAGCACGAGATTCTAATAGTAATAAAAGAAGAAAAAGAAACACCAATAATATTAAATTGTTTCAAAATGCACAGATAAATGATGAAAATTTTAATATTTTTTTAACTATTCATGGCGACCCTCAAAAAAATAATGATAATATAGTTGGAAAAATACCAGATGGAATTATATTAGTTATTATAGCACCGCCAACTCACGTTGTTCATACAGACCCAGATATGGATACAGAAACTTGGAGATTTTTTTGTCAGAAAAACTGGCCAAAATCTACTCCTATAAATAATATTCCACATACTTGTTATGGTGCTAGCAGAGACACATTAGAATTTTCTAAAAAAGTAAAACCAGAAAGTGATGATTCAGAAAGTGATGATTCAGAGAGCAATGATTCGGAAAGTGATTATTCAGAGAGCAATGATTCGGAAAGCGACGAAGAAACTCCTAATAAAAAGAAACCTAGAAGAGTTAAATATGTTGATAGCGATGGAAATGAAAAATATATAGTGATGAGTGCTGAACATTATGATGATTATGTTAATTTTATGACTAGAACAACTTCTTTAAAATATGAATATGGATATGAAATATTAAATCATATTCAAGTTTTTTATCCTGGTGATAATTTTTATAATCAATCTCAAAAATTTGACGAGGAAGAATTGGATTTTAATGGATATATTTTACCTACTGTAAATAATTTTAAAGATTCTCATTCATATTTACCATTTCCAATGGGATATTATGATGGGTATGATATAGTCGAATCTGAAACTATAGATGGACAAGCAAGCATATATAAGCGTTCTGGATTAAAAACACATAAAATTTTTAACAGAGATTTAATTAGAAAAAATTTCTCTAGAGAGATTTCAGACAAAACTTCTTTAATTACTACTCAAGATATGTTAAATTATATTTCTAAATTTCCAAAAGAAAATAATAATAATAGAATTGTTGTTTTAAATTCTTGTAGTCCAGCTCCATCTGCTGATAGAATAAGAACTACTAAAAAATCTACTGAATTACAAAAAAGTAGAGCACAATATAATAATGAGAAAATAGAAGAAAATTTAAGATATAGACAATATATTTATAAATTAGGAAGGGATAACTTTTGTGAATTAAGAGCATTGCTTCCAAATGAATCTAATCCATTATTGCCTTTATATGATAGTGATTTTATAACTAGAATAGATGATGAAGATAAAAATATTTTATATACATTTATAGGTAATAAATTTAAATTTCATAGAGAGAAAACCAGTGAATTTAGTGACAATGATTTTCATTTAATTTATTCTATATGTCTTCAAGATAGAAGTAGTGGATTAATGCAGATGTTTAAAGATAGATATATAAAACATTTCAGTAATAAAGAATGGAAGCTATTAATAGAAAAACATAGACAACTTAAACTAGGTGGATTATTAGGAGGTAAAAAGAAAAGAAGAAATAAAAAAACTAAAAAAAGAAAAAATAAGAAAATAAGAAAATCAATAAAAAAAAGATAATATTATTATATAATATATGGCATCTTTAGCTATGGATCAAACTGAAAGTATTGATGTTATTAAAACAGAAGATTTATTTTTTGAATTATTAGAAAGCGTTGCGGTCACAAATAAATATACATTAAATACTGAATTTAAAAATTTATCTACTTCATTAAAACAGGATATTGGTAATTTATTTATAAAAAAAGAAGGTCCTTCTGGAAAAACAAGACACAATGAAACTATTGAGTTAATAATGGTAAGACTATTGAAACATATGGAAGAAATTAATGATTATTCTTTTATAATAAAAGAAATTAAAAAAAAAATATCTGGTAAGTATTCATTTGAAGAATTAAGAGATTATAATGAAATCCAAATGTATAGAGAAACCTTACAAAATTTTATTAAAAAATATATAGAAGCTCTAATTAAATCAGAAGAAAATTTATCACAATCATCGAGACAATCAGAAACTCAAGGTCAAGGTGCTACGGGAGCATATGTTGCAACTCCTAGACCAACATTTAATCAAAATAAAAGAAATATTCGCAGAAATTTAATAGATGAATTCAATGCAGAATCAGATAAAAAAAATACAAATAAAAAACGTAAGCGTGGAGGTAAAAAAAGAAGAAATAATAAAAAAACTAAAAAAAGAAAGTCTAAAAAGAGAAAGTCTAAAAGAAGAAAGTCTAGAAAACATAAAACTAAACGTAAAAGATGAATATACTTACTCTGGATTATCTCTTTCATCTGAGGAAGTTCTATGCCCATATTCATCAAAAGGAGATAAAGGTAATATTAATTTATTTTTTATGCTATTAATAAAACTCATCATATCATATCCTAGTTCTAACGCAAATATTTCTCCATATATAAACATAATTGTTGTAAATAAACTTTTATAATTAAATTTATTTATCATCATTTGAATAAGTAGTAATCCCATTAAAAGTTTTATATTATCGGTTTTCATTATTAATTTAAATTTAAAAATTATTTAAATTAATATTATCAATTTAATATTTGCCACCTTTTTTCAAGTTATCGATTGCCCATAATGGTTGAAGATTAGTATAATGAAAGCATTTTTTTTGCTCTTCTTCATCTGTTAAATCAAACGAACAACAAGGTTGTATATGGTCTATATGCCAATCACCGTGATTTTCCCAAGTCATTCCTTCTGTGAATTTTGCTTCTATATAACTCATCACGAATGACGGAGATGCTCCTATTAAATCCATTGATTTATGATTTTTTTTTATTTTTGCTTCACGCAATACCTTTCCTACTCTATTTCTTAATGTTACTTTTAATTTATAATAAGGGTCTGTATGATATTTTTTCTTATTATAGGCTACACATTTTTTTATTATTTCTTCTTTTTTTTCTATATATCTTAATTTATCTATTTCTTTTCTTCTTCCTGTTTCTTTATATTTTTCGTAATATTCTTTATCTTTTTCAATATATTTTTTTGTTTTGCGTTTTTCTCTTCTATAATCTGTAAAACATTTTCTACACATCCTAGCGAGATTATCCCACGAACTAGTTTGTTTAGTATATTCATTTAAACATTTCCAAGTATCACAAGTAGGACAATGTTTTTTTTCTATATTATTTTCTATTTTATGCTCTTTTCTCCTAATATTTTTCTCTCCTTTTTTAAATAAATGTTTGGGCATTAAATATAATAAATTTTGTATAAATATTATATTTAAATCAATTTAAAATTTACTTAGTTTCCTCCTCTTAATCTTAGAACACGCTAATACCATTGCTTTCACAATGGGCTAGACTGTATCTTAAGCCTTCATTAATGACGATCAATCATTTCCA
>MDTC01240048.1_pt1 | contig 10309 bp, 14 predicted proteins | sample 811181 | NCBI WGS metagenome assembly MDTC01 (sample SAMN05326644, study PRJNA326480) | marine metagenome | isolation source: seawater | place: Pacific Ocean: North | collected 2011
CAAGAACCCTCAAACACAACTACTTGATCAAAAATATTACAACAACTTTTAATACAGGCTTTGATGAAATCTATTTCTTCAAAGACTTGTAAACCAGCTACTATCATTATTTTTTTCCTAGCACAACAAGGCTTTGTCCTCTTTTAACTGCGTCAATAACTTTATATTTTTCTTCTACAACGTGATAATATTTTCTATTCCAATAATCGTGCATAAAAACAATCGCTCCATCTTTAAGATAATCATAAATAAACTTGGCACATTCTGGCCTAGCCCTTCCATCTATTAAAACAAAATCAAATTTTTGTGCAAATGTCTGTGGAAATTGTATATAATTTTTAAAATCTTTGGATCTTGAAGAAGACTCTAGCAAGTTCCAAGAAGAAGGTTGAATTCTATCTTTTTCTGGAGTAATTTGATCTCTTTCCACACAAAACATTTTAGTATTTTCTTTAGCTACTGCCTTCATTTTATGATACCAAGTAGGGTGATGCTCAATAGAATAATATTTTTTAACATAGTCACAAAAATAAACAGTGCTTCCTCCGCAACCATACTCTAACATAATACCATTCTTGTCTAAATATTTTGTAATAGTACTTATTTCATCATCACTCATCCAAGGTTTATTCATGATTTTGCCTACTGGTTAAAAGTTGTATTAATTGTTTTTCTGTTTTTATTTCTTTTTCTTGTGTGAAATTTTGTTTAATAAACTCTTTGCCGTTCTTTGCTATCTCTTCGCATTCTTTATCGTGTGCCTGACACCATTCAATCTTTTCTGGAAAATCAGAAAAATCTTCTTTAACTTCAACGTAGTGAACGTTAGGCTTTAGCCAAGGCTCGCAAACCCAAGAATGAAATCTAGGCTTTGCAAAAATAGGAACTGAATTAGAAGCTAAAACCCAATTCATATTGCTAGGTCTATCGTTACCTATTATGCAAACTATGTATTTATATTTTAGCTGTTGTGGTACAGAGAGACGTTGTTTCACAAGGCTTCTGTCCTTGACTTGTACTCCTTGACATAGCAAATGAAATCCAACATCATAGCTTGAGCTGTATGTTTCTACAAAATTTAATCTATTATATCTTTTAACATGATCATGTATTCCAGTTGAAGCACCTCTCCAAACTACATTAGATTTTTTGTTGTTCCATTCTGTTTCATACTGTTCAATTTGACCACACAAGTTCCAATGTCTACGAGAATTAAGATTAGCTATAACTCCAGCACCATTCTTGGTAGGCAAGTTGTTTTGTTTAAAAAAATCAAGAGTCTCTTTTCTGCAAACTGGTAGTATATCGTTGTGATCTTTTGTAACATCTCGCACTTTAATTAGCACTGGGTAATTACTCCAAGCAGAACAATCTCCCCACTGAATCCAAAAAGGCTTGTCGGTGTAAGACATGTACCTCTTTATATCAATCTGATAGTTAGGATCTATACGAGAAAAATTTTGATCAGTTCTAAAGGGTGTATCTGGAATAATTCTATCATCTAGTAAAGGTTCTTTATCTTCAAAAGAACAATTACCAAAATAATATTTTACTCTGTCTTCAATACTTATTTCAAAGCTCATACAGGTATCCGTGGTGATCCTCTGGTTCTCCGTCTATAGAGTAACCTTCTAAATTGCTAGGTTTTAATCCGTTGTTCTCAAGAATTTGCCATGTATTTTTGTAAGACCCATTAAGGAATCTATCGTCATTAAAGCGACGACCATAGACAACTAGCTTTTTGGTCATATTTTTTAAATCAGATATGTAAACATTCAATGCAGCCTCTGCAATGTGTTGGAAAACAATCGTTGCATATACTATGTCAAACGTAAATGTTTTTAGTTTATCCCAAGATGTTTCAAGGGTTAGATTTTTTATATCTGATAATGGATGATTATACTTTGCAACACATAAATCATTTGCTCTTTGTAGCATGTTAGGATTATCGTACCCTGTTACGCTCCAGTGAGGAAACTGTTTGCTAACTGGTATAGCATTCCTGCAAACTCCACAACCAAAATCTAACACACGCAATTTGTCGCTTGTATTTTCTACAAATTTTAAAACTTCTTTTTCAGCTGAAACCATTGTTTTAGCATTGTATCCTGTCAAAACGTAATCAACTGTTTTATCAAGGTCGCACTTGGGTATGTAGGAAGACCACACACCAAAGCTATTATCCATTTGTCCCATAAAATCCTGTCCTTTTATAGAGGTCTTTTTTCTGGTTCTTTAGGTCTCGGACTGTCCGTTAAAGGTATCTTTACTGGTTCTGGTTTGTTCATCAACATACTCCTTTATTAGAGGGTATAATTTCTTAACAGCAATTCTGCTGGCTTCGTTATCAGAAGGATAATGAACCCCTTGTAGTATTCTAGCAAGTCCGCAGTATTTAGACAATTTAAAAAAGTCATTCCTGTATTCTGGATATTTTTCTGACACAACGTAAGCAGCAAGTTCTGAATACATAGTGTGACCACTAGGATATGAAGCTGTATGGTGAGTGTCAGTATACAAAACATCTATATCAAGATTGAAATATGGGGCTAACTGCTCGGGCCTTGCCCTATTATAATAGTATTTTAATGCGTAAACATATTGTTCCATTACATTGAAGTATTCTTCAAATGTCCCGTGAGGGAAAGTTAGCTTCTTTGTGTCCAGAAAATTACGAAACAAGTTCAAAGGATCTTCATCTACAGACATGATCAAGTCCAGCTCTTTTCTTGTCCTGTTTTTCGTAAGTTGAGCTAGTTGTTCTAGTTCTTTTTTAGTAGTTATACTAGTATTCTTGGGAGGATTTGGAATTATATTCTTTAGATTAATATTTAAAATACTTAAATCGTCATCGTAAGATATCTTATTTGGTAGATAAGAAATGTCTTCGATCTCTTGGGGGTTATCCAATATTTTAGATACTTTATTTATTAAGCTCATTTTCTCTCTCAGTAAATACTTTTTCTAGTCTGTGTACCAATCTTGTGCCAGTTTTAGCTCTAAAACATGGAAGGAAACCATGTATACATAAGTATACACCAGCTCTAATACATATTAGACCATGACCCACCGCAAACTTCCAATGTTGCCAGTAGGTCATGTCGTTTTTATGTAAATGTTCACTCCATTTTTCTTTAAGTTTCATTTTGAGCTTCTCGGATGTCCCTTTGGCAACAAGTCATTGTCTTGTTTATAGCCAGAGTTTGAAGGTCTGCCCGTTCTTAGTAGTGTCAAGAAAGCATTTACTCTTGCCATAGCCCAACCATCTCTACTCATTTTAGGCGCATGGGAAGTAGAGTATGCACCAGCACCTCTCCTGTACACTGCCTTGAGCATACCAAGAGTTGCCTTGCTACCCTTACCCTTTGCATTATGTTCTTTTACTTTTTGCTGTAGCCTTTTTGTAGTGCTTTCATTAAAACTAATTTTACCCTTATCATCTTTTGCACTATCAGGCTTATTCTTTTTTGACCCTTTCTTCTGATCCTTTTTAGGTGCAGGAGTTCTTCGTGGGTCTTTTGGTCCGGGCTTGTCTGCCTTAGATATGTGTTGATCTATTTCATCTATATACTTCATTATGCCCTCCTTTACCAAGCTTTACAAGACCAGTAACGTGCTTTCCAGCGTGGGCCGGGATTATCACAGTTATGTCTTGCTCTGAAGTTTTTACGTCTGCCGGGATCTGACTTTTTAATCTTCATGTTTGGATCGCCAAAGTTGACTTTAACTACATTGCCTTTGTCGTTTTTGACATAGACACTTCTTTTCTTTGGACCATCTGGAGTTCTAAATGGCTTACCAAGTTTAACTTTTTTGCCCTGATATTCAGCAGCTTTATTTTTACGAAGCATTTCAAAGTCTTCTTTAGTAATTTTACCGTCCTTGTTTTTATCGAGGGCTTTCTTTTGTTTTTCGCTTGGCTCTGACTTAGCACGATCCCAAGCTTCTTTGGATGGTCGATCTTTATCACCCTTCTTAGCTGGCTTATAGTTTTTACCTTCTCGTTCTTTCTTCTTGCGAATGTTTTCCCACAGTGATGCAGCGTCATGTTCTTCTACTTCTTCACCAAAGTCTTCATACTCTGCTTCTGCTGGAATATAAAAGTTTTCTTCAGTCAATTCCTCTGTAAAGCCATAAGTTTCCTTGTTGTATTCGTAATCTATTTGTTCTAAATCGGGCATTTAATTTACTCCTGTTTCTATGCTAGCATTTTTGAGAAGTTGATCAAAAACACCAGACGGTAACTTAGGTTTAAAATAATCTGTGATCTGTTTTATCATATCATGGTTTATATCTTTAGTCAGTTCAAGCCAGCCTATTAAATAATTCCACACTCTGTCTTCCAGAACTAGTCTATACTTTACGCCGCTTGGTCTGCCAAATCTATGATTCCAACCTAGCTGTGGTAAGCAAATGTTTTTCCCTCCATTTTGCCTAAATTTTTCAGCTATGTACCCCTCTTCTGCTCCAAATCCTGTAAACTTTTTTGATATTCCGGGCCAGTTTTCACGCTCGAAAGAACATAAACCCATACCGTTCATTTCTATTTCAAACGGCTTTCCTTTGTCATACATTTCTTTGTTTGTACCCCAAGTCCCATACATGTCTCCACTCCACTTCTTGTTGAAATGAGTGGATATATTGTGTAAATCGTCATAAAGTAATGGTCCTTGAATTAAATTTTTACAGTTTGGATTGTTATTATAGTACTCTAATAAGGATTTTATTCCGTTTTTCTGTATTAACACATGGCAATCTATAATTAATACATATTTACCAGATGCGTGTTCTACTATTTCGTATTTGTTAAATGAGCTGATATTTCCAGAGGTTTTTGGTATATATTTACCAAGACCGTTAGTAGCGTTTGTAACGAAGCTTTTTACCTGTTTTCCGTGTTCTTTCTCGGGGTTTGTATCTAATACTATATATTCTACACTTTGAGTATTGCAAAGGTCATGATACATTCTAAGGGCTTGTATGGTGAAAAACACACCATCAAAGTCGTCATACGTAGCCATTCCAATCGTTAGTATTTTTTCCATTAAATAGTCCTTTATCCCGGCGCTTCATAAAAACCTATGTCAAATCCCTCTCTTGTGCAGTCTTTGACGGTCTTTTCCATGCCGTGTTTATCTAAGTAGTTCTGTATATAAATACACATATTTTGCTCTGTTCCGGGCCAATTGTTTTTACAATAATGACACAAACTCTTGCATTTCCAGTGTTTTCTGGTGGGATCTAAGGGTTGGGGATTATTATTTTGTCTTATTTCTTCTACCCTATTTTTCAGCATTTCTAGGAACCTACCCTCGTCATCCTTGGAAAAACAAAGACTGAAGGGGCATGGATCTGCATTGCCGTCCTTATCTTTATAGAAGAATATGCTCATAATCCTATTGGGAAACTCGGGATATAGCTTGGATATTGCGTAATAATAAAGCAATAGTTGTGCATCGTTTTCAAGCTTTTGGTAATCTTTGACTTCTCCAGTTGCCCAATCCATTCTGCGTCCAGTTTTCCAATCCACCACCTCTATTGTGTCATCATTTATCTTTGTAACAAGATCAATAGTACCTTTGATTGCTAGCTGGCCCTGTACTGTCTTTCCATCTGGAGTTGTATAATCAAACTTAGCCCAATCTTCTTCAATAGGTATATCAAAATGGGGTTCTGGGAAATGAATATCTCTTTTTCTAGGGTCAAACTGACCATCAGAATGAGTCAGAAATGTCCATACAGTATCAGCAACATCTTTTCTATCCGCTTTGTAGAAGTCGTTATGAGACTTTTCTGCGTATGCGTCTATACTTAAGTCTATTAATTGATTAACCAACTCTTCTGTATTTAACTCATCTTTTCCACATTTAAACTTACCTATAGCATCGTCGTTGACTCTAAGATACTTGGCGTGAGGGTGATCTTGCTGGTATTTCTTTAGACCAGCTAATACCTCCATAACTTTATGAGCCATAGTTCCCATGTCTGCCTTTTTCCCACTTAGGGAATAGTGACCAAGAACGTATGTTATAAAATATTGCATCTCACAGTATGCATAATTATTATAACTCGATGATCTAACGTATGTTACTAACATGTTAACTCCATGACCAAGATAGTTGTTGTAATTCAGTAGTAAGTCCTTCTAAATTGGACTTGTCGTTATGTAAAATATAATCAAACTTGCTCCAATTATATTGATTTTCATCTAGTGCGGTTTCACACGGGTGATCTGAACAATGAGGGTCTCTTGTTAATCTCATAACCACTCCACCTGCTTGCTGTATTGATTTGACTTCGTTTGGAAATCTTACATCTGGTATCAATGCTATTGTGGAATCATCTTGTCTTATTTTTTTTATTGTATAATCAACCCAGACAGTATCTTTTATTTTTCTCATGATATCTGTGCCAAAATATTGTAAAAACTCTCTAGATGTCATACCGTATGGCGTATCAGTATTTTTATCTTCATCCGTTCCGTACACTTGGCTTGGCTGTAAATCAAATAGATCGACACACATCTGTTTTAGATAGTCTGCAAAGTGATATACTTTTACGTAGGGCCACAACTCAGATTCTGCATATCTAACAAACTCATTATCTTTTCTCGTAACATCTAAAATCCCCCAACCACTTGCTCCATTCTGGTCTGTTGTCTTAACATTTAATCTACCTGATTCATCAATCTTAAACTCTTGAATCATGTCTTTGGATTTTAATATGGAACCATTGATAAAATTAGCTACGGTATTTTTCCCCGATTGCTTTCTTCCAGAAATACCTATAATCTTTGTCATTAATAAAGCCCCTTTAATGTAGATAGTATATCTGTTTTTATTTGTTTTGCAGACATGTCGCCTATATCTTTCTCTTTAAACTTAGGAAAAATCATACTGTACATTCTACCTAGCTGTCTTTGTATTTTTAGTTTTGCTTCTCTGCCAGCCTGATCGTTATCGAATAACACTACAATGCGTGTGACTCCAAGATTCCTTAGTTTTTGTTCTTGTTTTTCTGAAAGTGTTTTTCCAAATACGCCTACAGCATTCTTTACCCCAGATTCATACAGCCTCCAAACGTCTCCCTGTCCTTCTGTTATAAAAACGGTAGAGGTTTGCTTTGCCTTTTCTTTTGCTCTATGATAGTTGTACAAGTGTGAATTTTTATCAAACCCTGATGGATAAATTAAAAACTTTGGAAGCCTATAGTCTTTAATTGATCTAGCTGTAGCCCCGATTATCTTACTTCCACTTGCGTTGTGTATTGGTATGATTGCTCTTTCACAAAGAACTCCTTTATTATAGCAATCTCCTATGCCAAAGTGCAATAAAGTTTTCTTCAAAAATCCTCTAGAAACAAAGTAGGAAGAAGGAGTATCGTACTTATCTAGTTCTACTTCTTCTTCTTCTTTAATGCTAACCAGTTTTTTTCTCAAGCACTTAACCATGAGAGAAAACTCGCAGTCTTGTTCTTCTGGTTGTTTTGTTTCTCCACCTCCGCAATTAGAACAATTAAAGTTACTAGTGATCCAAGAAAGTACTTCTGAGAAAGTAACTTCTCTACCAGTTTGGTTAGACAAAGCTCCTTTTATAATTCCAAAAATATCATTATGAAAATGGTTTTGACATTCCTTTGTCCAGCATTTCCACATCTTTCTACTTATAGAATAAGAGAATGCTCTTGGGTTATCGCTACCTTCGTGAGCTGGACACGTAGAGTATACGTTATCTCCAAAGATTTCATATTCAATGTTTAGTTTTTTGAATACACTTTCGTATTCGTCACTCAACTTATTCTTCAGTTTCTTCAAGTCCATTGTTTTTCATATCTTCTAGGTCTTGCGTATTTATTAATCCAGTATCTCCAGTTGGGTTGTTTTGCATTTCATTTCTCGATGCTAATTCAATTAACTTTGCATGAGATCCTTCCATCTGCATGTTTATATAATCCCCATCATTCATCCCAGCACCATGTCTAGATACAATTGGAACTAGTTTTCTATTACCAGCATTAGGTCCGTCTTCTGCAATTTCTTCTGTAGATTTAGACTTAAATATTGAGAAGGATGTACACAACCATATCAATCTATCAGAGCCACTTACAGCGTCTGTGCTTTCTTTGGTAATCCCATCACGATTAAGTTGAACAAATGATAAGCATGGTATGTCTAGTTTAACGCATAAGTTGTGCAGCGATGTGATCTGAAACCCTAGAGCCTGATACTCTTGAATATTATTTGTTATTGATGACGAAGACATTAGCTTGAGATAGTCGTATATAATTACACACTCGTTAGTCCTTCCTTCATCATCAGTTTTAACTTCTTGAGCCACCCATCTTTTAATTAGATTTAGTATTTGATCAAACGGTTTACCAGCTACGCTGGCGTAAAAATAAGGCACAGAAGACAGGATCTCTACAGCGTTGTTTACTTGTAAGTCCTTAGTTTTGTCATCTGTAAATTTACCAGTAGCTATTTCGTTAATGGGTATGCCAGAAATATTTGCAATCAGTCTATTCAGATGGTCTTCCTTGGACATTTCTGTATCAAGTACAAGCACTGGTACGTTTCCAGAAGCGATGTTTAGAGCAACGTTATCAGCAAATACCGATTTACCAACTTTTGGTCTTGCAGATACAAGGTCAACGCATTTTCGTCTAAGACCACCACCAATGGCTTCATCGTATCTCTTGAATCCCGTGGGTACACCAATAATATCACACTTGTTTTCCCTGAGAAATTCAACATACTCTTGTACTCCTAATCCTATTTGATCTGGATGTCCTTCTCCACTATCTTCTCTCAGAAAATCTGTAACTGGATTCTCTAATATTCCAATAATTTCGTCTATGTTTTCAGTGCCATTAATTTTTCCAACTTCAGTGTGAATTTTTTTAGTAAGTTTTTGTATCTTGCGAGCAAAATCAAACTTCTTTATCTGTGCAGCAAACTTTAAAACATTAGCTTCATCAACTGGAAAATCATACAGAGAAGAAATGTATTTAAGTTCTTGTTTAGTGTTGATACTTTCTACAAGATCTAGCTGTTCTGCTGCTGATATAATAGAAGCAATGTCTGGAGCTTGGTCATTTTCTAGTACATGACTAATACATCTGTATATAATTTTGTTGTTAGGGTTAACGAAAGAATCTTCATCTATTATATCGCAAACCGCAACATGAGCGCTCATTCCGTACTGACATAGAGACGCAAGCACTGCTCTTTCTGAGCCAATATCTGAAAGTTTTTCTGGCATTATTTACCTACGCATCTGCTACAACGATAATATTCTCCATACACTAACGATGCTTGTATCTTTTCTTTTCTTCCACACGCATTGCAAGTAACAGTTTTTTTACTAGGTGCTTTTCTATTTCTAGGAGTTCTTGAAGTACTTGGTGTGACTATATCTCTATGCTCTCCTGTGTCTGACCAAGTATTAGTTCCAGCTTTTACTGGTGTTCTTTTGTGGTTTGGGACATTATTCATAGTTTTAACTACAAAGTCTTCTCCCACATTAGGTTCTTCTGTATTACTTTCTACTTCAGGATCACCTTGAGATAATGCTTTGAGCAACGATTGCTTTTGCTCTTCTGATAATGTTTTAATAAATTCATCCATACTCATGATCTTTTCCCCTTTTCCATTAGAATGTCTGCTTTACGTTTGAGTTCATATATTTTACCGTCAAGTGCTTGTACTCTTGATTCTGCAATTTCACGGTAGTGATCTACTGTTGCTGCATACTCATCGTTCACAATAATTAGTGGTCTTCGCTGTTCAAACTTGGTGTATGTACTGAATTGATCGTGGTTTTTTGCTACCATTTTGTCTAGCTTGTCGTTGCACCAGTTCATTGCAATCTTCTGCATGTTTAATTCATCCTGTAAAAAAGTAGCGTAACTATATAATGTATAAGCCCAAGTAAAACACTCTTCTTGAGTAAGCGACTTAATTGTTTGCATATCAGCGTCAGCCGCTATTGTCCATTCATCATTAAACTTCTTGCTAAATCTAGCGTGACTAGCGTTCAGGAAGTCATCAACCATAGCTTTCAAGTCAGCCAACTGCTCACTCGCCGTTTTCAATTTGATTTCTCCATTGCTCGTCTGTGTCAGAGTACTTCAATACTATTATATCAATTTTATTCAATTCACACCACGCTATTTTATCTTCATCTTTTGCTTGTGCTATAGCAAAGTCTGCCTTATTCTTGTGAAAGAATGGCGTATATTCATAGTGCTGCTGACCATGCACCTCTATAGCCAAGCTAATTTGGGGGATCAAAAAATCTAGGAAAAGGAC
>MDTC01087791.1_pt1 | contig 10308 bp, 9 predicted proteins | sample 811181 | NCBI WGS metagenome assembly MDTC01 (sample SAMN05326644, study PRJNA326480) | marine metagenome | isolation source: seawater | place: Pacific Ocean: North | collected 2011
CTCGATTACCGATGGCACAACTTTCCACCGGCCAAGAAATCCTGCGCGTTATCGCTGTATCCCGAATTCTCATGGATACGATACCGCACATCAAAGCTTATCGAATGAACATCGGTGATGAATTGGCTGAATTAGCCCTGCAATTCGGTGCAGACGACATCGATGGTACTGTGCAACAAGAATCGATCATGCATCTTGCAGGCTCAACTGCACCACTCAATCATGACATGCAACAACTGTCCAAACTCGTTCGGAATGCTGGTTGTATCCCCATCAAACGAAACACAACATACACTAAGTTTGAGGAGTATGCTGCACCAAAACCAATCAAACGATTGCCAATGGCTTGAGGTGAAGTGAATGATAAAACAAAAACCCCGTTGGATGAAAACAATTGGTCGTGTGGCATTCATGAACTGTGATCCACTGTTCGTAGGATTGGATGAATCGTATCACGTCCTACCTGCACCACCTTCGTGGCTGACTGGCCATCTCCTGCGGAAAGACTGCGTTCTTGCTCCAGTACCCGCTGCAGACTTTGCCAAGCATCATGATGAATTGGCACTTGTCCCAGAAATAGGAATTTGCTCAAAAGGAGAGGTCGGAAGCGTGCTAGTCTTCGGCAATAGACCGCTTGAAGAAATGCGTGATATTGCTCTGCCAACTGATTCTTCATCATCTGTAGCATTGTTGAAGTATTTACTCAAACAACGCGGAATCGATCCCAGGCCCGTTGAAATGGGTCCAGATTTGGATACGATGCTCGAACGTTGTGACGGTGCATTGTTAATCGGTGACCGAGCATTGGATTGTGCTAAAACCAACCCTGATTTGGTTCGCTTAGATCTTGGACAAGCTTGGTTGGAACTTACCGGGCAACCAATGGTGTTTGGCGTATTCGCTGCTCGTAAAGACACACCCTTGGAAATCGTCCAAGAAGCTCATAGAGCTCTCATGTCTCGATTAGATTCGTTTGAAAGAAATCCTCTTACACGAGAAAAAGTTCTTCTTCATGCGCACCAACATTCGGACATGTCGATGGACCGACTCAACCGATATTTTGGTGAAGTGTTCAATCGGCTCGATCGTGAACACGTCGATGGCTTGCGGGAATATTTGACCAGATGTTGTGGAATGGACGAGGAATTATCTTTCCTCTGGTGAATCTGAAACAAAACGCTTCAGTGTTTCGTCCATGCTCTCATCGCCTGATGGCGACCGTTTTACCGCACGACGTTTCCTTGGTTGCACATCGATTGCTTGAGAATCGCTTAGTTTTCTCTTTTTGGTTGTGACTGTATCATGCTCAGACCTACGGGCTCTGCGTTTTCGCACAACTTCATTTGATGAGGATTCAAGAAGCTTTTTTGCATCATTTGGTTCAGTGCCCTGAACTGTAACCTTCTTGCGTTTTGATCGTTGAATTCTACGACGTGGTCGGATTGGTTCTGGTTCTGCATTGTCTTGCGTATCGTCTATCGAAACACGTTGATCGGTAGTATTGTCCACTGATTCGTACGATTCATTCTCATCTACGTATTCATCTACGTAATCATCATCTTCGTCGTCAAGCACGATGTTGTATGCGTTTTGCTGAGAACCTCGTTTTGTGAGTAAAAACGCTACGATACCCAGGGTGACCATCGTCAACAGAACGAAAATGATTACCGAAAATGATGTCAATATCGAGGTTGGGTCCAATGAATCGGAATCGATTTCGTTTGATTGTAATGTAAACGTGACCTTATCCTCCTGAATGTGCCAAGGAACGTACTCCATCGTCTCAATGCCCCCGCCGTAGACGTTAATTGCAAGTGGGTGCTGTTCGCTTAATTCAGTTATACTACCATCGGACGGGAACCGGCTGTTCTGTACCTCCAGAACGAGACCATCCATTGGAGTGCTGGCGTTGAATGCAAACACAAGAACCACAGAGTATCGTATTTGGGATATCGCATCGTTCGCGGCGTAAAGGACCATACCATCTTCAATTGTACAATACATTTCTTCAAAACTCAGTGTTGCATTACTAAATTCAAACGTTGCTAACATCGTTTCAGTGAGTTGTTCTAAATCCATGTTGGCGCAAATCGAATCCGCAAACAATTGGGCTTCAGATTCAATCAGTTTGATATCAGCGTCCAAAGAATAACGAGCCAAATTTCGGATGCTCGACGAGTGTTTCTTGTTTAAAGTAAATGATTGTTTGATTTTGGTATGTGTAGAATTAATTTCCAAGTCTATGGTGCGAATAAAATTTTCATCCGGTAACAGTTCACAAGCAATCCCTATGTTATCGCAGTTAAGATCCCAGTTGTCTTCAATTCCATCACCATCGTCATCAGAATCAATGGAGTCAGGAATGCCATCGCCGTCAGTATCGGTGCCAGACTCTCCTAGTCCTTCGCGAAATACTTCTAGTCCGTACTTTACGACGTTATCTACGTCCGAATTCATGTAAATGTTCACAAGTGAATTGAACTGATTGTATCGAAGGACATAATCATCAAAGTTGTGAAACATCATGACTTCATCGAGAATCTCCTCGTTCAGTGCATCGTATGTGAAGAGGTGTTGCGTTGGTGAATTCTTGTGGACGATGAGGATGTTTGCGTCAGATGTGAATTGATATCGTAATGCATCGTTCACGTCTATCGGCTTCAATTCGGAACCACCGAAAGTCCATTTTCGAATTCCATCATCAGCTGTTGATACAGAGAAAAATTCATCATTGGCTCCAATATGACAATCATAAATCAAAGACTGCAACAGAATCTCATGGTGGACGACTTCACCATCGTTGTCCCACAGCTGAATCAAACCATTCTCATCGGCTGTCAGGACCGCTCCGGTGGTTTCTGACACGTCCACACAGGCCATTGGACCGGTGTGATTCCCGGTGTAAACCGCCTCTTGTTCAAGGTTTTCTCGACTGAGTTGCAAAATGCCGTTGTCTGGCGCATTGGTGTAGAGTTCTGCACCATTAGGTGACCATTCAAGCAAATCAGCATTCATCCTCGTGGCGTCACTTGCAACAATCGTACTTAGATCACCGGTGGAAATAGCAAACACTGAATCAGTACCACTCGATGCGGAGCGGACAGTTAAAGCGAGTCTCGAATTGTCCGGCGACATAGAAGTAGCTGTAATTTCATTAGAAAATACTCGTTCCTCAATGATGGTACCAGATTCAGTCATTTTGTACAAAATCGAACCGAATGAGGCGAAGATGTGCCCTTCAGAATCCATTTCTATGGTCCTTGCACCTGAATCCGCATCTTCGACTTCCAATGCTTCAATGAAAAAGAAGCCACTGGTCGAAGTTGCACCCACTGAACCCAACATCGTGACGGAAACAAGAACAACAACGAGCGCGTTTTTCAACAATGCTCGTCTTTCCATGTTCCGAACTAGGTTAACACTTACATAAACAATCCGTTAATTGAGAAGGTGCTTTGTTTTCAAAATGAAGCGGTTGGTTCTTGAAGTGAATGGCGTTGGAAAGAATATGGCCAAACTACCCCGTGACGAGAATGGGGACCTCATCGTACGCATAGGACACTCCCCGGATCCTGATGATGCGTTTATGTTCCACGCTATGACAACCAACGCATTCCCAACACCTGGTTACAATTTTGTCCATGAATTGCAAGACATCGAGACGCTTAATCACCGCGCCATGAATTGCGAACTTGAAGTTTCAGCAGTCTCGATTCATGCATACCCTGACATCGCTGAAAATTATGCACTCATGAATTGCGGTGCCTCGATGGGAGAAGGATACGGTCCGATGATTGTTTCAAAAAAAGGCTTGTCACTTGAAGATGCTAAATCGTCGATTATTGCAGTACCTGGTTTGAAAACCTCTGCTTATCTTGGCCTACGATTGGCATGGGGCGACGTAAACGTTGAAGTTGTTCCTTTTGATGAAATCATCCCTCGAATTCTCGATGACACCTATCAATGCGGGTTGATCATTCACGAAGGACAATTGACCTATGTCGAACATGATCTCAACGTTTTGATTGATCTTGGTGTTTGGTGGAATAACCGCACGGATGGCTGGCCGATGCCATTGGGTGGCAACGTCGTCCGTCGTGATCTTGGCAAAGACATCATGGAAGACATTACGATGTACACGAAGATGAGCATCGAGCATTCGATTGAGCATCCTGAGGAAGCCCTCGAATTTGCAAAAGCATGGGGTCGTGGAATCGACGATGAAACCAATCAGAAATTTGTGACCATGTATGTGAACGAACGAACCATTGATTACAAACCAGAAGGTCGTTCCTCCATCCGTAGATTTCTCCAAGAAGGTCAGGAATTGGGCATGATTCGCAAAGACTTTGACACTGCGAGTTTAACCTTCATTGGTGCTGTGGAGTGATTTTTATGAACCAGCGGCCACAAATGAGTGAATTCGGTTCGGTCGATCCTGCTCCACCATCCGAAACGACCGAGCTGGATGCGCTTCGTAGCATCCTTTTGGATGAAAACGAAAAAATGTTCCAACGAATGCGATCCGTCTTCAAACTCCGGAATATACGAAGTCCAGAATCTTGCTTAGCATTGTGTGAAGCATTTGGCTCCAGCAGCGCTTTGCTACGTCATGAATTGGCATACGTATTGGGGCAAATGCAACAAGATGAGGCTATCCCGACATTGAGTCGTGTGCTTTCCGATCCAAATGAGCATGTGATGGTAAGACATGAGGCTGCAGAAGCCCTTGGTGCAATTGGAAATCCAATCGCTGTCAACATCCTTAGAGAGCATCTAACGGATGTGAACCCTGAGGTGAGCGAATCTTGCGAAGTGGCTCTCGATTTGCTAGACTGGGTCAGTAAGAGTTCCGTTCCTGAATGACCTCAATCCATCACGACATTTTAGAACCGTGACCCTCAGCAGCAAACAGGTGAGAAGATGCCCAATGAACATGTCCAGCTCGCACAGGCTCCGAACGGTGAAATTGGACCACGTTGCCACACCTGCGGAATTCGCCTGACATTTGGAAATGCCATGGTCCACAACCAGCATTACTACTGTTGGACCCACTATGTCGAAATAACCGGTGCAGACACGGTTACCGTCGTAGGCCAAACCGAGCAGAAATTCTACATGAAAAATGAGTAGGGTTGCGTTCAAGAACTGTGAACGCTAGGCATGATTATGTCTTCGACCGGATGGGCGCGTTTCGCACATCGATTTGGTCAATATTACCGTACATCGACATTCTGGCGACCACCCCGTATGCCGAAAAGGGAGTGGATGTTCATACCTTTCGGGGGCTCTCCTCCCTTGCGTCACAAAGCCTTTAGGAACGAGAATGAGTTACGACAATTTTTGTCTGAGCGAGCGATGCATTCATGCTTTTATTCTACTGCTTATTGGCAGAAACCTTACGAATTGAAAATGAACGATAAACTGTGGCATGGAGCAGATCTCATCTTTGATTTGGATGGAGATCACCTTCCTGGCGTTACTGATCGGGACTTTCCTGGTATGTTGGATGTAATACGTGATCAAGCACATTCTCTGTGGAACGATTTTCTCCAACCAGAATTTGGTTTTGATGAATCTTTTCTGCAGGTTACATTTTCTGGGCATCGTGGATTTCATTTACATTACCGTGACCCGTCGTTGTTTCATCTGGACTCAGAAGCACGCCGTGAGTTGGTTTCCCACATTCGTGGTGAAGGTGTTGACGTCCATGGTGGCCTTACTCGATTCAGTGATCCCAATGCAAAAGGTTGGACGAAAAGAATCCGCAATCAAATACCAACCTTAATCGAAAAACTTGTGACAATCGCTGAAGGAAATGAACATTCGTCCCGTGTTATGAAGGGGTTACACCTCGGCCTCAAAGAAAATCTACAACGTGAGGGAAAACCTGGCAAAGGGCCAGCGAGTATTCAGAAATTAGCTGACATGTTTCTCCATGAAGAGCGCCGCCGATCCGTTGCAAGCGGTCAGATTTCTCGACTAGGTTCTCATCAAGGTTTATTTTTGGATTTGGTTAAGTCCGACGCATCAATCGTGCTTGGCGCGGCAGGAGAAACTGATGAAGTTGTAACAATCGATGTACGTCGTCAAATACGTTGGCCCACCTCTCTGCATGGAAAGACTGGGATGCGCGTAACAGAGTTCCCTCTTGAGCGACTTGACCGGGATGGTTCGAATCCTTTTGATCCGCTAAGCGAAGCCTTCGTGTTTGGTGATGAGAATCGTATCGATTTGGAAATAATTGTTGATGATGCAATCCTTCGATTCGGAGAAACACAACACGATGTTTCTCGAGGGGATAAATTGCATGTGTCTGAATCTGCAGCAACATTTCTCAGTTTGAAAGGTTGGGCCAAATTGGTTTAATCATTCAGAAGGTTAGACATGCAATTTCTTGTTCTAATTGTGGTAAGGTTCAAGGGTAGAATAGCATCCAGTTGAATAGAGGTGAGTGAATGCGACGTCGGAAAAAGGACAAATCTCCACAGACTCCGCCTTCACCACTACCACCTTTACCGGGTATGCCACCACTCCCAGGTGCTCAACTCCCCCCACTGCCCGGCGCTCCGATGCCTCAGCCACTTCCTCAGCCTGAATTACCACCAGCACCTACACCTGCACCGATTCCTAGCGCCCCTGCGCCCACTCCCGAACCTGCACTACCCAAAGAAACTGAACCAGCTTCCAACGAGTACGGTGAATTGTGGGCAAAACGCTCTGCAAAACCACTACCGCAAATTTACGGGGCAATCGATCGACTTGGATCTGGTGAGTCCGGTTCTCTCCTCGATCGATATGCGGATCGATTTGGTCATTCACTCGACCGTGATATCATCGTTTTGAGAAAGAAGGAACGTGAGGACGCACTCAATGAGACTCGCAATGCACCCGTTGTTGAACTCCTTGATGAAGAAGAGACAGATCGTTTAACAGAAGTAGAAAATAAGCTACGCGAATTAAAACCTCAATACAAATCTGCAAAAGCTGCAGGAGACAAAGACACCCTTCGTGTGTTGGTTCCGCAATTAGAGGAACTCATGGCAGAGCGCCGATCTCTCATGAGTCAATCCGTTCCAGTCGAAGCCTCAGTATCAGAAGAAACAGGCTCCGAAGAACAAGAAGATGATGAGGCATATGCGGAAGAAGCAACCATGGATGAGGCAGACGAACTGTTTGCGCAATTCTTCACAATTGTCAATGACTTGCTTGGAGATGAACTCCCTGAGGAGGCTATTCAAGAATTTTTGGCTTCCGACGGTTTTGATCTTTTCAAGGAAGTAGGAGCAGATCCTAGTGCCATCGATGATGAGCGACGAGGTGAATTCTTCAGGCTCATCGATGAACAACTCGGAAACATGCCTGACGATTCGATTACAACGTTCGTAGAATCCGGTGACTTTGCCATCTACAAGCAAATTTCTGAAATGTACACATGAATGAGGCGAGAATATGGGACTACTCGACAAAGTTGAATCAAACGATAAGGAGCCTGCAAAAAAGGCAACCGCCAAAGCAGCCAAGGCAGCAAAGCCCACTAAGGCAGCAAAACCAGCAAAACCAGCAAAAGCCAAGAAGGAAAAGAAGCAGAAAGTCAAGAAAGCGCGCCCTGTAGGACTTTCCTCGGAATTTGAGATTGCACCTAAATTAAGTCGGGTCATCTGCTGGTGGGTCAATTTTATCGCAAACTTTTCTGTTCTTATCGGCGCATTGTTCATGTCCGCATTCACCGGTGGTTCGAGTGGTGGGTTGGAAACAACAATTCTGTTTATTGTAGCGATTCTGGTGTGGTTGTTCAACGCTATTTTCTTACCGTTTTACACAGGTCGAAACCTTGGACAGTACACCTCGTCTACGAGATACATCCGAGGCGATGGGACAAAACCGATATTTCTTCATTCACTCTTCGTTAACAACATCGGCCTACTGTCACTCATTGGTTTTGTCATGGTATTCACGCAAGCTGGATCCATTTCAGATGGTGGAACAGCACCGATTGTTACGACCTCTATTGGCGCAGTATTCATGGTTCTTTGGATCATTAATTGGCAGTTTACACGCAACAGCGATTTGAATCAAGGTTTGTTTGATCTAATGTTTGGATCGTATCTCGTTCGTTATGCTCCTGAAGAAAAGGCAACCTCTGGATTCCGTGCACGACTCGAAAGCATGAGCCAATTCGGTGAAAAGTATGCTAAGCGCGTTGAAGAACGTGCGAAGGCGAAGGAAGAAAAAGCAGCATCGGAATCATCCGAAGAAGCTGAAACCGAAGAGGATGCTGCTGAAGAGGAAGACAACGCCGATAACTGAAGGAATCAATCTTCATGCTTTCACATCGCTTTACCGCTCTCTATGCGCACGCTTTTGCATGGATTGTTGTAGGACTGCTCCTATCCTATTTCTTGGAGTGGATTTGGTTTGTCTACCTTCTTCCAATTGTTGCGATTGATATCTGGTTTGCAGTGTGTCTTTGTCTTATGCTGAGATTACCCACTCGACGAGCCAACAACGATCCTCCCGAAGGATGGAAATGGGACGAACATCTCGTCGCTGGTTATCCAGTGCGTTGGTTGTCCAAATCCTACACAGAGGGCAAGCCGCTTGCTCTTCTTATCCATGGATGGAATTCCCGTGCCTCTAATATGATTGGCCGTAGCGCATTGTACGAGAAGTCAGGATACAATTGCGTTCTGTTTGAAATGCGGGCGCATGGTGGAAACAAGCGTGTATCGAATTGGGCAGCATTGCATGTGTGTTATGATCTTGAACAAGTTCTTCGGATATTCGATTCTCGTGGAATGCTCGAGAATGGATTTCTAATTCACGGTCACAGCTTGGGTGGTTTTGTTGCGCAACGAACAATGCGAGATGAACTGAAAACGTCAAAAAAGGCTCTTGGAATGATACTTGAGTCGCCTGTTACTTCTTACGTGTACATAAACAATCAAACCTGTGAATATCTGAAAATTCCAACGTCAATGCATGGATTCATGATGAATCGATTATTGAAATACTACAATCGAATAAATGAAAAGATATTCACAGTAGATTCAATCGATAAACTCTCTACACCAAAGTGGGGTTTTCCATCATGCCCAACCTTGCTCGTACAAGCCAAACATGATCAAACGCTTGGTACAATTCATGCAGATCTCCTTATTGATGTGCACTCCACCCGGCAATCGAATTTCTCGTATCATATCGTTGAAGAATTGAAGCATTCGTATGAATCTTCAAATGAGAAGCGTGATGAACTCATCAAAAAATGGATGGAGGAAAACTCACTCTTCTTCGCTTGAAGTTGCTTGTTCACGTGCCAATTCTCGCATGTCATCAACTTCATCCAGTTCATCAACAATTTCCTCACCAAGGAGTGTTTCTAGGACGTCTTCCATTGTAAGAATACCAGAAGTTCCTCCGAATTCATCTTGGACAACGGCAAACTGTTGTCGACGTTCCAGCAACATATCCAACGCAACATCAACGCTTTGTTGGGTCGTAAGGAAGTGTACTGGTTTCATGAACTCCTTGATTTTTCGGTCCCATTCATCACGACTTGCTGCAACCAACAATTCAGAGCGTATGACCAAGCCTTGGATTTCATCAACGGTCTCTGAATAGACGGGCATGCGCGAGAACCGTAAGACTGGATATTCGTCAAGGACTTGGCGAACGGTCAAATCTTGTTGCAGGGCAGTGACGACAACACGTGGTGTCATGACCTCGGTTATGGGTATTTCACGAAGTCTCAAGAGGTTATGAATGACGGTTTCTTCATCCTCCATGAGTGCGCCTTCTTCTTCACCAAGATCCGCAAGCGCAACAAGATCATCTCGAGTAACAAGTTGACTATCAGCACTTGGCAGGATTTTCTTCATCCACTGAATTGGGGCAATAATAAACACGAGTGCAACGGTGATGATGTGAAGTGTTCTCCCAGTGAATAACGACAACTGTTTCCAATATGCGGTCCCGAGGGTTTTGGGTATGATTTCAGAGAGGAAAAGCACTGCGAGGGTAAGAATCACCGAGGCTACCGTTAGATACTCATTACCAAACTGATTCTGTACTTCTGAACCGACACCAGCAGCTCCCATCGTATGTGCAATCGTATTGAGCGTTAGGATGGCAGTCAGGGGCTTAACTGCATCATCAGCTTTGAGTTTCGCCCAAACATCACCACGTCTGTTCCCATCCCGTTGCCACACAGCAACCTGCGTATTTGGAATTGAAAGCACAACTGCTTCTAAAATTGAACAAAGAAACGAGACACCGAGGGCTAATGCTGTGTAAAAAATGAGTAAAGTA
>MDTC01142671.1_pt1 | contig 10308 bp, 11 predicted proteins | sample 811181 | NCBI WGS metagenome assembly MDTC01 (sample SAMN05326644, study PRJNA326480) | marine metagenome | isolation source: seawater | place: Pacific Ocean: North | collected 2011
CATCTACGAACAGACTATCCATATTAGTTACTGATGACACAACCCATGAGTCTAATGGTTGATTGAATGATTCTGCTTGAAAAAACATTCCTTCCATATTAGTTACTGATGATACATCCCATGAATTAAGTGGTTGATTGAAATCTAATGCTTCCTCAAACATAAAACTCATATCAGTCACTGATGAAACATCCCATGAATCAAGTGGTTGATTGAATGCGTAGGCTTTTTGAAATATATCTTTCATCTTAGTTACAGATGATACATTCCATAAATCTAGTGGTTGGTTAAATGAGTATGCTAGACAAAACATAGCTCTCATATTAGTTACTGATGATACATCCCACTTATTTAAATTTTGATTAAAATCGTTACACTCCACAAACATATAGGACATGTCAATAACATTAGAAACATCCCAATTAGATATATCGTCATTAAAATTAGATTTCCATCTAAATAAACCAGACATATGTTCAATTAAAGATGTATTCCAATTTGATATATGATTATATCTAATAAGTGCTTCATCTTTATTTTTGCACCATAAATCTACGGCTTCTTTTAATTCTTTTTTAGTTTTAGGTTTAAATATTACAAAATCCTTTATATTATTTACCAGTTCTATTGGTATATTTTCCATTAATAGGATCCAAATATTATATAAAAAATTTATTCATTTTTTTTATAAGTAGATTCTTTGAAAGAATCTGCTAATAAAAGTGTACTACAGGTAAATTACTTGCTCTTAAAAATATAAATATCTGAAGAATTTTTTTAATTAAAGTCGTTCACCAAGCATTATTTTTAACAAATGATGCAGCTCCTGCGAAAATTTATCCTAAAAATCCACCCGCTTCAACTGTTTCATGTCCACGTCTAATTAACTCTACTCTCATACAAACAAGTAGGAGCTTTTTCAACAATACAGTCACGAAAATTTCTGATCCTAGCATTTCTATCCTCACAACTCTGATATCCATAATTTGTATCATTACTATCCATAACAACTGCATCGATTGGAACTTCTTCTCTACATTCTACATTAGCTGCATCTACTCTGGCATTTCTTTCAGCACAACTTGTATATTTTGGTCCTCTATCTAAAGGTATTTCATTTCTACACTTCAATTCATTCCTGATAATGTTTTGGCATTTCTTTGGATCAATATCGTTAGATTCACACCATTCTTGTTCTGTTTGTCTCATATCATCACAACTTTCATATGGACCTTCATCATCAATAACTTCAGTAGTTTTACAAATATGTTCTCTTTGTCTATTCTTCATATCAGCACAACTTGTATATGCATCTCCTCCATCAGTAACTTCTTCATCTTTACACTTCAATTCATTCCTGATAGTGTGTAAGCATTTTTTAAAATTGTTAATATCGTTAGATTCACACCAATCTTGTTCTGTTTGTTTCTTATCAGCACAACTTTCATATGGACCTTCATCATCAATAACTTGAGCAGTTTTACAATTATGTTCTCTTATTCTATTCTTCCTATCAGCACAACTTGTATATGCAGTTCCTCCATCTATTGGATCTTCAGCAATACATTCAGTACTGCTCATGCGGCTTCTGCTGCTTCTGCGGCTTCTGCGGCTAAATCCTTCAACATTATTACTACAATCAAAGCTATCTTTTAAAAAATAGTAGATAACAATTGCCGCAATAATTAATAACAAAAAATTGTTGTTATTATCCATGTATATAAACTATTTAGAAAAATTTTAAAATATTTTTATATAATTATTTTAAAAAAATTTCTTTAGGAGTATTCAAAAAAAAATAATAAGAGTTTTAGTTCTTATCTTTACAAAAATTTTCAACCAAAGAAATTAAGTTTGTTCTTATCTTATGTTGCGATGCAAATATCTTCTGGGAATCAGGATCATTAATAAATTTATTCATTCTTTCTCTGTTATCACTTATTTCATTATATTTGAATTGAATTGCTATCTCATCATTTTTACTGATAGCCATTTTGAAATAAGCATTATTTAATTCTGTTAAGAATACAATTTGTTCCTCATCTAAATCATCAAAATTTTCAAAACTTCCAATACAATTAGGATATGTATTCTTTACTCTGTTTAGAATACTACGTTTTAAGAAAGTAAGATCAGAGTCAAATAAAGATGGTTCGGGTTTTCTAAAGTAACCAGATGAAATCTTTTCTAAAAATGACTTAGCTTCTTCTTCTGGTGCACATATTTTACTTATAGCAACACTTAGTTCTCTTTTAATTTTTTCTTTTAATTCTGTAGCAAATTTATATTGTTTATCAGATTCTAAAGCTGAAGTTCGTGCTTCTCTAGTTCTATATTTATTAATAACTCCAGCAAATCTTTCAGTATAATACCAATCTTTGAAGTATATTTCATCTAAATATTTAAAAATTTTTATTTGTGTATTGTTTAAATCTCCAACTTTAGAAATACAAGTAAGTTTCTTTCCATCTCTATTATAATTGGCATTCAAAAGATTAAATTTAATTTCAGAAAATGTTTCTTTAATATCATCAGTTTCTTCAGTTTCTACATTTTCTTCAGTTTCTACAGCTTCTTCAGCAGAAATTTTAATTTCATTGGTATTAGGATATAGTTGATTACAGAGTTTTTTAGTAGGACGTGGACATGAAGCAGTTGATGCGGGTGTATTTTTTGGTAAGAATTTTTTACAGGATTCTATTGTTGGTTCAGTAACAAAATTTTTACAAGTTTTTGTTGAAGCTCTTTCTGGTATTTTTGTTTTAAGTTCAGTTAGACTTTGACTTATTAGCTCTAAAGTAGCTTTTAATGATGATTGTAAAGATGAAAAATTCTCTTTTTTAAAACTTGATTTTATAGAGTCTCTGAATAAATAAAAAAATATAAATATTAAAATAATCAAACTCAAATTTTTATTTTCCATATAAATAAAATTAGATATTTTTAAAATCATTAAATATAAATTTTTGAATGAGCAAGTTTTACTTATTTTAAAATAAATTATATTATAATGGTAAAGACTGAAGTTGAAGATTCGATCTATATAATAGATAGATTTCTTAAAGACTCTAGAAATGTAAAATTACTTATTAACAAAATTAAAAGTATTAATGATAATGAATTAATTAATGAATTAAAAAATTTTATTTTAAAAAAGAAAGAAAAACAAGATGAGTTATCTGTTATTTATAAAACAAGATATCAATATGTTGAAGAGTTATTAAATTTTAAGTTAAAATAATCTACATTAATTTATTATGAAATTATTTTTTGAAGTTTATAAAGATACTATTAATCCACTTAATAATTATAATATTTTAATAAGTTATAAAGTATTAACTGTTATATTTATTCACCTTATTTTTTATTATTCGTCATATCAGTTCCTAGTAAAATTATTTAATTTACCAGATAAATCTGATTTAGTTTTTGGATTTTTAATAATAATTTTAGTAGTTGGATATTTTGGAAGATTAGCACGATCAAAATCAATTTTTCGATATTTTATTGAAAAAGGTTTTGATGAGGTAAGATCCATAAAATTAACTAATAAGTATATGAATAATGCTTATTTTAAATGGTATTTTTTGTCATAAAAAAAATGAATTAAAAATTTTTAATTATAAATATTTATAGATAATGAAATTTTATTTGTTTTTGTTTACAATGAAATTAGGATCAAAAATTCTAAATAAAGAGATTAATGTCACTAAAGAACCCATACCTTTTCAAAAAACTGATTTAGACTGTAAAAGTGGTTTTGACATGAGATTTCAAAATAATACAACACCTAATCCTGAAGAAATCTTTAGATTAAAAAAAAATCTTGAAATAAAAAATTTACTAAAATCATTAGAATATTATAAAGATAACGATTTAAAAAGAATGGATTTATTAAATCAAAATTCATTCTTATTTAACGATACTATCACGCCAAATTTATTAAGTGGAGGATTATTAGATGACTTTAACTATGAAATTTTTTAATTTATTACATCGGGAAGATCATCTGGCATGATATTAGGAAATAATTTATTAGTAAAAATTGCTGTTAATTTAAAATGAACTTTATCGCATTTTTCACTAATTTTATTAAATTTTTTTAGGTTTTCATTATTTTGGTCTGCTTTAATCCAATTTAACATCAATTTTCTAACTCTTAAGAACTGTTCAAAGGTATCTGTATCAATAGTTTTAATATGTTGATATATATCTTTTATTTGTAGGTAAATTTTTGACTTATTTTCTTGATTGAATGAGTTTGATTTATTTTTAAAATAAATTCCTCTAATACCATAAAGAATTGTCTTATATTCTTTTGGTAAAATATTATATAATAAGTTGTCTCCAACTTGTTTTCCAGTTTTTAAATTCCATAATAATTTAAACAACTCATATAATTCAGAAGTACAAACTTTAAATACAGAATCTACTACCCCAATTGTATCGTATGATTCTTGAGTATTAATTGGATTAACTATTTTTTTATAATTTACTAAATTACTGTTTTTTTCTAAGAATTCAGCTAGTTTTTCATTTTGATATAAATTTACAAATCCTTTAAAAATATTTTTTTCAAGACCAATAGCTTTATTAAATTGATATGGATATGTTTGAAGCTTTAAGTAAATGTTGATGTTATTTTCATTATTAATTTTAACAATAGCTCCCTCACTAGAACAAATTTCCATACTATCTTTTTCAAATTTATTTTTTTCAGAATTATATGCAGCTAGAGATTCATATTCATTTGGAATAAATATATTATTTAATACTGGAATTAATTCTTTCATTTTATCGTATTCTATTTCTGTTAGGTCTTTTTTATTTCGTACAAAGGCTAAACAAAGTTTTTTATATTCAGTACCAAATCTTGAAGAGTAATCTACAATATTTTTGTTTTTATGATGAATTAATACAAAGTTATAGCAATAAGAACTATTTAGTTTTAATGTAAAATCATCTAATGAAGAAAAGCCATCTTCTTTTAAAACTTCTTCGAATAAATCAAAATGAGAATTATCATTCCAAATTGATTTTTTACTATCTAAACATCTCCTAGTTGATAAGTACCATTGATTATTATTATAAAATAAACTCATTAAAGTACCCTCATAACATTCGTAAATTTTCATTTGATTTTCATTATGACCTAATAAATAATTCATAGCTTCTAAATTACAAATAGGTGTATTGCATGTATATGAAACTAATTCCTTTTTTTCAATATCAATTATTAGAGATCTACATTCGTTTTTTAAAGGTGTGGTAGTATGTTTATCTTCTTCAAATTTAGTATAAACTAAAAGCAGGTTATCTTCAGGAAAAAGTTTAGTCATAATTCCTTTCTTAAATAAAGTGTTCTTTAGTGTATCTAAATCACTAAAGTTTTTTATATAATCATTAATTAAAAAGTTTGGTGTATCCATTATTTTATTAATAGCCTTTTATCTTTAAGTAATTATACTTATTTATTAATTACAAAAAAAAGTGAAAATAAATTTAAAAGATTAGTGAATTTATACCTAATGAACAAAGTAAAACCTATTCAAATAAAAAAAATTGAGGAAGATAAAAAATTAGGATTTTCAAGGTTAGAATTTAATATTAAAGGAAATGATATAAATTACGTAATTACAAACTCCATAAAAAGAGTAGTCCAAACAGACATTCCAATTTATGCATTTAACGATATAAATATAACAGAAAATACTACAGTTTTTAACAATAATTATATTAAAGACCATATAAGAAATATTCCTGTGTGGGGTATAGAAAATAAGTTAGAGGAATACATTGAAAAAGAAAAAAAAGAAGAGATCTTTTCAGAAAATACTGGAATAGTTGAAGATGATATTGACTTGACAGTTGATAGAGATGTTGATACATCTGCTTTGAATGAACTAAATATGTATATTGAATATAAAAACGATTCAAAAGAAATTTACTCTGTAACTACAGATAATGCTGAGTTTCATTATAAGGAAGGTCTAATAAAATCACCCTATTATAATCCGGTTCAAATTGTAAAATTACAACCAGGACAAGAAGTAAAAATTGATGCAAGAGCTACATTAGGAAAAGAAGAACTTTCTGGAATTTTTTCTGCAACATGTGCATGCTTTTTCAAGGAGAATAAAGAACAGGACTATAATTTCATTATTGAATCTCGTGGTCAAATTGAAGAAAAAAAAATATTAACACTAGCTATTAAGATGCTAAATAAAAAGTTAAGACATTTTTTTGATAATCTTCCAAAAAACAAAGGATTGGAAGGTATAATAGAAGTTGAAAATGAAGATCATACATTGGGGAATTTAATTACCATGGCCATGCAAAAACATAGCTCAGTACAATTTTGTGGATATAATACTCCTCATCCTTTGAAAAAAGAGATACATTTTCATTATAAACTTAATAGTGGTAATTTAAATTCTATTATTAGAGAAATTATTATTTATTACGAAGAAATTTTTAATGAAATGTTAGAAAAAATTAAAAAGTTGTAAATACTTTTCCGAAACCAAATTTATTATCTTTTTCATAGATAAAATATTTATTTAGTAAATTAAAACTAAAAGTAGGTGTTATTAATTTATATGATTTATTTTCTTTTTTTAAAGTTATAGTTTGATTCTTTAAAAAAATAACAATATCTTTTTCTTCTATTAAACTTACATTTGAAAAATAAATCCAAGTTAATTTCACCGAGTTAATTTTATTATAATTTATTCTGCTTAAAAATCCACTTCTTGGCTTATTAGATAACATATTGTTTTTTTCCAAAGTTATAGATAAAGTTAAAGGTCCTTTGACTCTATCTACAGGTTGATTATTTAAGTAGATACTATTAATAACAACATTTACTTTATCACCATCATACCAAAACATTTCATCACCAACTGATAGTTCACCTCCTTCTAAATACCCAGAAATAATCCAACCCATGTCATGATGAGGAAAAGATTGGATTAAAAAAAAGTTATTCAATAAATTTACTTTACATATTTTATCAGTATCAATAAAACTATTAAAAAAGTCTAAAATTTCACTCTGAGGCAACGGATTAATAAGATTTACTTTACAATTTTCATCAAATAAATTCAAATCAATGTATGGAATTTTTAAGAATTTAGCTATGTTTATATAAAATAACCTTTTAGACCAATCATTATTATTTTTATTCATTATTAAAATTAAATCAAAATTAAAGCTCAAAATAATTTTATTTCTTGTTTTTGAATTTTTATTAAAAGAAAAATCATCTCCTGGTGTATCTATAAAAATAAATTTCTCTTCATTATTGATTATTTGTTGATAATTAAATGAAGAAGTTTTACCAGTTTCTATTTCATGTTTGTGATTTAATATATATAATTTTGCTTTACAGTTTGGTTTATCTAATTTGTTTTTTATTAGATATGCTAAAAAGGTAGTTTTACCAGATTCGGTGTCTCCCAAAAGTAATATTCTTTTTTCAGAAAAATTAATGTCTTTACGTTTATTATATATAACAGCTTTTATATAATCATCATCTATAAAAGTCTTTACAATTTCATATTTTAAAAAATTTACCATTTTTTTTAAAACTTGTAATGATTTTACTTTTTCTTTACTAGATAAGTTATATTTACTACCATCATCATTAATTCCGATATAGTAAATTGCAGTTCCTTTACCTTCATCCGCTCTAAATTTTAATTGTGTTACCAATTGATGAAATCTAATACTATAATCATCCTCACAAAATATTTCGCTAGAACAAAGATGTCTTTTATATTCGACATTTCCTTCATCATCTTCTGGTGGAAACATGTAATTCTAACATTAATTATATTTTTTATTTAAATGTAAAAAAAAAATGAATAATATTTTTAATAAAAATAGTAATTAGATATAATGCCCAAATTAGTCTGTTTTATATATACTCAAACGAATGGATTACATAATACTGATCAAGATGTTTCTAAAAAAAATATGTTTGAATTTGCCAGACCTGTATCATTAAATTATGTAATAGGATTTAGACAAGGAAAAGATTTTAATGTTACTAAAAAAGAAAAGGTAATATTCAAACCTGATTGTTTAAATATTTCTAAAGAAGCACAAGAAATTCATGGTATTTCTTTGGAAATAGCAAATGAAAAAGGAACTGAACCGGAAGATATAATGAATAATCTTAAAAAAGATCTTAAGAATGTGTCTGTAATTGTATCACATAATTTACCATTTCACATAAAGTCACTACAAGTTGAATGCTTTAGAAATTGTGTTAATATTGATTTTAGTAATTTTATATTAATTGACACTATTAACTTTAATCACAATTTAGAATTCCCAAAATTAAAAGAGTTAGCAAGTCATCTACTTAAAAAAGATTATTCTGATAAAAAATCAGATTACAATATAACTCTAATTAGAAAATGCTTTCTTAAATTATACGATAAATATGAAAAATCGATAATATCAAAAAACTGATTATATAAATTATTAATTATTTAACATTCCTTTAAAATTTATTCCATCAAAATTTGAATTAATATCAATTGATGAATCTTGTTCAATCTCGTAACCTAAATTATTAAAAATATTTGGTGAAGAGTCTTCTAATTGATCAAAATCTATTTTGAACTCATTAGGCTTCTTAGTATCTTTTTCAATATCATAATATTTTGTTTTAAGTGGTTTATTATAAGGACGTCTACATGTTTCAGGAAACCATTCAAGTCCAAATTTTTCACAATTTTCTTTGGTAACAAAGTCTTTACATGTAAAGTTCACATTTTTACAAGAACCTAATATTACATCTTTTTTACAAACAGGTTCTTTGCACATGTCATTAGTCCAATTGTCAATTCCTTCAACAAACAAGTTATGATTTATTGAATTGTGAAAATCATCTTGACTGCATTTATCTAGTTTTTTAAATTTATAAGCAAAGTCATTTTTATCATAATCAAATTTTAGATCAACTTTACAACAATTGACAAAATCATTTTCATCTACAATAGTATTATTTGTTTTAAATAATGAATTTCGATTTATAGGATGAAATTTCTCCTTTTTAAATTTTAAAATGCAGAAAAAAATTAAGAGTAAAATAATTATAAATTTCATTATATAATAATAATATAAATTATTATTAGATAAGAAGAATTTATTTGGTAATATTATTTTCGAACAAAAATTTTTAATATCTTTAATAGTATAAAAATGTTATTTTTTGATGCATTTGGAAACTATAAAATAATTGAGAATTTTTCGGATAATAAAACAAGATCTAATCAATTATATCTTACTTTACAAAGTGACCATTGGAAAAATATTTTTCCTGATTCAAATAGAAATTCAGGTGGTGTACAGTTTTTTAACTATATTTTAAAAGAAATTAAACCAAATAAACAAGACTTTGATGTATATAATAAACTTTATTGTGGAGTATCTGGATCATTAATATCACCTAATAACTCTGATGCTGCCGATCTTGTAAAGATTAAGCATATAAATGGAGGCTTTATTTGTGGTAATTATTATAGATGTTGTTGGCCTTGTTCTTGCGATATAATGAATGAAAATTTAGATATTTTGGCAGAAGATGTTGATTTAGAATTAGCTGATGGCACTTTTTCTTACACATTATTAACAATGAGTGACCCTTGTGTTAATTCAATAACATATCAAAATAATGAAGTATTACCAGATCCAGAAAACAAAACAAAGCCTTGGATTGAAGTATCATCTTTTAAATGTGAAAATAATCAAACTAAAAATGGATTTAGAACTCCAAATAATAGACTAGTTTTCGCAGTATTATTTAACACATTTAAATGTGATGACCAACAATATGAAGATAACTCTAAATATGATAAATTACTAAATGAAAGATGTGTTCAAAGAAAAGATCCACAAAATAACCTTTCAAATTGGGGAATGGGTGATATATTTGTTAATCTAACCAAAAAATAATGGATTTTGAGATATAACAATTATTTATATAAAAGGAAAATTTCTTTTTATACAAATGATAAGGTTAACTAGAAAAAATATTTTTCGAAGATTCTCTACTCTAAAAGAAAATTTACAAGCCATGAAAGCTGAAAGACAAGAAATTGGAATTATTGATAAGCCATTAGATGCTGACTTTGCTTTTCAATTGTGTAAAATATTAACTAAACCAAAAGATAACAAAAAATTTTACCTTGATAATTTCAAATATAGAATTCCTCCAGGTGTAGATGAGGCAGCCTATGTTAAAGCATCCTATTTAACTTCTATAGTTAAAAATGAGACACAATCTGAATCAATTTC
>MDTC01269328.1_pt1 | contig 10307 bp, 6 predicted proteins | sample 811181 | NCBI WGS metagenome assembly MDTC01 (sample SAMN05326644, study PRJNA326480) | marine metagenome | isolation source: seawater | place: Pacific Ocean: North | collected 2011
GAAAATGAAGACGAAGACGAATCCACCGAAGACATTCTACTGAAGGAACTCTCCACTACACGCCGCCGACACGACCTTGTCTGCGCCCGCGTCAGCGATCCGAGGGAACTCGAACTTCCCGACGTGGGCCGCATTTTACTCGAGGACGCGGAAACAGGGGAAGTCATCGAAGTGAACACAGGCGACAGCGCCTTTCGCAAACGCTACGCAGAAAACAACCGCGACCGCATGTCGGAATTTGAGCAGCGACTCCTGCGGCGGGGCATTGACCGCTTCGATTTCTCCACTGACGACGACTACTTCAAGCAACTCCGGGAATTCTTCAAACTCAGAGAAAAACGGCGGCGCGGATGAATACTTTCAAAGCAACAAAGTGGCCGAAAACCATTCACCAAACACTGCGCGGAATCAATCCACAGAAGGGGAAACGAAAACCGTGCCAGAACTTCGCTCGATTCGCTCTGAATACATTAGCTTTCACGGTAGCGACAACAACTCATTGTCTGGCATTCGCTCAGGGAGACACGCATTTGCTGGATCCGCACCGAGAGCGTGACGATCCTATTCCACTCTACAAGAGCACTTGGGAAATCTTAGAGGAAAACTGGTGGTTTTTCGTGATAATCGGAACGATCATCTTGTTCGCGCCATTTGGGTGGTGGCTTAAACGACAGTTCCAGAAAGGAGCGGCCAAAGCAAACGAACCACCCCGACGCGATCCCTACGAAGAAGCAATCGAGGCCCTGAACTCGCTCGGCGCCAAACGCCGACAGATGGAAGCGAAACCGTTCATGTTTCGCCTGTCTGAAGTATTGCGTGTTTACGTGGAACGACGCTTCGAACTCCCTGCGATGGAGTTGACCGGGGAGGAATTCCTCCGCGAAGCCACCAAGCACAAATTTTTCCGTAACCACTACGACGATCTACTGCGTGAATTCATCGATCGCAGTGACATCGTGAAGTATTCTCGCGAAAGCATGGACGCCGAAGGGCTCTGCCTTCTGCTGAACTCCGCAACACACTTCGTAACGGACACCCACCGCCGCCTCGAGGAAGAATCATCAATGGCTGAATCCCAGCTGGATAAAGCCGCCGCATGAACCCGATTGAATACTGGGAGCATTTGCGCTTCGCCGAACCCCATTGGCTTTGGTTTGCCTTACTTGTTCCGCTCCTCGTTTACCTGAGGACCCGATTACATAGGAGCAAGGCATCTCTCAAATTCTCCTCTTTATCCAGCCTTAAAACAGCCAAACTCAAGAGCCTTTGGCTGAGCCGCACAATCTCACCGGCTATTCGCTTGCTCGCCTTAGTCTCCCTTATATTGGCTCTTTCCCGTCCCCAACTGGACGAGAGCACGCGCTCTATTCAAGAAAGTGGAGTGGACATCGTTCTGGCGGTTGACTTGTCAGCCTCCATGCTCGCACTGGACATGAGTGAAAACAACGGTGAACCCGTCACCCGACTCGATGTGGTGAAACGCGTCATCAAGGATTTCGTGACAAAACGGAAACACGACAGAATCGGGCTTGTCGGGTTCTCGGTGAACCCTTACCTGCTCAGTTCCCTCACTCTCGACAAAGAATACCTTCGGCGGAATCTGGAGCGTCTTCGCGTGGGGCTCACTCACCAAACAGGCACCAACATTGGCGGAGCTCTCGCCGAAGGCATCAACCGTGTCCGCCAATTGGAAGCAGAAACTCGTATCGTCATACTTCTCACTGACGGCAAAGACGAGCCTCCTCCCCGGCACAGCCCACTCGTCTTTGCCGAAGGAGCCAAAAGAGACGGCATAAAGATTTACACCATCGCAGTCGGTCGCTCCACCCGCACGCCTTCCTACGTCTATGATCAAAGAAACCGCGACTTGCTCCTTCAGCCCGATGGCAAACCAGTAATCCGGATGTCCGAATACCCTGTCGACAAGGACATTCTCCGCAACATAGCCGAAACCACAGGAGCTCAATTCTTCGAGGCTGGAGATGAAGCGTCCTTGCGCGAAATTTACGATGAAATCGACCGCCTCGAGAAAACCGACGTCGAATACGACGTAAACGCCCTCTACGAGGAGTTGTTTCATTGGCCGTTAGTGTTAGGACTAGTCCTGCTTTTGATTGAAATCGTCTTGTCCCGAACTTTACTCTTAAGAATTCCATGAAGGTTTTCTCTGATCCTGCCTGGTTGTACGCCGGACTGTTCGCCACCGTAGCAGTGGCCACTTTCTTATGGTGGTCGGAGATTCGCAAGACTCGGCGACTGCAACGGTTCGCAGCGGAGAAGTTGGTTGCCGGTCTTGCCGCCACTCGTTCCCGCGGTAAAACCGCGACAAGCTGCACCTTGCTGGTGTTCGCCGTTTTCCTGCTGTTCGCCGCCCTCGCCCGCCCCCAATGGGGACTCCACCAACGCAAGACAGCCCCTTCGGGCATAGACATCCTCATCGCTCTCGACGTTTCCCAAAGCATGCTGGCCCGCGACGTTAGACCCAATCGCATCGAACGCGTGAAACTGGGCATCTCCAATCTGCTCGACGAAGTGAAAGGGGATCGACTGGGTCTCATTGCCTTTGCCGGAACGTCTTTTCTTCAATGCCCGCTCACCCTCGACCATTCCGCCTTTCGGCGCACCTTGCGGGAGATGGACGTAGGGGTGATCAAGATGCAAGGCACCGATTTGGCCAATCCAATCGAGGAAGCTGGACGCTCTTTTTCCAAAGGTGACAACGACCGCTTTCTGATAATGATTTCAGATGGCGAAGACCTTGAGCAAAGAGGACTGAACAAAGCTAAGGAAGCCGCCAAGGAGGGCATACGCATCTACACCATTGGCATAGGCAGCAAAAAAGGCTCCCGCATCCCGCTTGAATCCATCGAGGAGCAAGCCCAAGACTTCCTCAAGGACCCCAGCGGAAAAGTAGTTATAACCACAATGGACGACTCCAATCTCCGTGCCATAGCCGAAGCAACGGGGGGCAAGTATTATCCAGTGGGGCCCACGGGAGAGGGACTGGCCAAAGTGGTGGAAGAACTGCAAGCCATCGGTCAGCGAAAACGGCACGCGATGCTCACCGAAGTACTACCCATCGAGCGCTACCAGCCCTTCCTTCTCATTGTTGTGATCTTACTGCTTTGTGAATTTCTGCTCGGCAATCGGATTCGCACCCATGCGCCAGGATCAGCTCTAGTTTTGTTCCTTCTACTTTTCCTGTTCGGATGTCTGCGCAACGACAATGTGAAACGAGCGGAGGAAGCTCATGAAAACAAGGACTACGATCAGGCTGCAGCATTTTACGAAGCAGAACTAAATGCAACCCTAGCCAAAGACGTTCAGGTCGAACCGCGGCTATACCTAAACACAGGCCTTGCTCATCTTCAGGCTGGCAACCTTGCCCGCGCCGAAACCTTACTTGAACAAGCTTTAGACAAGACCATGGGCGAGCCCACTATCCAGTCCACCATACTCAACGCTCTTGGAAATCTACGGTACGCCGAAGCCAATTTGGCACTCGATGCTCAAAACGTCGTTTCCGCTAGAACTGCATGGGAAAAAGCGTTGAGAAACTACGATGCTGCGGCAACCATCGACGGCAACCCGAAGGCCATCAAAAACCGCGAAGAATTGGCTCAACAACTTGAGAAGCGAATCCAAGCCCTGTTGTCCCGCATCTCGGGAATCGTCTGGAGAGACGTAGACGGCAACGGTCGACCACAAGGCAAAGAACCTTATCTCCCCGCAATAATTTACTGGGACAAGGACAAGGACGGTGAACATAATGCCTCGTCAGAACCCTTCGCGGAAACCGACGCAAAGGGTCACTATGCCATCGAATGGATTTCCAGTTCCTATCCGGTATCCTTCCGACTCGGATGCGTTCTCTCCGAAAGCAACTCCACCGCCGGGAAAACACTTGTTCCCATTCTGCCAACGCCGCCGCCGCCGCTAAATCCGGACAACGTCAGGACACAGTACGTAAAGCTACCCGAGGCCAGAAATCAGCAAGTCAACTTCGCTTACCGAGCGGCCCCAGTCCTGAAGGGGTTCGTTTGGAACGATCGCGACCAAGATGGAGAGCGCGACCAAAACGAAACTGGCTTTGCAGGAGCCACACTTTTCCTCGATTTCAACGGCAACCATACTTTCGACAATAACGAAACTTCTTTCAAGCCGTCCGACTCAGGTGCTTTCACGCAAATAGTTCCACCGGGCCGGCATGTCTTGGGCATAGAAGTAGAAGGCGAGGCAGCCATCGTCACATTCCCCAAGGAGGCCCCCAAGGCCCACCTTGCCTTCGTGGATTTCGAAACTGCCTCCGAACACCTTGACTTCGGTGCCCACGACCCGAACCAACAAAACCAAAACCAATCCGATCCGCAGGACAACAATGAGACCTCCCCGCCCAACCCAGAAGAAGGACAGAAACAAGACGCTACAGCCCAAAACCAGCAGCCCCCGATTCCCCAGGAAGTGAATGCGCTTTACGAGCGATTGCTTCAAGAAGTTGAAGCTGCCGCCCAACCGCTAGACTTCGAGGGCAACGTCATCGAAACCTCCCGAAAAGGAAGGGATTACTGACCGTGATGAGGAAACTCACCGTTCGCCTTTCATTGTTCATCGGAATTCTTTCGGTCGTTGCCACGACCTTTGGACAACAGCAACCCATTCAGATCGAATCGGGTTTCGAACCATCGCTTATCACGTTGGGCAACCAAGCCGCCTACAAGGTGACCATCCTAGGTTCCCAGCGATCCCCGAAAGGCAACTTGCCGCGAGTAGACGGACTCAATATTTCGGATAATCCAAAAGTTTTGCGTTCGGCCAGCTTCATCAATGGTGTGCCTTCCGTAAGACTTGAAATCTCCTTTGCCGCCAAACCGAGCAGAGTGGGCACTTTAACTCTGCCTGCATGGTCCCTGTCCATTGACGGAAAAACATTTGCCGTACCAGCGACCACCCTGCGCACCCTGCCTCCCAGTCAAGAAGACATGCTCAGGGAAGAAGCCCGGAAAAAACAACAGGCAGACCTAAACCAAGCCCTTTTTCTCGAACTCAATCTACCCAATGATTATCTATATGAAGGACAAACTGTCCTAGGCTCCATCAACCTTTTCATATGGGAGCGCTTGCCCGTGACACGCTTCGAACAATTTCCGCAAAAAAAGGGCGATGCTTTTTCCCAAAGTGAAATACGCCAACCGCTTGAAAAGCGTGGTGTCCCACGCAACGGCAAGAACTATATCATCTACTCTTGGCCTGTTGCCCTCACCGCAATCATGGAAGGGACTCACGAACTACAGTATAATGTGGTCGTACGCGCTCGTTTCAAAAGGGAGCGAGCCTCGCCCTCGCCCATTCGCAATCCTTTCTTCAACGACCCTTTCTTCGGATTCGCTCACGAAGAAGCAGTATCCGTAGTTACTAAAAAGCATTCACTCGAGGTTCGTCCGCTTCCCATGGGTGCGCGACCACCTTCTTTTCGTGGAGCCATCGGTTCCTTCGAAACACAAACCAAGACAGATGCATCACGAGTAACGGTGGGCGATCCTGTTCGCATTACTTTTTCCGTATCGGGCAAAGGAAACTTCGGTGCAATGCCCGCTCCTGAAATCCCCTCCACCGACACTCTCAAAATCGGGCCGCCAGCCTTCTCGTTCGAGGGCAACGAAAACCTCAAGTACGAAGGCGTACAAAGGTTCGAATACATCGTGACGCCACTACGCCCTGCTCTCCTCGAAATCCCGGCCGTGCCTTTCTCCTACTTCGACCCAGTCAGCCAAAGCTACGCCGTGGCATCTACCGAAAGTCGTTCCCTGAGAGTGGACCCAGGCGAGACCTGGGTGGACCCCAGCCCAACCGAACCCGTTGCCATATCGGAGGAACAACCCCGCGAACCTGCTCGAAATTTATTTCAAACGGAAAGTGAACCCGGTGAATGGCAATCCACGCTTACGCCTTCCTCCGTTTTCCGCTCCTCCGCTTTCTGGTACGCCCAGTTCGGCCCGCTCATCTGCCTTGTCTCCATAGTTGGTTGGCAATTGCGACAAAGTCGCTCCACCAAGGACAGTCTGGCTAAACGTCTCGCCAAATTACATCACGAGATGAAAACTGCCGTCCGCCTCAGTGATCCCTCGAGGTTCATGCGAGCAGCTCGGGCCGCCATCCGTGAACGGGTGGGCGCGCTCGTTGACCATGAATGCCCCGAAGCTCTCGCCCGCGACGAAGTGCTCGCGATACTCAACAGATATGAAATATCCGAAGAAACCAGCGCTGGCGTCCGTGAATTGTTTGAAATCGCAGATGCCCGTGAATTTGCCGGTAAAAATGAAAGTTCCCTCCCCCTCAAGGGCTGGCTCTCCCGTGTGAGCCAATTACTAAAACGCATCCGAGCCAAGGCATGAAATTACTGCGGTTTCTTCTGTGCTTGGTTTTAACCGAGTTCGCATGGGTCGCCCATGGGCAAGACGGCAATCGGCTTTTCTACGACGCTGTGCGAACAGAAGCTGCTGGAGATCTCGACGACGCTATCACCTACTACGAAAAAGCTGCCTCCCAAGCCCACTCCGCCAACCTCCACGGCAATTTAGCCAACCTCTATCTCAAAACCGGCAATCACGGAAAAGCCATTCTTCACTACAGAAAGGCTTTGCTTCTCGCGCCGAACAACCGCGAACTACGAGCAAACCTCACCCAAGCTCGAGAGATCGCCGGATTACCGGTTCGCAAGGCAACGGTGGATGATTCCTATTTTGCTCCCACAACAATTGGCGTATGGTGCTGGGGAGTCGTCATTCTTTTCTGGGCAGGCCTTTGGGGGAATCTCTTTTTTCTTAGAGCCCTCCTGCCCTTTTACCTCAAAGCTGTGGTCATGTCGAGCTGGGCAATTCTTGTCGCTTTCGGAGCCTACGCCACTTGGAGAACCGACAACAACATCCAACTCCTCGCCCGTGAGGCCGTGGCCGTGGCGTCAGACACCTCTAATGGCGAAGAACCTAGCTCGATACGCCTACGTCGCTTCGCGGGCGATGCCAACGGTGCCAACGCCGAACTAAAGCCCGGGGAAATCGTTCACATCGACGTGGGTGAAGATTCAACTCTCAAGGAACACGAAACTCCTGATGGTACGATTTGGTATCTCGCTCGTTCCCGCTACGGCAGAAAGAAAGGGTGGGCCACGACCAAAGAATTGATTCGCATCCTTGACTGACGGCGAACCAAACTCATGGAGATCTTTTTAACCGAACTTCGACGCATCGACGTCCTCTCTCAGATTTCCTCCCTCCTTGGCTGGGATGAACAAGTGAACCTACCCTCAGGCCAAGTTTGTTTGGAACAGCGGGCCAGACAATGTTCGGAAATCGCTGAGTTTCACCATCGAGAGTTCACTCGGCCCGCTTTCGCCGAACAACTGCAGCAACTCGAAGAACAAATGTCTGGGGAGAGCGATGAGCTGGGCATCATTCTTCGTGAGGTTCGCCGTGATCTTGACCGCGCCACCAAGCTACCTGCCGAATTTGTTTCTCAAAAAGCCGCTCACGAAAGCACTGCCTACCATGCTTGGAAAGATGCTCGGGCAAGAAACGACTTTGCCGCCTACGCCCCCATCCTCGAACAAACTATGCAATTCGCCCGAAAGGAAGCGGCATACGTGGGATTCGAAGACAACCCCTATGACTACCACATCGACAAGCACGATCCCGGCATGGACGCCATCTCCATCGGCAAACTATTCGATGATCTCCAAGTCAGGCTGATTCCCCTTGCTGAACGAATCCTTGCTTTGGCTGAAAAAGCAAACATCCCCGAGCTACGCGGATTCCCCAAAGCCAAGCAAGAGATTTTCCTCCGTGAAGTCGTGCATAGTCTTGGATTTGATTTTTCGAGAGGACGCATCGACATCGCTGTTCACCCCTTCTGCTCAGGCAATGGTTCCGACACCCGCCTCACCACCCGCTACGACGAAGACAATCCTCTCGACTCTCTCTTCTCGGCCATCCACGAGACGGGGCATGGTTTGTACGAACAGGGATTGCCAAACAAGTGGTGGGGAACCCCGCTCGGCAAAGCTGCCGGCATGGCCGTGCATGAATCTCAGAGTCGTGTCTGGGAAAACCAAATAGGTCGTTCCCGGGCCTTTTGGAATCACTGGGAGCCACGATTCCGAGAACTATTCACCGAAGCCCTTGCCGGGATTTCATCCGAACAACTTCACCTAGTCGTCAACAAAGTCACTCGCAACCCCATCCGAGTGGATGCTGATGAAGTAACCTATAATTTGCATGTCATTCTCCGTTTCGAACTGGAGCGGGCGCTTTTCAGGAACGAGCTAAAGGTAATCGACCTTCCCCATGCATGGAGTGAAAAAGCTGAACACCTTCTCGGACTACGTCCTGCAAACGACACCGAAGGCGTCTTGCAGGACGTGCATTGGTCGGGTGGAGCCTTTGGCTATTTCCCCAGCTATTGTCTTGGCAACCTGCTTGCCGCTCAACTTTGGGATACTGCGAAAATCGACCTGCCGAATCTCGATTCCGCGACAGAATCCGGCGATACCGGACCATTCCTAACTTGGCTTGGCGAAAAGATCCATCGCCACGGACGAAGGATGAATCTCTTCGCCCTGACCGAGAACTCAACTTCCCGATCGCTCTCGCCGGATTCCCTTATCCGATATCTCGAAAACCGATACCTCGCGCTCTACGAGGAGGTCTGACTCAGATCAACTTGTCCTCGTCGATCTTCTCCACCCCAAGAAAGGTCGCTTGGTAATCATCCTGTAATATTTTTCGAGTGGAAGCGGAAAGCGCCTCCACTTTCCTCTGCAATTCCTCCTGTTCTTCCTCAACTGATGGAACGTCATCCGTTTGAAACGTCTTTTCGAGTTCTGCCGGAGCCGATTCCCCCGTGGGTTCCTCGAGAGCGAGATCGGGCGATTCCTGCGGAGCTTCCTCGATCGTTGGTTCCGAATCGCTCTCTTCGTCTTGAGGGGACTCCAGTTCGGGTTCCGATGATTCGGCAGGGATGGATACCTGCTCCAGTTCGGGTTCCGGAGGAACCTTTGTTTCAGCTATTTTTTTTTTTGCTCCCGCCGCATTGGCAAGAGAACCAATTTCTTGAATCAGACCATCTATGGCTCGGCTTCTGCCAGCTTCTGCAGCTCTAAAGAGCGTGACTTCGAAATTCACCTTGTCGGACAGACCTCGCTGGACAAGCTCCTCGCCCGACCGCAAAGCATCGAGAATGCGGGCGTGGGCCTCCACGCTCAAGGAAACACCCAAACCATCGCCCTTGCCACCGGCTCTAATGCTTTCGACCAAGCAATCTCTCGCAAGTTCCTGCAGATCGACCAAGGCGCGATGAAGGTCCAATCCATCCTTAGCCAGTTCTCCACTGACGCCGAGCAAGAGTCCGTGGTCTGCCGCGGCAATTCCTTTGCCCAAGGCATCGATCTGTTCTGGCGAGGCCAATCCGTAAACGTCCAACACGTCGGTTTGGGTGACTTTTTTTCCGCAAAAGGAAATCATTTGGTCCAAGATCGACTGGGCGTCCCGCATACCTCCATTGGCTAAGCGGGCAATGGAACCGAGCGCCTCGGGTTCGGCCTCAATATCTTCGCTACGGCAAATCTCCGACAGCTTTTCAGTAATTTGCTCCGGCCCGATAGGACGAAACTCGAAACGCTGGCATCTGGAGGTGATGGTTGGCAGCACTTTACGCGACTCAGTCGTGGCAAAGATGAACTTCACGTGCGAAGGCGGTTCCTCCAGTGTCTTCAGCAATGCATTGAAGGCCGCTTGGCTAAGCATGTGAACCTCGTCGATGACGTAAATCTTGAAACGGCACTGGGCCGGCGCGTACTGACACTCGTCACGTAATTCGCGCACCTGCTCGACTCCATTGTTGGAAGCTGCGTCGATCTCGATGACGTCGAGGCAACGCCCTTCCATAATGGCTTTGCCTATCTCGGAGTCTTCTGCCGTACGCAAAGACGGGCCATCCTCCCAGTTGAGAGCCTTGGCGAATAGGCGGGCCGAAGTCGTTTTTCCCGTGCCGCGCGGGCCCACGAAAAGATAGGCATGACCTATCCGCCCCATTTCGATGGCATTGCCAAGCGCTCGAGTCACGTGATCCTGACCTACCAGTTCATCGAACTGCTTCGGTCGCCACCTGCGGGCGATCACTTGATATCCTTGATCCACCATAAAGATATACTGCCAAATTGTCGGATGTAACCGCGCAGGCAAGCGAAAGTGGTCAAGTTTCTGAAATACGCCCCCGAAAATGACAAAAAAAAAGGCCAGGCACCCTACGGCGCA
>MDTC01223011.1_pt1 | contig 10305 bp, 8 predicted proteins | sample 811181 | NCBI WGS metagenome assembly MDTC01 (sample SAMN05326644, study PRJNA326480) | marine metagenome | isolation source: seawater | place: Pacific Ocean: North | collected 2011
CCTTAAAGATGCTCAGCCACGCGTTGGTCTATGACCAAGGCTTCGCAGATCACTTCGCAGAAGAGGCGCGTCTGGTAGCTCAGTTGGATCACCCAAATATCACCCGCGTTATCGATACCGAACAGGCGTATGGCACGCACTTTATCGTGATGGAAAAACTCACCGGGGAGCTGCTCGAAGAGGTCATCGAAAAAGGCGCTGTGGTCAGCTATGACAATGTCAGGCGTATTTTGCTCGAGGTCTGTGAGGCGCTCGCTTACAGCCACGAGCGCGGCTTTGTTCACCGTGACGTCAAACCAGAGAACGTATTCTTGTTGACCGATGGGCGCACCAAGCTGATGGATTTCGGTATTGCGACGAGTACCGACCAAAACGGCGGAGAGGAGCGTATCTTCGGCACGCCCTATTACATGAGTCCAGAGCAGATCATGGGCAAGGCCCTCGACGGTCGCTCTGATCTGTACAGTTTGGGCATCATGGCCTACGAGCTCATCACCGGTGATATTCCCTTTGATGCCGATACCGTCCAAGACCTCTTTCGCTTGCACATTGGTCGACAGATTTCGGATGTACGTAAAATCCGACCCGACGTGCCCGATGATCTGGTTGAGTTCATCGGCCGGTCGACCTGTAAAAAGATCGACGATCGCTTCGACGACTGCGACCAAGCGGCCCAATTCCTGCGCGTGGCCTCTGAGGTTCCGGTACTCGACCGTTTCGTGATGAGTTCGCTTTCGGTGACCTATCACCAATCTCAAAAGCATTTGGTCGAACAAGTCATCCGAGACGCTGTGACTCAATTGGAAGGTCAAAAGGGCGTGGTCTTTTTCGAAGCGCATCGCGACGGTGCCAGCACTGGCGAAGTGCGTTTTCGACGTGATGGCTACAGTCGCTTGAGCGCCATAAAAACTCCACCGCCTCCGGTCCCTCCAGTGCCGAGTGCACCAACACCAAAGGTGGCACCCCCGACGAGCAAAGCTGCTGCGGCATCAAGTGAAGGAGCCGATAAGGCCGATATGTCTGTGAGTGCGCCTACTGCCGTGACCAGAAGTGGAAAGAAAGCATGACAGATGGACGATAAGCTTATCGACAAGTTAGGCCAGAGGATCGCAGCCCGATGGTGATCTTATATAACCCTCCAAGCTCTGCTGGTCGCAAACCGATCTTGCCTTGTAGTCTTTTGGCGCTCGGGGCCGTTTTGCAAGGTCATAGAGACTACGAGATCGTTGATGCGAACCTGCTTGGTACGCCCGTACGACCTGGCGATACGATCGAGATGGTCGATCAACGTCTGATTCAGACTGGTGCGCGTGTGCTGGCCGTGACCGTGATGCCCGGTCCGCAGTTGCAAGACGCCGTTCCGCTCTGCGCAGAACTTAAAAGACGGCATCCGGATCTGATCGTGATCTGGGGTGGCTATTTTCCAAGTCAACATTGGCGTACTGCTTTACGGGCACCTTACGTCGATTACGTGATTCGGGGGCACGGAGAACTGGCTTTTGCCGAGTTGCTCAATCGACTCGATGAAGGCCAAATTCGGCCGGAGATCCAAGGGATTTGCTTTCGTGACTCAGAAGCGGAGCCGATCGATGGTGGGATGCCAAAGATCCCCAAACCGTCAGAACTCCCGACCTGGCCTCACCACAAAGTCCGCGTTGAGGATTATCTCCGACCGACCTTCCTCGGCTCCAAGACAATTGGACACCATTCTAGCTATGGGTGTCCCTATTTTTGTGGGTTTTGTGCCGTCGTCAACATGGTCAATGGAGCATGGGTCCCGGAAAAAGCAGACAGAATCGCCCAAACAGTCCGAATGCTGGTCGAGGACCATGGTGCCAACGCGATCGAGTTCTACGATAACAACTTCTTTGTCGCTGAGCGCCGAGTTCGTCGCTTTGCCGAGAGCATCATGGACCTCGGCATCTCCTGGTGGGGTGAAGGTCGGATCGACACCATGCTGAACTTCTCAGATGAAACGTGGCAGGTGATGGCAGACTCTGGCTTGAAGATGGTCTTTCTTGGGGCCGAAAGCGGCAGCGACGAGACCCTCCGAAGGATGAACAAGGGCGGCAAACAAACGGTCTCTCAGACCACCGAGATGGCTCGGAAAATGGCTCATTACGGTATCGTTCCAGAGTATAGTTTCGTCCTCGGAAATCCTCCGGACCCTGAGCGAGACGTCAAAGAGACGATGGACTTTGTCCGACAGATCAAAAAAATCAACCCGGCCACAGAGGTCATTCTCTACATGTACACGCCGGTACCTTTAGACGGCACGCTCTTTGAGGAGGCCAAGTCGAGCGGGTTTGCCTTTCCAGAGACCCTTGAGGGCTGGGTGAGTGACGAGTGGCGACAATTTGCACAAAGACGCAGCAGGACCATGCCGTGGATCGGCTATCCAATTCAGCAGCGTCTGCAAGATTTTGAGCGTGTGCTCAATGCCTATCATCCCACATCGACCCTTTCGCATCTCAAGCCGGTCCATCGTCGGATGCTGCGCTGGGTGAGTTCTTGGCGATATCACAGTGGATTTTATCGCTGGCCGATTGAACTTCGAGTGCTACACCGATTGTTGCGATATCGCCGTCCCGAGACGTCAGGATTTTGAGATGACTGGCGTCCAATCGTCGAAGCGAAAGTTGGGTTCCTCGTGGATCGATTTGGTTGCTCGACATCTGCTCATTCCGGTCGCTAAGCGTACGCTTCAACCGAGCGTCCAATGGTATCTACGGCGAACACGCACCTACCGGGGATTTGGGTTGCAGTTACAGATTGCGCCGGGGGTGTTTCACCCCCGCTGGTTTTTTTCGTCGCAGGTGATGGCTCAGTGGTTGACGGAACAAGCGCTGCAAGACAAGTCACTGCTCGATTTTGGCACCGGATCAGGCCTGCTGGGTTTGGTTGCGGCCTCTCGAGGGGCACGGGTGACGCTGCTAGACGTCTCGGCTCGTGCCCTGATGTGCGCTCATGACAATGCGATGGCCAATGGTTTATCGGTTCACTTGATCCACAGCGACGGGTTCTGTCAGGTAGACGATCGCGGTGGCTGGGATGTGATTGTGTCCAATCCTCCTTGGTTCCCACACCAGCCAGATTCTCAAGCATCTTTTGCCTGGAATGCTGGCTCTGAGTTGCAGTGGTTCGACCATTTTTTCGATGCATTGCCTGAGCATTTAAACGATGGTGGGAGCTGCTTTTTTGTGATGGCTCAGAGCGCAGATTTGGTCTCGATTGACGAGTTGGCTGGGCGCTACGGGTGGATTTTGAAATCCATACACCAAGAGCGCGTCTGGTGGGAGCAGCAAATGATCATCGAAGTTTGCCGCCCCGATCGTGGCAATACACTATGATCGAGGCCTCTTAGATGGGCGGAAGACTTGACCCCGCCAGACTTCACCTCGACGCTGTGCATATGGAACAGGCCATCGAGATTGCTGTTCATTATGGTGCTCGCCCACAATTGGCGGTGGCGTTCGTCTATCTTCGATCTCAAGGTGGCGGAGACTTCTTCGCCGACGTGCCCTTCGCTTGGTCTGCCGGAGAACTGCGAGCGGACGGCGTTAAAGCCGATGTCTTTGAACTGCGGTATGAGCGGGGTCAAGACAGCTACAATCGTCTCTTAGACGCTGACCTGGCAGAGCGATTCGCACGCGGCAAATATGGACTGGTGGTCGTCGAGGCTTGTTGGGACGATCGTATGTTTCAACTCGCGCAATCGGTCGGTGCGTTGCTCTGTGAGACAGCGCCTGCGGCAGCTCATCCGACTCGCTGTGTCGATTTTCGTTTCCGTCATTTCACCCGAGATCGGCAGCCACTGAGAGAGTTGGTCGCTCGATTGCGTAGCGGACAAGACCTGCGTGGCATCCCGAACTTGTTGGTCCAGCAAGGAGCCAGCTATGTACCGGCGCCAGTCGGCATCGATCGCCCGAACCCACCTACATCAGCTGCCTTGATGCCATTTTGCCCGATCGCCGATATTGAAGTCATTGGCGCTGCAATGGATGAGCTAGGGCGCCCTCCACCAGTGAGAAAAACCTTAGAGACCAATGACGGCTGCCCCTTTTCAAAACCGGTGGCCAACAACCCGGCTTTCGATCAGGTCGAACTCTCAGGCGATGATGTCACTACAGCTGGTTGCAGCTTTTGCTTTATGGGAGGTGATTATCGTGCGCTGCCTGTCCGGCAGACGGTTGGCGTCCATCTCGATCAGATCGACCAGTGGCAAGGCCTGCTTCCAAGGCTAGATGAAGTTGTACTGCGTGATCAGCACGCGATTGGTTATCTGCCTCTGCTCCTCAAAGGAGCTGTGGAGCGTGGGTTGGAGCCCTTCGGCATTTTGATTCCAGGTCGAGGTGACGCGATCTTGCGTTATACAGAGACGCTCCGCAAAGCAGTCGATATCGCTCGTGACACCGGGTTTTGGTTCACTCTTTATCTGATCGGGTTTGAGTCTTTCAGTGCTCCGCAACTCGAGCGCTTCAACAAAGGCGTTACGCCCAAACAGTACGGAGAAGCTCTCAGCGCCTTGTGGGATTTGCACTATGAGGCGCCAGAGACCTTTCGACTCACTGCATACGGTGCCAGCTCCTTTATTCTTTGGGATCCATGGACCACCGTCGATGATCTGCAAGACACAGTTGATTTTATCCAACACCATGCAGTGAGGCGTTTGTCTCGAGGGTTTGCCCATACTCGGTTGCGTTTGTATCCAAATTTGCCGCTCTTTCATCGAGCTCGGCGAGATGGATTACTCCTAGAGGGCTCCGGCGCGGTCGATCGAGGGGCGGCTCACACGGGATATGCGGCAGAAGCTCCATGGCTCACTGCAGACGGCCGCGTCGCTGTGATCGAAGAGTTGTGCCGTCGTCTGCTTCGCAACTGCAAGCCAGAGGCTCAAATTGGTGCATTACGAGGGGCCCTGCATTGGGCGCGATCACGGCATCCCAAGCCCTTGGCAGCGATCAATGCATCACGTTTGAGTGGACCCTCAGATGCGACTGTCGCGTCGATGCAGTTGGCAATCGCTGAGGCTGAGCAAGGCTGGCGGCATCTGCGGCGGCTTTGGCAGCCTCAATCGAAGCAAGTCCTTGAAACTCGCTCTCCCCGCTCTTCCGAACTGGCTAAGGGGATGGTCGGGTCTTGGCAGCAGCAAGTCGAGTTGCGTCGACGCTCTCGCCGGGACCGTCACGCGCCTCGAGCGGCTGATGCCCAAAGAACACTCACGCTCGGAACCGAATGCAACAATCGCTGCCAGAGCTGTGTTGTCGACCATGATCGCTTCGGAGGACAGATTTCCGATCAACGGATCGAGATCGCAGCACAAGCGTCGCTCAAAGAGCGGGCCCCAGTAACCATTGGTGGTCGAGAGCCTCTGCTCGTTCCTGGAATTTTGGGTATCGTGCGAAAGTTACGCAAAAGCGGAGCCCAGCGGGTTGAACTCGTTTCCAATGGTCGGGGGCTGGCAATCGACGGTGTCGCCGCTCGTTTGGTCAAAGCTGGCGTTACAGAGTTGCTACTCAAACGTCATCGCCTCGATGACGCACTTGAGGATCAATTCACGCAAGCGCCAGGTTCAGGCGATGAGTTTCATCGAGCGCTCAAGCAAGTCCAGGCCGCCGGATTACGATGGAGGATGCTGATCGTGCTGGCACGTGGAGGGCATCAAGATCTCGACAAACTGGTTACGCTGGCAGTTGAACACGACGCAACAGGAGTCCAAGTTCAGGTGTTATTGTCGGAGGCAGATCTCGACCGCACCGATGAGATTGGCCATTGTCTTCAAAAAGCCGCGGAGTTGGCCCGACAGCGAGGGATCCGATTCGCAATTGAGGGCGACTAACTCCGCTCGGCTCGAACGTTGGCATCATCTGTCGGCGGATGAGTCCACCAACGAATAATGAGTAGGGCTACCCCAACGACCAACAGGGAGTCGGCTACGTTAAAAGTCGGCCAACTGCCACCCCATGGATAGTTCAGTTTGACGAAATCGACCACTCCGGTACCCCCGCTAGGTGCTTCGCGGAATACGCGATCGTATCCGTTACCAATGGCTCCGCCCGCCAACATTCCGTAACACCAGACTTCGATCTGAACGACCTCTGGGCGTGTCACTGACCATCCCAGCAATCCAACGACCAACAAAGAGGCGATCCCCAAAATCAAGCGGACCATCTCTCCCAAATCAAAGATGGCTGAAAAAGCGGTACCTTGATTGTAGCTCAGAGCGAACTCGCACCAGGGTTCGAAAATCATCATCGACTGACCTGGCAATTGCGTCAGTGCTCCCTCAGCCCAAGCCTTGGTTGCAAGGTCGAGCACGGCTCCGATCAGAGTCATCGAGACGAAGATCTTTATATTGCGGCGTTTGTTGTCATCCATGCCGGTCCCTATGTCCCATCGCTCTGTGGATCGTCAAGCGTCTTCGGTGGTTTCTATATCTTCGGTGGCTGAAGGAACTCTAAAGGCCAGCCACTTCCTCGAGCGCTCATGGTCGCTCACTCGCTCATTTCTGTAGGTGTGATAGTGCACGCCACGCGAGATCAATCGGTGCTTGTGTCGCATCCCTGGCAAGGCCGCATAGAGTCGATCGATGACTGTGTCAGCATCGAAGAACTTGCAGCTAAATACATCGAAGTAGGCTCGATTGCTTTGAGCGAACCAATGCAGCGCGACGTGACTTTCCGCGATCATCGTGACGGCCGAGAGGACTTTTTCACCCGACGCTGTATACGATGGCAGCACGTAAGGCCGCATGATCGGCGTCATGTTGAGTCGCTCGGGCAAGGTGTCCATCAGTTCAAAAAGCCCATCCATGTCTCGTGGGCCCTGGTAACCTTCGATATCGATCATCAAGTGTGGACCAAAGTCTCTATTTGGGTTGATTGCAATCCTTTGACTTTGGGTTCGATGGGTCATCTGAGCGTCGACGTAATCAGCCGGAAGACCCTGAACGAACAACTTTTCGGCGAGTTCCGGGTTCAAGGGTTCAGGTGTCACTAGATCGGCGAAATAGCATTCTCGAACGCTGAAGGTGTGCAGGGTCAAATGTCCGCCTGCGAGCATCACGAACGCGCTGATCCCACAGTCGTCCGCTTCGACGCCGTTGTAATAAGGCAGCAACATCGGCGGCATGATCGGGCTCAATCCCAATGCGTTGGGCAACTCTTCGCAGAGCTCTTGAACGAGACGAATGTCATCGTACCGAGACCGGTGACCGCCAAATCCATCGAGGGTGAAATGGAGCACTGTCGAATTCCTGCTGGCGCCGATGAGTGACGACGACAATGAACGATCGGGCAGATCTGCGAGGCGAAGACTGCCTACAAGACGAGCGTTTCGTGCCACAAATCACACAAACTTTCCATCCTCATCTTAGCGTGTTGCATCGCAGCATGCGACTCGATCGATTCGAGCTATGACAGTCCTGGCCACTGTCGAGGCGCTCTGGCAGCCTGCGTCGTGAGATGAAACACAGCTCCCTATCCGGCAACTATTCGTGGGCATGGCTCTTCGTTTTGACGTGGTTTTGGCCGGTGCTCTGGCTTCTGATGAAGTGGGTAGAGCACCGGAGTCAGAGCCGTCTTTACGATCTTCACTCCTGTCCAGAGGTAGATGCGGTCGTTGTTTTGGGTGCGAAGATTCGAGATGATGGACGCCCTACGATCGCCTTGGAGCACCGACTCCAAGCGGCTCGAGACCTCTTCGCATCTGGCCGTGCTCAGACGGTAGTGGTGAGCGCAGACGATGGACGTCGTGCCGGTCAGGACGAGCGCGCGTGCATGGTCCATTGGCTCGAAGAGCAAGGTGTCGAGCAGATTACACTCGATGTGCCAGCGATTCGCACCATGCAGTCCGTCGAGGCTCTTTGCCGCTATGTTGCCGATGGCAAGACCATCGTCATTTGTAGTCAACGTGATCATCTAAGCCGTACTTTATGGCTCTGTGACGCTCGAGGCGTCGACGCGGTGGGTCTGGTCGCCGCTGAGGGCGCGAGCTCTCAAAGGAGCTACACACTGCTGGCGAACGCCAAGGCCATCTTTGATGTCATCGGAGCCAAACGCCGAAAGGTTCGGTTCGATTCCATTTGAGCTCTTGTCTCTCGATCTCGATCTCATCGCGATCATGGCTGATATGAAGCTATTTTTTGCGGACCGAGAAAAAATTCGAGCCAAGCCGCCAAAGAGGGGTCAAGATGCACCTTGGAGGGACAATCATGGCGACCCAAAACGGACAACATTTCGACTCCGAGGCCTCACCGAAAAACCTTGAGGTCGTGGCTATCGATCCTCCGGCTCAAGAGTACAGACGAAAGCGACGAGCAACCTTTGCCAAACAAGACGAGCGTCGCAATCGCTATCATCTGCCTACATCACTGCAGTCGGGATCTCCCGTTGGGTTTCGACATCGCGTTTCGCTGCAGGTCGCCGAGGCCCAAAAAGCACTTGAACTCTTGAGTCTGAATCGACCATTGAGCTTTGTGGACGCTGAGCCAGTGACTGACGCTGAACTCTTCGACGAGGTCAGCTTAGGTGTTCTCTCTGCGAGGCAATCGACCAACTTTCGCGGTCAAAAACAGGTGACTTTGGGGCCAGAGGACAGTCAGCGAGTTGCTCATTTACTGCAGGGCTTGCAAGAGCGTGAAGCAGATGTCCTCGACCGAGCCTGTATGACGCATGTGGTCATGACCCGACCCTACAGGACCCCATTTACAGCATTGTTGACCTTGGTTGGCCATCGCCCTGGAGCGAGCATCCTGACTGTGCCATGGCGTCTGTGGAACAAGCGGACTCGTCATCTCGATGACATTCCAACCATCGGCTATCTGCGAAATTTACATCTGGGAATCTTGGCGGATGCGATGGAGCGTGCCGCGGTGATTGCCTCCGAAGGCCGTCGTCGAGCGCAGATCTTTATGGCGCCATTTTGCGGCAGTCCAAGACAATCGAACAAACCCATCATTAGGGCGCTCGAAGAGTTGTGTGGTCTAAAGCTCGAAGACAAAGCGCGCGGCTGGCGGGTGAGCTTAGTTGCCCAGGTCGGTGTCGTTTCAGACGCCGAGCGGATCGATTTGGATCGTGATTTGTGGCGTCGAATCGGAGCGAACTTGATCGCGTTTCGGTCCGAGCGTGTGCTACCAGGCGTAAACGCGGAGTCCAAAGCGCCCGCGGAATATCAACAACATCAGTCGATGGATGTGCCGGATGGCTTCACGGTTCAAGCTGGTCGCGCCGCTTACAATGCCTTTGCTCACTGGACGGGTCTGTCTCGGGAGACTGCCAAGGACGTGCTCTTGATGGATCGTATAGACGTCCTTTCACATGGAGGGGCGGCCCGGATCAAAGCCTTGTCGCAGATGCTCGAGTCCGTCACCGATGAGATCGTCAACCGGATGCCCAAATGGATCGATATCCCCGCCGGTCGGATTTTCTCTCGCAACGCCAACAAGAGCCGAAAGGCCTTCGCTTTGGTCGGGCAACGCGTCTACATCACGGGCATCTCTCGGCGAGCACTGACGACTACAGGGGTGGATTGGGAACTTGCTTTGCAAGCTTGTGGCGCTGCTGCAGCTCGTGGGGCGCTCTACGCTGAACTCATGGGTGTGGTCGAGTTGCCACAAGACTGTGATCTACTTGCTGGAATTTGTCTGATGGCTGGTCCGGTCAATCAAAACGATATCGGCAAACAGTTCTATGGACATCAAGACTTGTTGACGACTAATTTTGCAGATCAGGCGCCGACGAGCCTGTTGATTTGGACATTGAAAGCCAAGACTGTTGCCGATCCGATCGGCAACGAAGAGCAGCTGCTCAACGAAAAACGCAAGGGTGCTCTCGTAGACCTAAGACCCGCTCCGCATGAGATGATCAAGCTACGCGTCGGTGGTCTGCTCAGCGGCTTTAGAGACCGCGGCGAGCAGACCTCTTCGGAGCGCGCTTTTGCAGACGTCGACAACTTCGTGGTCGACGACCAGGGGTGTGAGATCCCTGGGAATCGGGGGCAAGCATGGCCCGACTCATGGCGAAACACGTCGATTTGGTGAAGCGTTTAGTCGCCTCTCGATCTCGAAACTCTGGCCTGTAGCGTCGAGTTCGGCGGCGCAGCGTCGATCGCTGTGGACAGACTCGCCGCCGCGGTGGGGCTATCGACAAATCTCTCGGACGTGCTAAAGACATCGACCTCCAACGTTTGGACATGGGAGTTGAGGCATGAATTTTCGCATCGAAACCGACAGCATGGGGGAGGTTCAGGTTCCAGCCGATCGTCTCTGGGGCGCACAAACGCAGCGATCGCTTGAGAATTTTCGTA
>MDTC01223536.1_pt1 | contig 10305 bp, 6 predicted proteins | sample 811181 | NCBI WGS metagenome assembly MDTC01 (sample SAMN05326644, study PRJNA326480) | marine metagenome | isolation source: seawater | place: Pacific Ocean: North | collected 2011
GACTTAGGAAGCGGAGCACACGTTGCATGGTCCGATACGAACAAGTGTAACGACCAAGCCAACAACAACCGATTTACTATTTGCTATTCTCACGTTCTAACAGGACAAGTGGATGTCGAATTTGAAGAAGGGGAGACGTTCTACCATGTCATTGAGCCAGGTGAACAAACCATCTACAATCTGTCAATGAATAACTCTACACCGGGGCCGAAAGATTTGGTTGCAGACACATATGGCCTCAACATAACAGGGGTTCCTACAAACTGGACAGCGACTCTGTTCTTTGCAGATAACCATACTGCGATCTTCCCAGACACTGCAATTTTCCTTGAGGGTGGCGAATCTATCCGATTTTACCTTCGTGTTCGAGCACCGTCAATTTACCAAGCGAACGCAGACGAACTTGCAGAAATAAGGGTCGATGCCAAGTCGTACAAAGACCCTGCAATCCGTTCAGAATTAACCACTCTAACCCTTATGGACGTCGTTCACGGAATTGATTTGGATACCTCGCACAGCGTTGCTGATGTCGAACAAGGGCAGACAGCCATCTTCTCAATTACAATTACGAATACTGGGAACGTTGCCGACACCTTCCTTTTCTGGGATCCACAAACACTGGAAGGAAGGCAAGAGTGGCTCCTACCATTCGCATGGGATGTCAATTTCCCAATGAGCGTACAACTCGATCCACAGCAAACCGTAACAAAGAATCTAGAAATTAATGTTCCAACATCTGAAGATCCAGGGGCATTCGTCATATTGCTCAAGGGATGGTCTGCTGGAGAACCGATTAAGTCAGTCGAAAAAGGAACCTATGATATCCTTGAATTAGGCGTCTTTGTCTCAATTCGTTCTTCAAACAACATTGTCATGAACCTCACTGATCCATCAGCGCGAGTTACGCCTGGCCTGTACCTGTCTCCAACCTCTACTGCGAATTGCCATACATTCGAGATAGATGTCACCAAGAATTTTGATTCAGGCGATCTTGTCTTCTCTACGCCGGGTACAACGGCCAATGAAGACAACTGGACAACTGAGGTCATATTCCCAACAGGATTGCCTCTCAATCCTGATGGAGTCTCCCGTTCGTGGATTATTCTCAGCGGTGATGAATCAAGAACTCATGAGGTGAAGGTGAAGATCTGTGCTCCTGATGATGCAATTGCAGGTCTAGGGAAGGCTGTAACGCTCAAAGCGAATCTGAAGGGTTATCCGAAGATATCTGCTTCCGAGATTCTTCAAGTCGATGTCAAACATGTCTACAAACTGGACACAGCCATTGACTTGGGAGAAAACACCGATATGGTTGTCAATCCCGGCGATTCAATCACCCTCCCTACAACAGTTATGAATGAAGGAAATGGACCCGACCGATTCGATTACACGCTTGCTCGTGTTACAGATTCTTCCGGCGTGGATGTCATATGGGATATTCAAGTACCAAGGAACACACTTGCGGAACTTGATGTAGGCTCTGAGCAAGTGTTCGATGTTCTCATGAACATCCCTGAACAAGTACCTGCTGGAGAATACACTGTTGTATTCAACACGTACTCCGAGCAATCTTACCAAGATTCCTCCGGTCGAATGACTCGTCTGCGGGACGTTACAACGTTGCAAGTGACTGTAAACGAATTCTATGACATGCAAATTTCAATGGATCCGACTGTTGAGAACGATGTCAAAACCTCAGCACCGGGTCGCATTGTCAGATTTGTCGTTAACGTCACCAACGCAGGAAACGTCCCCGATGTTCCAACATTGGATAACCACACTTCAAGTCGAGTAGGCTCAGACCTTGTATGGGCTGAGACTCCTGGCATGGGGACTTTAGATGGGTGGAGTGTTTCATGGAAGATTATTCGACAGGTTGGACTTGATCTAGAAACCGAGGAGGACTGCGTTCAAACTGATTCAACAGCAAGTTCGTTCCCAGAAGATAGTTGTCTTTACCTTCAGGATATCAATCAATGGCGCCTTCCAGAGATGGCTCCTTATGAAACCTACACCATGGTCGCCATTGTTTCAATAGATCCAGGAGCACAACTTCTAACTCGAAGCCTTGGGTTGAAAGTTGTCTCAATGATGGGCGGCATGGAAGATGGTGGAGACCACGACGAAAGTCCCGAATGGGACGGAGACAGTCTCGATTCCAATGAAAAAATCGTTACAGTAAGTCTACGTGCACCGGATCTCCAAATCAATGTAGCAGTGGCTGACAAGTACTCTGCCGACGTTGGCGAATCAATTCCCATCAAAATTGAAATATCAAATACAGGAAATGTCCATGCCACAAATGTCGAAGTAATTCTCTGTGAATATGATGATGATGATATGAAGAGTACAATTCGTAAGAACGACAACATGTGCGACGAAGAGAGCATTGTCATGAGACAAGTAATTGGCGCAATCGATAAGCCTGATGATACAGAAAGTCAAGATGGTGGCAAGGTTGTTGAATTATACATGCTCTACCCAGTTAGTGCAGGCAGCAAGAACGTGTATGTTGTTGTTGACCCAGGCAATAACATCGTTGAGGCAAGCGAATCAAACAACATTCTACGTGTATCAAAAGAACTTGAATCTTCAAGCCCCTTCCTTGACGTAGCTGGAGAAATCGCTGGTAAGGTTGCCCTTCCAACCATGATTGTTCTTCTAACATTCGCATTGTTTGGTGTCCTCTTCCTTGTAGGAAAGGGACGACGAGCTGATGTTAATGCTAGAATTGCAGAACAATCTTCGTTAGTGTCTGTGCTCAGCTCAGAAGATTCTGATTGAGAATTAACCTAGCCACCAACGTAGAGCGGGATTGTCGTCTATGGCGACAACTTCGCCAGACCTATCAGAGCGCTGCCTCTCTACAAGTTCTCTTACACGTGTCATAACTGCTGAGATATCTTGCTCTGAGAGCTGTAATTCCTTTGCCATAAGGCCAAGGTCGGGTTGAATTTTTGGAGTTTCAATAAGGGCGTGAACCATCGTTCTTTGCGAATAATTTTCAAAATCGGAATCTACAGCAGCTGAAATACGCCCTCTGATTTGTTGATGTAGAGCGATCAAGGCATCTCTTTGTCGATCTAATGTCTCAAGTTGTACATTGAGCTGTTCAAGATGAAGGACGCCTTCTGTGACACTTATTTTTTTGCGCCCACTCACCTCTTCTGCAATCGGGACAACGTCAGAGGGTAATTTAGAACTTAGCCGTAACGGGCCTCCAGAAGGAAGTTTTCTTTTCTCTATCTTAAATAAATCAGGACCAAGGTCTATTCGGAGCGAGAACGCTTCTTGAACCCGGAAAATTGTTCGTGGGGGACCCCCTTTTTCACTTGCGACCTGCATCTTCTCAACGAAACCACCATTCTCTAATTCGCGTAAATTTTTCTTGATTGCTTGTTGACTGATGCCAATGAGTTCAGCCAACTGCATGGGGTAATGAGGTTCTCGAACAAGTCGCTCAAGAATGAGGCGGCGCGTCTTATTTTGAAGGAGATTCAATGTTTTATCGAGGTCACCCATACTACTCAACCTGTAGTTACGTAGCGCCCCCCTCATTTGAACTCGTCGAATGAATACAAGGAGAAATCAGTCTTCGTCCCATGACTGCCAATCCTGGTTCTCGGCTTTTGGAATCTTGCGACTTGTTTTGTCCACTTTTACCTGCGCTTGTTCTACAGGGCTACTCGCTACAATCGAACTTCCGGGGGAAGTAGGAAATGGGTCCGGAACAATTTCTTCCTCAGGACTTGCCACTGATCCGACATCTCCTCTCATCAGGGCATAAACTTGTTCGGTAGTCAACATACTTCCTGCGGCAACATGTTGTTGGCCTTCCATTTGTACCTGAGAGTTTTCTGGTCTTTGGTTCACATATTCTCCAGTCCGGATATCAAAGTCAAGACCATCTGTCGTCTCATTTTGTTGCTGATTGAGTTGTGCCTGAACGGTATCTGGAGTATAATCGGTAAGCGGCATAAGGTTCCCGTCTGGGCCTACGACGACCATGACATTCTTCTTTCGATTTTGGGAGAACGCTAAGAGCACTCCTGACAAAGGAAGCAGGAGGATTCCAAGGCAACACAAGAGGCCTCCAGTGAGGAGCGAGGTCGAGGACAAAACACCCTCTTCCATACTATCAATTGAGCTTAGCCAAATGGTTTCATTCTCACATTGACCATCACATTCTACTTGGAGAATATAATCTCCTTTGTTCGAAACAACCCATGTGCCGAGAGTATCAAATTCTTGTCCGTCGCTTGCCATTGCCTGCCAGTCAAGTTTGCACTTGGACTCAGAAAGAGGCTCTCCAATGACCGAACCGTCGAGTTCTGAAATCGTTACGTTGCCATCGAATCCTGTCCCAAACGCCCGATAACATCCTATCTCCTCGATTTCAACCAATCTCTGAACTTCATTGCCCGTATTCAGTTCTGTAATATTGTTATCTCGAGGATCAAGTATCTCATCCATCGCATCCATCTGAGAAAGGAGCAGAACGCTGCCAATTACCAAACTGACCAATGAACCAATCAAGATTCTAAATGGCCATTTGCTCTTCTTCTGCTCCTCCATGTTCTTGTCGAAGCACCACTCCTCAAAGAAGGCTCGCTTTCCAGAATCAGTTCAAACCAAGTTCTGCTAACTTCTCAGGAAGATACGTATCGGTTACGAAATCGAGACCGTATTTTGCCAATGATTGCTGTTCAGCCTTCTTTCCGATTTCAAGCATCATATTGATCTGTTCTTGCCACCATCCATCAGCAAATCGGGGGTCGGTTAATTCAGCATTCAGTGCCTCAATATCTTTCTTTGAAAGATCATCACTTGGTAAATCATAAGCGAGAATATCGTCAGCTGTAATTCCAAGATATGTCGATGAAGGTGTAGCCAAATATTCTGATATGTGGGCGGTCTTAATTGCACCATAAGCGATTGAAGCAAAGATTCTGAAAGACCACGGGTCGCCGTCAAGGAAGACAACTACAGGTAAATCCCATTCTTCACTCATCCTTTTCATGATTCTTCGAGTTGAACGAGCAGGCTGTCCTTTCAAGTGGAGTAAAGCACAATCGAAATCCTCATCAAATCCATTTTCAACCAGTCGATCAAACATACCACCAGTCTCAATTGCCATGATGAATTTAACATCGTGTTCTAAGAATTCTATTTTCTCTTTCTCGACGTTGTAGGGGACACCATACCCACTGTCTCCAACATCATCTCTTGCATTGATCCGCATCCATTGCCCTTTTCGGTTTCGTTCCCGTAGTGTAATGTTGCCAATCATTCTGGACCCATCTTCTTCAGGACGTAGTTTGAAATCTTCACGAAGACATCGTGTTACGATTTCTAAATCCTCTGCAAGATTGTTGCTTTCATTTTGAGATTGGAACTTCCCAAGACCCCACCCTTCTGAAATATAGTACATTTCACGGAGGGTGGATGATTTACCATCATCGATCATTGCTTCAATGAATTCAATAACGTGTAGAGCACGTAGCAATTGTTTTGCAGAACCAAGGCTCGTAGCGTCACGAATTGTTTGTTTCTTCCCGTATTTGTAAACACCAAGTTTTGAATCGAATCCAATATTATTCTTCGTTCTCACAGGAAGCGTCATCGTGGGAGGGTCTCCCTTCACGATTCGGTCATACATTTCACGGACAACACCATGCAGTGCTACCTTTGTTTCTTCAACAGATTTGCGTACAGCTACCATCAATAATCACCTCCGAAGAGAGTTGTTTGTTTTGTTTCTCCAGAATCAGCATCCGCAGCATCTTGTGCTTCTGGAGAAATCTCTTCTTTGGGAACAATTTGTTCTTGAACAGGAATTGGCTCATCTTCGCTTGCTTCACGGATATCATCGTCCGCCACCTCTTCGTCGAGGAAGGCTTCTTCCTGTCTCCGAATTTCTTCTAGCAATTTTTCATCCATTTTCGTGGCACCAATGACTTCTTGAGAGCCTCTGTAAAACACATCAGTCTCGTTCCAGTCACCTTTCTCTATGCCATTAAGGCTGTATGTAATCACAGTTTGAACACCTGGCTGCAGAGTTTCAAGCTTCCATGCCCAAACACCAGTTGCCTCCTTTCTACCACCGAGTTCATTCCCAACCATTTTTCCACCTTGCTTTTCTGGCCAAGTAACAAGGATTGTGTAAGAGCGGGCTCTTGCCGTGTAATTATACAAAACAATGTTCACGTCCGTCTGCTTCGTTTCTTTATTCCATGTTGTCGTTGTTTCAGCGATTACTGCAGACATAATCTTCGTAATTGAGGCGGCAAGATCAGGAACTGGAAGTTGGAGCAATGATGCAGACTTCTCAGCGATTGCTGGAATAATGTCGTTGATGAGTTCGAATTTTTCACGCGTCTTCCCCATCTTTTTCTTTTTCTCGAGATGCTTTCTCAAGCCACGACCCATTTCCAACATCGCTTTTCGGGCTTCTTCCATAACAACTTCATTATCTGAAAGCGCTTCTTTCGCTTCAGAAGTGAATTGAACATTCGTACTTGCAAGATGAACGAGAATAGCAGCAGGACCCTTAGGGACGCCTCTCCCACCCGCTTGGTCAAGACCGTACTGACGCCAATCAACGCTCTCGATGGCTTTGGTCAGCAAACAACCTCCTTGCTGATACATCAGTGGAACACGATTTGCAAATCGTAGAATTTCGACAGGCTTGTCAGCAGCCATACCTTCTCCAAAAATCAATCCAACTTCGATTTGGAATGGATTTCCTTGAGTAACACTAGGGGCCCTTGTCATCGTCGCAACGAATTTTGAGTCAATTGTTTTTGAAAGCCCCTTTTTGATGAGCAATTCTTCAATAGGAGAAAGACATGATGTTGGAGGATTTAGGAGTTTAACCGGCTTACCGCGTAACATCCGCTCTCCTTGGAATGCTTCGAGGAGTGAACGAATCTGCTCCGCTTTCAAGGACTTTGGTTTCAATTTTTCTTCCAACTCCGCAACTTCACATAATTCCTTAGCCGCTCTTCCAGAGACGCCTGAAAAGTTTCGCCGCAGAAAAGTCGTCATTCTCGATTCAGACGATTCTCCACACAATCGCTGCAGTTGTCCAAGTTCGATTCCATTCGGATGAGGTTTGATAGCTTCAACACGCCCAGGGAGTTTTTCAGTTACTCTAGGCCAGTGGTGTTTTTGACCATCAGGATCGATGAATACAATATCGGCATGAGGGTTGACAATGCTTGTCATACGAAGGTACTGCCAGACCGATTGACGGCCTTTCTGATATTTTGCCTTCATCGACGTTCGAATCTTTAGCCCGTGAACCTTATCTCCCCAATCCACACGATCTTGATTGGACTTCACAGCCTTGTTTTTACGAGTATCTAGGCCGATATCAACAGCGACGGCAGTTGCTTCTTTGGCAATCTTAGATTCGACGTGTGTCGGATCCCCGGTTGTCAACTGGGAATACATGACGACACCAGTAATCCCGATACCTTGCTGACCACGTGATTGGCGAATAGCGTGGAATCGCGAACCAAAAAGGAGTTGCCCGAATACTTTCTCGATGCTTGTACGAGGAATACCAGGGCCGTTATCTTCAACATCGAGTTGAAGAATATCTTTCTTATTGTCCATCTTTGTAATTTGGACGACGATATCAGGAAGAATTCTTGCTTCTTCGCATGCGTCAAGAGCATTATCAACAGCTTCCTTAACAGCGGTAATCAACGCTCTTGTAAGGGTATCAAAACCAAGGAAATGCTTATTCTTCTCAAAGAACTCTGAAATAGCTACTTGTTTTTGATTTGCTGCCATCTTTTCTGCAATGCTCATATTGACACATCCGCCTCAGGTCCTCCTCCGTCAATGACTTCGGGCCAGCAGGCATTCCAATACTAATGACGAGGCTACTTGATGTTTCGGACAACTTTCCAATTCTAGGAAGTGAATTTACTGTGTTCTTCAATTCTCATTTATTCAATCAGAAATTAGTCTTTGTAAGCATCTCGTTGCCCACCAACATCTGCTTTACGCAGTTCGGCAAGTTGCTTCAAAGCCTCCATTTGAACCAATGGATCGGTTGCGGTTGAGGCTATCTTTTCTAGAACCGCAATGGTATTTTCAGAGGCCTTTGCATGTTGATTGAGTCGCTCTTTTTCTTGTTCAGCATTAAGTTTCATACGTTCTTGCTTTTTGGCTTGAACTTGTTCAAACATTTCCATAGCACGTCTTGTTTTTTCTTCCTTTGCTTCAAGATCCGCTGATTGTTCAAGCCTTTGCTTGTCAGCGTTTAGCTTACTCATTTCAAGATCAAGCTGAGCATCTTTCAGCCGTTCTTCCCTTTCAACCTGATTTTGCGCCTGGAGCAATTTGTTTTTCTGGGCCCACTGTGCAAACGTAAGATCTCCCTGATTCTCAAGTTTGAGGAGTTCGTGTTCTAATTCTGCTTTATGTTGTGCTTGGACCCCAACAAGGGATAGGCGTGCATTGATTTCATGCTTCCTTTGTTCGGTTTGAATAAGGTGATTGAGTTCCAATTCTTGACGATCTGAGTCGGCCTCTTTGGAAAGTGCAATTCGTTCAATATCCTTCTCGTTTTGCAATTTTTGTTCTGCAACTGTTGTGCTCCATATGACATGAATGCCTCTATGTAGAAGCCCATATTCGTCAAAAGAGGATCGTAATTCGGATTTGAGATGGAAACACAAGTCTTCATCGACTTCAAGAGTTCTCATCCCCTCAGAATTCATTTCTTTTAAGAAACTCATTGTTTTTGACTGAACAATTGAAGTGAGTTCTTTTGCGATATCGCTTGCATGCACCGAAAGAACGCCCTTCGCAGGAAATGTAAGCAGTCGAGGTGCAGATTCACGGGTGATCTCAACCTTCATTGACACAAGGCAATTAATTTCATCTCCTTGGTTGGATTGTCCTTTCACTTGTACCATAATTTGGTGAGGTCCAGTAAAGCAAAACATGAATGATCGTTGTGGATTTTGCTTTCCAAACAACCTACCAATCATTCCGACTTGCGGGTTTACTTCCATATGCTGTTGTGATACTGAGCCAACAACTTTTCCATTCTCAAGAACGACACATATTTCGTTAGGCTTCAATGTTACTTCGGACTGTATAGGTACCTCTTTAGCAAGCATGTATTGAGCAATTACTGTTGGGTTTTCTCTCCATCTAAAATGCATATCTTTCACCGTTTTGTTAGTCCATCAATGAACATATTTCTTTCCAGAAATCTGTTTCTACATCGAGTTATTGATTGATTCCACTCTGAGAGTAAACCAATGAGAATATTTTCTTCTACCTCAAAAAATTTCTCTGCGATTGCATTTACAAGCCGCGTACACTCAACCATGGACTGAAGTGTTTCAGCATCATGCTTCACTAATTTCTTGATTGATTTTGACTTCAGTCTACCAATTCCTGAATGGCTTGATACATTTGACCCAGATATGGAGAATTGGACTTCGCGTTGAAATATCTGTAATGTCTCAACGATACCTGAGAGAACCTTTCTAGCAGATCTATATTCCATCGTATGGGAATCTGTTTGCAGTTTATCGCCATGCCTCGCAAGCATTTCACATCGCCGGCTCAGTTCTGCCCTCAGAGCATCATCAGATTTCATGAATCGACCCTTATCGTAACCATCGTAGACCATAGAGGTTATTTTAGGCAAAAGGGAGCGAACAGCTTGAATCGCTAAAGCAGTTTGACCTATCTCGATAAGAACACCCATCTTTTGAAATTCACCACTCGTATTTGAAATTATTTAGAGACAAATGAAAATAAAGTAACAGACATCAGATAATAACATAGTAGAAGAGTTGGTAAATCTAAACATCATAGTCACACCATGTCGGATAAAATCATGAGTCCTGATGGCAAATTCATTTGGACAGGTTCCGATTGGATTCCAGCCCCGCCAAGCACTCCTGTCGACACAGAACAATCACCTGCAAACATTTTCTCAATGCAAGACTCTGTGATGAGTGGCGATATAGTCCATAACACCATCATTAACAATGATACGGGCGCTGTTACGTCTGCTGTCATCGAGGCACTGCATCAACTCGGGGTGTTCAACCAAAAAGTTCTCCACCCAACACCAGCCCCGCTTCTAGAACGAGTCGAACTACCTGCCTCTTTCAAACTCGGAGATCATGTTGAATACCACAGCCCTACAAACCAACGTTGGTTGGATCGATGCCGGGTGATTGGAATCAACCCTGATGGAACATACCAAATTGAAGTTCCATATACGGATGCTGTTCAAATTAAGCCAGCAGTCGTCATTGGCACCTC
>MDTC01016315.1_pt1 | contig 10304 bp, 8 predicted proteins | sample 811181 | NCBI WGS metagenome assembly MDTC01 (sample SAMN05326644, study PRJNA326480) | marine metagenome | isolation source: seawater | place: Pacific Ocean: North | collected 2011
GGCGCAGGTAGTGGTAAGACGAAGACACTGACTCATAGGGTGGCATTGCTTGTTGCGCGAGAGGGCATATGGCCGAGCCATATTCTTGCCGTTACGTTTACAAACAAAGCAGCAAAGGAAATGCGCGAGAGGTTGTCATACTTACTGAAACAACCAAATGACCGTAGTTTTATGCCGTGGATGGGCACCTTTCATAGTATATGCGTGCGATTGCTTCGTATGGATGGCTCTGCAATTGGAGTACCGCGTAATTTTGTTATTTACGACGAAGACGATCGCCAAGGGCTTATCAAACAGGCAATGAAAACACTCTCAATATCCGATAAAGAAATAAAGCCAAGTGCTGTAAGTGGGGCAATATCTGGTGCGAAGAATAGTCTTGTAAGCCCAGAGGACTATGAAGCCTCAGCGCAGTATCCATTTCAAAAAAATATCGCTAAGGTATATATGGAATATGAAAAACGCCGTAAGCAGGCACAAGCACTTGACTTTGACGATTTACTGCTAGAGGCTGTACGGCTTTTAAGCGATGTTGCGGAAATTCGGGATAAATGGCGTCAGCAGTTTCAGTACATTTTGATTGATGAGTATCAGGACACAAACGCGGCGCAGTACGCGCTCGTAAAGCTTCTTCTTAATGACCAACAAAATATTTGCGTTGTTGGTGATGATTGGCAATCTATATATAGCTGGCGCGGGGCAGATTTTACGAATATCCTTAATTTCGAGCGTGATTTCCCTGGTGCTAAGGTAGTAAAGCTCGAGCAAAACTATCGAAGTACAGGAAATATCCTCGAAGCAGCACACCAAGTAATAACAAAAAACACCCAACGAACCGATAAGCGGTTATGGACAGATAGTGGCGATGGTGCCCCTGTGCAAGTACACGGGGTGTACGACGACGCTGAAGAAGCCCGACAGGTAGCTGATAGAATTTCAGCCCAGGTTACCATAGGCGCCCGACGCTATTCTGATTTCGCGGTATTGTATAGAACTAATGCGCAGAGCCTTACGCTTGAGCGTGCGCTTCTTCAGCTTCGCGTTCCATATCAGATTATTGGCGGGGTGCGCTTCTATGACCGTAAGGTAGTAAAAGATGTCCTAGCTTACGTAAAGCTCTTGTATCAGCCTCATGATCGCATGAGTTTCACACGCATTGCCAATGTTCCAACGCGGGGGGTGGGCGCAACCAGTCTCGATCGTTTTTTGGCGTGGCAATCGCAAAGTGGGCTTACTATCATTGAAGCGATGCAGCGTATGGCAAGTGAAACTGTAGTAACTGGGAAGGCACGTACTGCTTTGGCGACTTTGGGCGAAAAGCTCTTTGCTTTACAGCAGCGTATTGAGGACACCAACCCTGCGGAATTAGTGGAGGTGGTGGTGACGACAGTTGGCTACCGTGACTATATCTCAGACGGATCTCCACAGTCAGAAGATAATCTAGAAAACATCGGCTCACTTATTTCTGATGCGCAGAACTTCACTACTCTAGCTGACTTTCTCGAAGAGGTAAGTTTGATGTCAAGCGTTGATAGTCAAACAAGTGACGACAAAGTTGTGCTTATGACACTTCATGCCGCCAAAGGCCTGGAATTTCCGGTGGTTTTCATGGTAGGTATGGAGGAGGGGCTTTTACCCCACTCTCGTGTATTTGAATCAGGCCCAGCTGAGCTTGAAGAGGAGCGGCGGCTTTGCTACGTGGGTATGACGCGGGCGCGTGAGGAACTTCACCTAAGCTACGCCTATAGCAGGCTACAGTACGGCAATCGCGCCTATAATCCAGTATCTCGATTTATTAGTGATATGGGCTCTTCGGTGGCGATGAAAAATCCTGAGCCACAGCTTATGGGGTACCAGCCTGATGAGCCATTCTATAGTGACGAGATTGGTTTTGACGTAGGTGATAGGGTGCGCTCGGCGGCCTTCGGTGATGGCGAGATAATCGACGTTGATGGGCTGGCGGTAACGGTAGCATTTATTAGTGGCCAAACTAAAAAGCTTAACGCTGAATACGCGCATCTTCAAAAGCTTTAGTGGTATAATATATAGACGCACTGGTAGGGGGTGTGAGACTTCTTTTTTATGAAAGTACATTCAAAAAATTCCGCCACGGTATTGCTTCGCCTCATAGTTATGGGGCTATTTGCTGTGGTGGGTATATTTGTTGCAGTGTCTTTAATGCGACCGGTGGCAGCACAGGAGGTAAAGGGAACGCTCATCACCGTCTACGACAGGGGTGCAGAGACAACGTTTATTACACAGGCGAGGACGTTACGCGAAGCCTTTGTTAACCAGGACATTAGTGTAAATTCAAAAGACGCCGTTGAGCCATCGCTCGATGAGGAACTTGTCGCACCTGAATATAGTGTCAATATTTATCGGGCGCGACCTGTATTAGTAGTAGATGGCGCGACGCGTCAACTTGTCATTACGCCCTATCAGTCGGCGTATCGTATTGCTGATGACGCTGGGGTTGTGTTGTTAGCTGAAGACCGAGCCTACCTTAGCCGTTCGGAGGATATTCTTTCGGATGGCGCAAGCCTTGAACTAACGATTGACCGCGCTACTCCGGTCTCTCTAGACTTTTATGGGGCTATTTCTACAGTGTACACCCAAGCTAAAACTGTTGGGGAATTTCTAATAGAGAAGGGTATTACGCTTGACGAAACGGAGCGTGTTTCAAGGGTGTCAAACACTCCCATAGTCGCCGATATGTCGCTTCGTGTTTGGCGAGAAGGAAAACAAACGGTTACAAGTGAAGAGGTGGTGGCATTCGCTGTCGAGCAAATTAAAGATGCAGACCGTTCAGTGGAGTATAGAGAGGTGCAAACTCCTGGGGTGGCGGGCTTACGTACCGTTACGTACGAAGTAGACATACAAAATGGCGTTGAGGTAGCACGGACGGAAATCGCGAGCATTACTACTAAAGAGCCAGTTGTACAGGTTGAAGTAATAGGTACAAAGCCAAACTATCTTCCGTATACCGGTGGAGGTACGAAAACCGAATGGCTCGCTGCTTCGACTATTCCTACGGAAAGCTGGGGCTATGCCGACTATATGGTTACGCGAGAAAGCGGCTGGAACCCCAACGCGGTAAATAGGTCCTCTGGTGCTTGTGGGCTAGCCCAGGCACTTCCTTGTAGCAAAATTGCTGGCAATCCATATGATCCTGTGACTGCATTGAACTGGATGAATGGCTATGTAACTGGGCGCTATGGCGGCTGGGAGCAGGCATATGCATTCTGGATAACGAACCACTGGTACTAGAGCCATGACGGGACCAAAAAAATCACTCGGGCAGCACTGGTTAAAGGATAGAGATATACTTTCGCGCATAGCTGATGAAGCGAACATAACTTCAGAAGACACCGTACTTGAGATTGGGCCAGGGCTCGGTACGCTTACAAGTGAATTATTGCGTCGTGCGCACAAAGTGATTGCCGTTGAGCTTGACGAAGACTTAGCGCGAAAACTTCCCGGACAGTTTCCTGGTACAAGCCTAGAGGTTGTTCATCAGGATATCTTGCGTTTTGATTTACGACAACTACCGAAAAAATATGTTGTTGTCGCAAATGTCCCTTACTATATTACCTCTAAGATTATCCGACTACTAACTACATCCTCCAACCCCCCACGGGCAATCGTACTCCTTATACAAAAAGAAGTTGCCGAACGTATGGTTGCAAAACCGGGTGATATGAGTATGTTGGCGGTAAGCTCGCAAGTGTATGCGAATGTACGCTTGGGGGCGGTAGTACCGGCTGAATTATTTACCCCCCCGCCAAAAGTAGATAGTCAGGTTGTAGTGCTCGAAATGCGTAGCTCGTCACTCGTAGATAGCAGTCTAGAAAAGCTTTTCTTTCAAGCAGCAAAGGCCGGCTTTTCGGCTAAACGCAAAAAGCTTCGGAGTAGTTTATCGAGCGGATTACATTACTCGAAAGACGAGGTGGAGGAAGTACTTGCTAGCGTAGGCATCTCGGCTGATGCTCGCGCAGAGGATCTCTCGATCGATGATTGGATACGTGTCGCTCATGCGGTAAAAAAAGAGGGCTCGTAATATGCTGTCGCTACCGAAGATGGGTTGGGGGGTAGTGCGAAGTGTCCTGGGGATTAGCCTCATACTTGTCGTTTATCTAAGTATACAAATGGTGTCCCGTGGAGCGCCAGTAGGTGCTCAATCAACAAAAACACACCTTATTTCCGTATATGATAGAGGTGAAAGCAGGGCATTCATTTCAGAAGCGGAAACAGTCGGTGCAGCTCTTGAGGAGCAAGGTTTTATATTAGACGACCGAGATGTTGTGGAACCGGGGCGCGAAGAGGTACTTATTGCGCCAGAATATCAGGTTAATATTTATCGAGCACGGCCGGTAATTATTGAAGATGGGGCTACACGCATTGCAACGGTAAGTGCATATCAAACCCCGCTACAAATTGTCCGTGACGTTGGGGTGGTGTTGCAGGCTGAGGATATACTCATGCTCACTCGCTCGACAGATATAGTGTACGATGGAGCAGGCTTGGTGGTAACAATAAAACGCGCAACCCCAATAACCGTAGATCTATATGGGCGTACTGTGCAGTTGTACACCCATGCGGGAACTGTCCAAGAGTTTCTTGAAGAAAAGCAGATTATTCTTGGCGAGAAAGATCGTGTGTCTACGGGCCTTACGACGCGCATTACTAATGGTCTTACCTTTCGTATCTGGCGTGAAGGAAAGCAAACTATTACCCTTGATGCGCCTATTTCGTACGCTTCAGAAATCGTCTACGATGCCGATAGACCGCTTGGCTATCGGGAAGTCACTAGTAAGGGGGTAAATGGGGTTGAGAATATTACGTACGAAGTAGAAATCCGAGAAGGTGTCGAACTATATCGTACCGAAATAACCCGTATTACTACAAAGCACCCCGTAAAACAAATTGAGGTAATTGGGCTATACAACGATGGTACAGGGCTTACGAAATCAAGAGGCGCGCAGCAGTTCGTTGACAGCAGAGGTGTTGTGCATCGGGAGACATATTACGACCTTCCTATGGGCGTTGTTATGCAGGCTTGTGGTCAGGGTGGCTACTACACGGTTCGCCCAGACGGTGCGAAAGTTGACGCGCAGGGGTATATACTTATCGCAGCAAATTATGCGCGATACCCACGATGCTCTATTGTAGAAACAAGCCTAGGCCCAGGGAAGGTGTATGACACAGGTGGCTTTGCCCTCGTTCATCCAGAAGGCTTTGATCTGGCGACCGACTGGACAAACTACAACGGCATTTAATCCCGTTGTCATAAGCGGTATGCTACACTAGTACTACATGATACGCGGTACTAATTATGGATTTACAATAGTTGAATTGATTGTTGTGATTGCTATTATTGGTATCTTGGCGGCAGTAGGTATTGTAAGTTACACCGGCGTTCAGCGTGATGCGCGGGATAAGGCGCTTCTCTCTGATGTCGACAGCCTCGAAGGTATTCTCGCGAGCCACATGGTGCAAAACGGCGGGGTGCCGACGGCTTATTATTCTGAAGATACGGGTGCTAGTGCAATTACCTTTACCCCCTCACAAGGGAATATCCTTGATGTTACTACCGCAGGCGTAAACTATTGCATACGCGCCTGGAATCCAGCAGCAAATAGGGCATCAGTTGAAACCGCCTTCACGAAGGGCTCGACCCCAGAAGCGTGCCTGCTCACCGACCCATCAATCGCGGCGGGTGGTACTGGGGGTAAAGTTGTTGGCTGGTGGAAGTTAAATGGTGGCGCGGTTGATTCGAGCGGCGAGGGGCATAACGGGGTTATTGATGGGGCTACATCCACAACAGGCGAAGACGGGAGCTTAAATGGGGCATACTCGTTTAGTACCACTACAGTGAATAGTATTGATACGGGCTATAATTTCCCTCTAGATACGCTGAGCGTTTCGATGTGGATTAAATGGGCAGGCGACTCGAGAAACTCATATGGCTCACTTATCTCGAACTCGCGTGACTGGACTTCAGGGACCGAATATAATGGCTTCCAAATGCATTTGGCAAAGTCTAATTCAAGGATTGGCTCACGGTTATGGTATGGAGCCTCCTATTCCGGTATGACAACTCCGGAGATTCCAATTGGCCAGTGGACGCATGTAGCGCTCACTTACGATGGCCAGACGTCGGCTCTTTATATGGATGGCCAGCAAGTACAAAGCAAAAACCTTAGCCAATCACTAGGTAGTTCCGCGTACAATGTATTCATAGGGCGCGGGGGGTGGAGTAATAACTATAGTTTTGGTGGTGATATTGATGATGTGCGCATCTACAACTATGGTCTTTCTTCCGAAACTGTAGAGTCTATCTACACTATGGGCGCACTCTAGTACGCTTTACTATAAAATTTGCTACAATATAGGGAATGGAAACCCCTCAGAAAAAAATGTACATCACCACGGCTATTCCGTATGTGAATGGAGCACCGCATATCGGTAATGCACTTGGTTATTTGCTTGCAGATATTTGGACACGTTACCAAAAACAGAATGGGCACGAAGTCCGTTTTCAAGTTGGCACTGACGAGCACGGTAATAAGATTGCCGCAAAGGCTGCTGAGCAAAACCTTACTCCAAAAGCCTTCACAGATACCATGTATGTAAACTTCGAGGCGCTTATGAAAAAAGTAGGCGCACAGTATACTGATTTCGTTCGCACCACCGATGACCATCATGTAGAAGCGGTTCAATATATCTGGAAGCAGCTAAAGCCCTACATTTACAAAAGTACCTATAGCGGCTGGTATTGTATTGGGCATGAAGCGTTCTTCACGGATAAAGAGGTGCAGGCAACGGGTGGTGTTTGCCCTGATCATCAGGCACCCTATCAGCAAGTAAGTGAAGAAAATTACTTCTTTAAAACCAGCGCTTTTACAGACCAGATAAAACAAGCCATTAACGATGGTACTATGCAGATTGTCCCAGAATTTCGAAAGAAGGAATTTCTTGAGCTAATAAAAGACGGGCTTGTCGACGTAAGTGTTTCACGCCCGAAAAAGAACCTTACCTGGGGGATTCCGGTTCCTGATGATCCCGAGCAAGTTATGTATGTGTGGCTTGACGCTCTAGCTAACTATATTACGGTTATTGGCTATCCGGATCGGGTCCAAGAGTACACCAGCTTCTGGCCTGCTGACGTCGAAGTGATTGGTAAGGATATTTTGCGATTCCACGCCGGGATTTGGCCAGCTATGCTTCTTGGTATTGGGCTTCAGTTGCCAAGGCGCTTGTTGGTTCACGGATTTATCAATGTCGGCGGCGCAAAAATCAGTAAGTCGGTAGGGAACGGTATAGACCCAAATGAAATTATTGATACCTACGGGCTTGATGCTTTTCGTTACTTCTTTTCTCGCCACATCCCAACGCTTGATGACGGTGATTTTACTTGGGAGAAATTTGAAAACGCGTATAACGGTGAACTCGGTAACGATTTAGGCAACCTTATAAATCGTGTCGCTGGAATGATTACTCGCTATCAAGCAGGGGTAATTGGCGATTCGAACCAAACCGAGCACGACATGACAGCCTACCACCAAGCAATGGAGGCACTTGAATTCAACAGGGCTATTGATGAGGTCTGGAACATGGTACGCAGCCTGAACCAGTATATTGACAACGTAAAGCCATGGGAAATTGCTAAGCGACGTGAACAGGATCCTGAGGCCGAGGCGCACCTATCCGAGGTATTAGCACACTGCGCAGGCGCACTTGTGCAAATTGGTGATCTGCTTGTGCCATTCTTGCCGAATACCGCTGAATCTATTCACGCAACGTTTGAAAGTGGTGTAGTGAAGCCTCTTGATAGTGTGTTGTTCCCGAAGAAATATATTCACACCCCTGACCCTCACGCGGCGAAGTCATAATGTTTATTGACACCCATTGTCATATACACGAGGCGTATGAACTTCCAGTGGATGAAGTCCTTGCGCGTGCAACGGAAGCTGAAGTAACGAGACTACTATGTGTGGGCACGAGTGAGGAGAGCTCTCGCCTGGCGATAGCGTTTACGCAATCGGGGCGCTACGCAGCGTATGCTGCTGTTGGGGTGCACCCCCATGATACGAAAAACGGCCACGCGGATATTGCGGAGCTTGCTCAAAATGATAGAGTTGTTGCCATTGGTGAAGTTGGTCTCGACTATTTTTACACACACAGCGATAAGCAAACGCAAATTGCCGCATTAGAGGCACAACTGCGTGTTGCTACGGATAACAATCTACCGGTTATCTTTCACGTTAGGGAAGCTTTTGACGACTTCTGGCCTATCTTTGATAGCTTCGAGGGGCTTCGTGGTGTGCTACATAGTTTTACCGATTCGGCTGAGAACCTGCAAAAAGCACTCGACAGGGGATTGTATATTGGGGTTAATGGTATTAGCACCTTCACGAAAGACGAGGATCAGCAGGCGATGTTTGATGCTATACCGCTTGAGTCGCTTGTCCTTGAAACCGATGCGCCATTTTTGACACCTAAGCCATATCGTGGTAAAATAAATGAGCCTGCATATGTGCGAATTATAGCGGAACACCTAGCCGCGCGGAGGGGTCTTTCGCTTGAAGAAATAGCTCAGGCAACAACGCACAATGCGACAGCGCTTTTTGCGCTCTCTTAATGTCACTATAGTATGAAACCAGAAAACGACTTATATCGCATTCCATCGGAATCGCCACTTCAGGAGTCTCTGCGTATAGCAGATGAGCTTCAATACACCCCCGAGACCCAGCCTGAGGCTTTTGCGGTGGTTGGCCACATTCAGAATCGCCTTGCGCAGTACCGTGAGAAGACACATCGTCCTTCGAAGAACCGCTTGTTTACTTTGCAGCTTCGTTCCCTAGTAGGCGTAAAGAAGACATCCGTAGAGGAGCTACGGGAGCGAGAGGCTATTATTGGAGGTACGCTGCATGCACGTACCCCTGACACTGTGCGGCAACGATTTTGGTACCACGATAACAACGATTGGTTTTTTGAGACAACCAACAGTCAGCGACAGACAACAGTCATCCACATCGAGGCAACGCCTACTTCACTGCATAAACGATCTAATGGGAATGACGTACCCTTTCAGCAAGGTGAACCAGAGCTTTTTATTGAAAGTGCTATAAAATACGAGGAAAAACTACTCGAAACCCTCTATAGTGCCGAAGATCAGCGTGCAGCATAAGCTATAATAGAAGAGATGGACACTGAGGCTATATATCTTGATCATGCAGCGGCGACTCCGCTTGACCCTAAAGTATTGCACGCTATGCAGCCCTATTTTTCAGATGCGTTTTATAACCCCTCTGCACCATATGCACCGGCTATAGCGGTGCGTCGTGAATACGAAGCGGCAAAACAAATAATTGCACAGTGTATCGGGGCGAAGGGTGACGATATTATTATTACCGCTGGCGCAACAGAGTCTATTAACCTGGCCTTTGCGGCTGTGGATGGGCATGTTATTACAAGTAGTATCGAGCATCATGCTGTGTTGGCTGCCGCCAGACAGAAACAGGAAGTTACCTTACTTGAACCACTTCCTACGGGTATGGTGTCGGCAGTGTCCGTTCGCGATGCCCTGAAGCCTACCACGCAACTTGTGAGTATTGCGCTTGCGAATAACGAGCTTGGTACCATTCAGCCGCTGCGAGAAATCGCTGAGGTAATGAAGCAGGAGCGTCAAGCGCGGCTTGCTCGCGGTGATCACACTCCCCTTTATCTTCATTCAGATGCCTCCCAAGGAGTGGGGCAACTAGATGTTAACATTGCGCGGCTTGGTGTTGATCTTCTTACCCTTAACGCGGCAAAAATATACGGTCCAAAACAGGTTGGGTTATTGTGGTCGGCTTCGTCGGTAGTACTTAGGCCACTGGTTGTTGGTGGGGGTCAGGAACGTGGCCTAAGAAGTGGCACCGAGAATGTAGCAGGGGTTATCGGCTTCGCCAAGGCGCTTGAGCTTGCCTCGCAGCATCGTAAGTTTGAATCGAACAGACTTATGAAGCTGCGCGATACGTTGCAGCGACACCTTACCCAGACTTTTTCTGCGGCTGTAGTGTCAGGACACGAGCGCCATAGGCTTGCGGGGCATTTGCATATTTCTTTTCCAGGGATTGATGCGGAGAGAGTGGTGTTCGCGCTAGAAGCGAAGAGGGTTCTTCTGGCTACAGGGAGCGCGTGTACAGCAAATACACCTGGTGTTCCTTGAGATACGGCGAAAATTGCACACATGCTCGTTATGTATAATGCTACGGGAGCATCACCCTATCCCGCCCCATCACCACACACCACCACAACAC
>MDTC01115171.1_pt1 | contig 10304 bp, 15 predicted proteins | sample 811181 | NCBI WGS metagenome assembly MDTC01 (sample SAMN05326644, study PRJNA326480) | marine metagenome | isolation source: seawater | place: Pacific Ocean: North | collected 2011
AAACCTTCATCGACAACAATATTATCTATCTTATCAAGTATGTTTTTTCTATGAGATGTATCAACCAATGTGTCATCCAAATCAAATACAACAACTTTTTTCATCTTGTTTCCTTTTCTTTAATTTTAGCATAAAAAAAATAGGAAGATAATTCTTCCTATTTTGTTTTTTGGAGTTTTATATATTTTGGAGTTTTATATTAAGAAAAAATACTTTCTTTCTTCTTTCTTGCTTATCATTATAGACTATATTTTTAATCTAACAATAACTTTTTTTTCATAAAGTTTGTTTTTCCATTATATATTGACTTTTTTTATAGAGTAAATGGTTTAAAATAGAGTGATTAACCTATATTTTTTTTCTTGCCTTATTATTTTTTAATGTTATATTTTTTATAAATAGAGAATAAAAAATAAATGAATTCTACTAAAAAAAGTATAATTAAAAAATCAATAAAACTGTTTAACCAGCAAGGCTTTCATAATTTGACAACGAAAGAAATTATAGAGCATTGCAAAGTTAGTAATGGTAGCTTTTTTTATTATTTTCCACAAAAGGAAAAACTTGCCAAAGAAATATTAAACTTCATCATTGAAGATTTTAATGACTCCTTAAACAAACTGATTAAAAAGTCATCTCCTGATGAATTTGAAAATCGCCTGCATTTTATTTTCACCCACATTGTGTCTTGGGGTGTCAATAAACCTGAGTTCTTTTTATTCCTCATACAAATGAAAAATCAAATCAGCGAAATGAGTCACGAAATCAATGTCTTGCACGATACATTATTTCATTATATTGCTGATATAGAGTTTCAGGGAAAACTTAAAGATATTAATCCATCTCTTTTATCATCAATAGGTATTAGTATCATTGCCCACACCGTATTTTATATTTCAGATCATAAAGATGAATATCTTGATATAGAAATGGATATTGATCGATTTTATAAGATATTTATTGATTCAATATCCATATAATAATATTTGGTGCAAGGTGCGAGACTCGAACTCGCAACATCCTGTTTCTAAGACAGGCACGTCTACCAAAATTGCGTCAACCTTGCATTTCTTTATTATGGTGGGAGTGGCGAGATTCGAACTCGCACGCCCATTACAGGCAGCAGATTCTTAGTCCACCAAGTCTACCAATTCCATCACACTCCCATAATATGGTACAGGTGGTCGGACTCGAACCGACACGGAGCTATAAACTCCAAGAGATTTTAAGTCTCTCATGCCTACCAATTACATCACACCTGCATTGATTCTGGTGCAAGATATGGGACTCGAACCCATAACACCCTGTTTCTAAGACAGGTGCGTCTGCCAAATTGCGCCAATCTTGCATATAGTTTGCGGTACAGGACTCGAACCTGCAAATAGATTATTAGTCAATAAACTGTATTTACCAATTAATACTAACCGCAAAATGGTAGGAGTAGTGAGATTCGAACTCACACGGGTTTTACCCCCAAAGATTTTAAATCTTCTCTGTCTACCAATTCCATCATACTCCCATATGGTGCGAGTGGAGGGATTCGAACCCTCATACCTTTCGGCGGGGGATTTTAAATCCCCTGTGTATACCTTTCCACCACACTCGCATTATTCTGGTAGGAGTGGCGAGACTCGAACTCGCACGGACTTTCATCCCAGAGGTTTTGAACCTCCTATGTCTACCATTTCATCACACTCCCATAAAAAAACCGCCTGAAGTTTCCTTCAAGCGGCTCGTATATAATTTTAACCGAAAGAAGGGCAAACTGATAATTCCAGTCTGACCCTCTACATAGTCAGACTGTTATGTTAATAATAGTAAGAGTTCTTGGTTAAAATTTTTCATAATGTTTATTCCTTATTTAATTTATTTCTTTATGTTATGTGGTCATTATAATCATTAATTTTTATCTTGTCAACAACTTTTTTAAAAAAATTTCAATTATTTCAATAACTTACATTAATTTTAGGGATGACCTACCCCTGCGCAATAACCGCATAAAAAAAGAGCCTTGAAGTATTACCTTCAAAGCTCTTATTATCAAAACAATGAAGGCGGTATCTTTCGATTACCGCCCTCTGATTAAGCATAGCCTAAAATCAGGAAGTCGATAATCGATCCTGTAATAATAGGCATAAGAGTGTTCTTTTAAACTTAATCATTTTTATATTCCTTTTTTGTTCCTTACTACACTCATTATACTTTTTAAAAAAATAAAAGTCAATTAAATTTATATTCTTAAAATAAGATTATTTTTTTACTCAAATATGTTATAATAAAACAAAAAGGAAGCCTAAAATGAAAATAGAAAAAGCATTTGAAAAAATTAGAGCAGAGTTACCTATCAGTGAAGATACCCCTAAGGGATTAGTCGGTATACAAGATGGTGCCACCTCAGAAAGCGGTGTTCAAAGCCTTATTGATAAAACAAGCAATGCGAACTGGACACAGGAAATGCTGCAAAACAATTCACAGTACGCACAATCAGGTGAAATTTCAGAAGAAAAGGTTGATCGCTTTATTGAGTTTTGTCAACAAAATAATTTAAGCTATTTTGATATAGAACTTTCTCTTTTTTCACACCCTAATGCAAGCAATGCACCAGGTTACTGGGATAGACCGAACTTTGAAAAAGCACTAGGTGCAGAAGCTATACTACAAGCAGCTGATAAGTTATCAGACAATCCTAACCTTCTTGAAAACAATGATTTGTGGAGAAAGGTTATGCCTGATTACGATCATGCTGGGGATATGCTATTAAGAAATCTTGTACTTCAGTCTGAATTCAAAAAGTATTCAGAAAAATACAATGACGAAAATATTGCCCACTCTAGCTTTTGGAATGACACCTTATCTACAAAAAGAAAACTCATTTCAGAATCAGGAGAGCATCTTTTAAGTGCAATTCAGTATGTTAATAATAATGATTGCGAAGGTGATAATATAACAGAGAGAGTTAAACTTTCTGGTCTTTCCAAATACAATGCATTTTACAAAACCGAATTAGAATTAAAAGGTAATGTTGCTGAAGGTATTATTGAAGGACATCAAGTTAGAACAAGACTTAACAACGATAGTAACTATTTTGAAGAAATACCAGAAGCTGAACTAAAAATAACAAGTGAGGAGCAGGGACAAGAATTGTTAGCTGATCTGTTTGATGAGGAAATTGAAAGATTTTCAGAAGAGTTTTATCAAAATGAGGATCATGACAATGACTTCGTAACTGCTGATTTAACAACAAGAATTACCGAGCCAGAACTAATGGAGGTTTTTGGTCAGTCAGAGTTACCCAGCAAAGCAACATACGACTTTTATACAAAGAAATTCATATTTGAAGATGTAAAGACACTTGTTGCTGACAAACTAAGGGAGCGCCTAAATAGACCTGTTGAAATTGCAAATAATTTAGAGCAGTATGTTAAACCAAAAGGTGATTCTTTAAGTAAAAGACCTAAAAAATAAAAGTACATTAAGTTATTAAAATAGTTCAGTTATTCTGGACTATTTTTTTTCATATATTTTGGGTACTCTTCTATTAAAAACTCATAAATATCTTCTGTATGGTCGTAATCTTCAATATAATCTGATACAGACATTGCTATTGTGTACAAGTTATCTTCGTCATCAGTTAATGGCTCATCCATACACTTTATTATTTTTTTATTAATGCAAATATTGACTTCCTGCTTTGCAATTTCTTTTAGATCTTCTAAGGTTATTTTTGACATATTATCCCCCAACAGACATACCATTATAGGTAAAATAAAACATTAAGTCAACTTATTCCTCTTTTTATTTTCAGGCTCCCTATCATGATTATGTGAGTTATTTATTTCTTCTGTTATCTTTATTACATCCAAATACTCTGTATTTAGTGTTATTATAGCATCATATGACTTTAATTCACCGAATAGTATATGCGAAGAGTGCATTATTTGACAGACCTTAAACGGCTTTATTTTAAAACCACTTTTTTCTTCATCATTATTTATTTTTATTGTTCCGCCATTTACTGCAACATTAACAAATAACAAATCACCCACATTAGGAATATTTGATAAGACTATATCTGGGTTTTCACACTTTACTACTGAACCCTCTCTTACAAATTTTAATAATACCCTAAAACCTTCTATCATGTTTTTTTCTTTTTATTTATTTTATCATTTTTTAAAAACTTTAAAACTCCTAATTATTTTTTTATGTTATAATTAGTAATATGAGAGACATTAATAAAATAATAGAAGAAGAGCTTCTAATCAAAAAAAACATTAATTATATAAAGGATAATAACGATCCTATTCGTGCACTATCTATTGTTATAGAAAAAAGACTTAGCTCTGAAGATATTACCCCATTAAAAGGTGACTTCTATGATGAATTAAGAAGTGCATTCGAAATAACGTTGTTAAGTAACCAATCCTTAGTCCCTGAATTATCAGAAAAAGCAACTACCATTGCAGAACAAAGAAGGAATAGCTATGAAGAGTTTGGAAAGGTAGGAAAAACAAGTGATAAAACAGTTGATGTTATTAATACAATAGATTGTACAAAAGCACTTAGCATTATCAACAACTACTATACTATCAACGATAAGAAAACCAAAAAGCCTTCTCCATAAGAAGGCTTAAATTTTAATTTTTAAATATGCACGGTCATCAAAACCATTTGAAGTATTATAAAAACCCTTTGTCGATTTATACCTTTTTATTAATAAACTATCTTCTTCAATAATTTCCCTTAAAGCCCTCTCCGTATGAGACAGGTTTGATTTTAACTCAGGATACCCATCACTTGCTAACACAATGTAAGATACATTTTTAGGAAGCTTTTTTATTTTTACATCTGCCGTATAACCATTAATAACAGAATAAGAGTATTCATATCCCTTTGTATTCTCAAACACTCTTTGACGCTTTATTAGCTCTGCAATATAACCCCTACCCTTATCTTCTTCTTTTGAATTAAAATTAACATTTTCATTATTTGCTATCATTGATTGAATAAAGAATGACCTAACATAACTTGTTAATTCATCAACTCGCTTGTCATTATTATAAATCTTTTCAAACCCAGTGTCATCAATTGTCATTGCCTGACAATCACCAACAAAAGCTAATTCGTTTTTATTTTTATTAAATATTACAATAGAAGCAGCAGGTATCTTTAATTTTTTACTATCATCGATATTATAAAACTGATAAGCCTCTCTTATTTTTTCATCAATTGAACTAACAAGTTCTTCAGACGATAAAGGAGATAGTTTGTCAAGATCTTCCAATACATCCCTTATATAGTCTGACAAAAACTTTCCACCACACTTTCCTTCAATTTTTAGATTATTACAAGAAGTTGCACCATCAATAACAGCAACATAGTTTTTTCCAAAAAATATATTATCTTCACAACTTTCTAAATCAATTTTTCCCTCTATGTTTTTTTCTATTAATTTCATAGTCCTTTAGTTTTTTGATAATAATAAAAAATTACTGGTAATGAATAGAGGCTAAATTCTAACTCGCCACTCAGTATTTTTTCAACTAAGTCATCTATTTCAACCCACTGACCATCCATAAATGATTCAGTATCATCCGACTTTATCTCACCCTCTATTGGTATACAGTTTTTCGCAATATAGTAATTAACATTCACATTTTTTATTGCAGGATCATTTTTTGTTTTAATCGCAATTGACTGCAACTCTTCAGATTGCAGATCCGTTTCCTCGGCCAGCTCTTTTGCGGCATTCTCTTCGATAGTCAAACCCTTTTCACAACCACCAGTTGCTATTGTCCATATATACCCATTTATGCCATATCTAAACTCTCTAAAAATATATACTTGCCCCTTATCGTTCAAGGCTAATACAGAAACACCATCCGTCTCATTATTTCCATGTTGACCAAAAATTATATGCTCCCCTAATTTTCCTGATTCTGTTTCAATAACATTATTGCATATTGTGTGAAATTTATTTTTTAATATTATTTTTTCTGATATTGTTTTTAACATTTTTTATTTTTATTATATCACATTTTTTAAAGACAAAAAAAAGACCGCAAATGCGATCTTTTATTAATATTTTTGCCACTTTTTATATTAAGTGTTGATAGTGACCCTTCAACACTTTGCCTTAACTTAATAAGACAGAATATATGGTAGCGGGTGAGGGATTCGAACCCCCGATCTCAAGCTTATGAGGCTTGCGAGATAGACCGCTTCTCCAACCCGCGTCAATGTAATGATTATTATATTGCATTATTTTAATTATGTCAATAATTTTCTTATATTTTTTGAAAAACTGATTTTTTTCTTATGTACTTCTTATAACCGCTTTCTTTTCCTTCCAACATAAGAGCTATTTTTTTACCCTGCTTAATCATCTCACTTTTTGATATATCAGAATTTATTCCACTAACATAGTATAGCTTAGTATTACTTCCAAAATTTTTGAAAAATTGCATTTGCTTAAACTCTTCCTTTAATTTCTTATTATATCTTTTCGATATTTTTTTTCTCATTTTTTTTTGCCTTTTTTGCAATTATAACTTGAAAAAAATACAAAAACAACTTATTTTATATTATATAAACAAAGGAGAAAAAATGAAAAGGTCACTAATTTTAATCAGTATTATTTCCGCACTATCAATTACAGCTTGTAGTGATAATACCAATGAATCATCTGTTGCTGTAGAGGAAGCTAAACAAAAACAAAGCCAAACACAACAAACCAGTCAACAAACAAAAGATAACTCTAAAAACACAAAAGAAGAACAATTCGCTGAATATTTTAGTTACGATTCACTTGGTATTGAAAGAGCAAAAGATAACCCAGAACTTTATAGTCTAATACAGGAAGATATTAGTACTTACGAGGAACATGTCAAAAAGATAATCACTGATTTCGAAAAAGAAATGGATATAGCTTTAGTGGAGCGACAAGAAAACCTAGAAGAATTACAATCAACTCTTTCAGATCAACAAACAGAGTTCAATAATAACTGCGAAGATCCTGCACCAGCAGACATCGATTACTGTAATCAGCTAGGTATGGAAAATGCAGAACTAAAAACAACGATTAATAAAGTTAAATCTGACATTGAAAATACAGAAAAAAGACTACGTGTTCAAAGAACCAACCTTCTAAACCAATATCAAAATCAAATGCAAAATAACGTACTTAATTTGCTTCATCAAGGTGGATTAATTGATAAAGGTGAATTAACTGAAAACGATAGTGAAAACAATAAATAAAAATAAAGCCTCTTAAGAGGCTTTATATTGTATTATGAAAAATATTGACTTAACCAACCACTTCCTTTTAACCTTTAACAATCAGTTTAAAAAGTACAACCTTTTCATCAATAATATTAATGATATATCCATTATATCATCAATTGATATACTTGATGGACAAATAAAGGTTAACTTATTAAACAAAAATAATGAAAAACTCATTGGTCATATTCAGCTTAAAAGCAACGATGTTAGTACCGAAATAAAAAAAGAAAAAGATATAATTATTTCTATTGTAAAAAACAACAAAATACTTTTTGAGGTTTTACAACCAACTAAATAGGCTCTACACCAATAGAAACGACCTTTATTTTTTTTGGATCATAGACAACTCTATATGTACGGAATGTTTCTGGATTTCTTATTTTTAAAGTGTATTCTTCATGGTCTAAAAAACAAGATATAAAATCATAAAAATGATGTTTCCCATCAAGTATATGTTGCAAGCTATTCACTATCTCTGGAATATCAGATATAATTGCATCCATCTCATAATTCTCTTTGAAGTTCTCTTCCTCTGGATCCTTCTCAACTACATCTTGTAATTCTTCAAAAACATTTATCAAATCATCTTCTATTTTTATTCCGTATTTATTTTCATACTCTTTTATAAACATAATTTCCTCACAAAATTTTTATCCAGTATATCACCAAAATTAGCCTAAGACAATAAAAAAGAGTGCCATTTTAGCACCTTTCATATATTGCTTTTCCAGCTCTAATTACTGCCTGACACCTTCAATTGATAAATATAACTGAACAGGCAAATTACCAAGCTTATCATCCATCCCATAATCAGCCAAGTCCAAATCACCTATTGCTTCAAATCCAGCTCTATAGCCTCCCCAAGGGTCTTCACCTTCACCTACCTTTATCACATTAAAAGTAACTTCATCTGTTATCCCTTTCATAGTGAAATCACCCGTTAGTGTATAAGTACCATTCGCATTTTCAGAAAAAGATGTACTCTCAAAAGAAGCCTGTGGATATTCGTCAACATTAAAGAAATCACCACTTCTTAAATGCTTATCCCTCTCCGCATGATTGCTATCTACACTACTCATATCAATAGTCATAGTAACATTACTGTTTGATGGCTCTTCCTCATCAAAGTAAAAACGACCATCGAAATCATTAAATTCACCCAAAAGCCAACTGTAACCTAAGTGGCTTACTTTGAATTGAACAAATGCATGCTGACCCTTTATATCCATTTTATATTCATCACCAGCCATTACTGATGTCGATGCGAATAAAGAGCTTGATATAATAGCTAAACTAATTAATGTTTTTTTCATAATTTTCTCCTTTTTCTTGCATTATATTCCAAAAAAACTAAAATTAAACACTAAATAAACTATCAAAATAATCTATTTTTTCGAATTATTATATTTTTATATTTTCCTTGATTATTACCCCCTTTAGTACTATAATAATATAACTTTTAACTAAAGGGGTTTTATAATGGATGAAGTATTAAAACGAGTTCAAGAGCGACAGTCAAAGTCGAAATTAATCTTATTCTTTAAAGAGTATTCCAAAAAATATTCAATGCACTTTGATAATGTTGTTGAAACTGGGAAAAAGAAGTCACAAGATCAATTAAGAAAATTTGCAGATATTCTTTATCCACTTCAATGTCAATTTTCGTCACCTTCACATGAGTATTCATCCACTTGGGTACTTCAAGGCACAGATCAGTCAATCCCGTTTTTAATTTCTTCAGCCGCATCATTTGCGGGCTGTATGGAAGCTTTTGAAAAAGGTTTTGATAAAGTTAAACAGTCACAACCACTATTTAACTTTTTAAAAGAAAACTACAATCACAAACATAATCAAGTTTTACCAATGCTTCTTGACGATCTACAATATCTTAGTGAAAAACATGATCTTGTGATTGATAAAAAAGAAATTGCAAACATTTTTAAAGCCGAAAAAGATGTTATCTTTAAATCATTAAAACTATAATTATCTTTTATAAATAAGCCTCTTTTTAAGAGGCTTAAAAGTTTTTTAGACCATTTTCATCATCACTATCAATATCATACGATAACATAACCAAAAGCTCATAAATTCTACCAACATCTTTTTCTATTTTTTCGGAATGCTTGATCATTCTTATATCCGAAGCCACCTTATTAGGTCTTCTTCTTATAGATTTAAACAACAACCTATTCTCTGCCCTTACGCCTTGTAAATCATAAATAGCCTTATCAATTTCTTTTTGTATATCTTTTTGATCTTTCAAAAAATTTTCCTATTATTTTTTATAAAAATGTGATAGAATATTATACTACTTTTAAAAGGAAAACTCAAATGTATATATTTTTTTCAATATTATTGTTGCTTTTTGCCGTAATACCAATTTATACAATTCTTCACTTTTCTTTTCTTTTTATGAAAGAAATTTTTATTTCTAGAAATGTCAAAAATGTTGATAAATATTCTAATATTATTTTATCGATTAACTCCCTTTTCATTATTGCAATCTATAGTATATTTATCCTGTTCAGAAAAGAAGGTATAATTGCTGACACATTCAACTATATTTGTATTTTTTCTATAATTATTTTAATGTTATCTAACATTATATTTTATTTTACAAAAAAGGATTCAAAATGATACCACTTACTGATTTAGAACAGCAAATTATTAATAAAATTAATAGGGAAAGAACAATTTTTTGTGATGAAAGTGGGGCGGGTTGTATGGCTGGTGATCTTTTTGTTGCTGGAGTTGTTCTTGATCCAAGAAAACCCATAAAAGGACTTAATGATTCTAAAAAGCTAACAGCAAAAAGAAGGGCAGAGCTTTACCAAGAAATACAAGAAAAAGCATTATTCTTAAAAGTTGTTAGTGTTACACCAGAAGTCATTGATAGAATTAATATACTTGAAGCCAGAATGATGGGCTTTCAAACAGCTATAGATAGTGCGACTGATTTTATTGATTATGCTGTTATAGATGGAAACCGAATACCCAAAAGTAACACCTCCCTTATTCCT
>MDTC01181321.1_pt1 | contig 10303 bp, 8 predicted proteins | sample 811181 | NCBI WGS metagenome assembly MDTC01 (sample SAMN05326644, study PRJNA326480) | marine metagenome | isolation source: seawater | place: Pacific Ocean: North | collected 2011
AATCGCGATCAGGCCGGTACTTCGCTGCCTTGAAAACTCCATTAGGGAAGTCTTCTTTACGGTGCCATTTGAGGTTGCCATGAATATGAACTGGTCATCCCGGTATTCGTGTACAGGCAACATGGCAGTAATTCGTTCTTCCGCATGCAGAGGCAGAATATTGATTACCGGCCTACCACGGGCCGTCCTGCTGGCAGGCGGAATCTGGAATACACGTAACCAATAGACCTTACCGACATTCGTGAAACACAGAATGGTATCGTGAGTATTAGCCACCATGAGACGCTCAATGAAATCTTCCTCTTTGACACTGCTTGCCGTCTTACCACGCCCACCTCTTCTCTGTGCCTGGTAGGTGTCAATTGGCTGGGTCTTGGCATAGCCGCCATTTGACAGGGTAACCACCATATCCTGCTCTGTAATCAGGTCCTCCATGGTGAGATCTTCCTGGGATTCTATGATCTCAGTCAGACGCTCATCCCCATACTCATCCCGAATTTCTATTAGCTCTTCACGAATAATCTGCATCAGACGTGTAGGCTCACTAAGTATTTCCAGGAGTTCACTAATGGTGTCTATTATTTCCCTGTACTCATCGAGCAGTTTCCCCTGCTCCAATCCGGTGAGTCGATTGAGCCGCATCTCCAGGATCGCCTGGGCCTGATCGGGGGAAAGGTAATAGTCACCACCTTCTTTCAACCCATATTTGTCATCTAGTTCTTCAGGTTTTGCGGCATCTGGCCCTGCTCTTTCCAGCATCTGGCTGACATTCTCGGATTTCCAGGGTTCCGCGATCAGCCTTTCCCGGGCCTCCGTGGCGTTAGCCGAGTCTTTTATAAGCGCAATCACCGGATCAATATTGGACAGGGCGACAGCGAGCCCTTCGAGCACATGACCCCTTATCCTCGCCCGCTTGAGCAGGTAAACGGTTCGACGGGTAACCACCCGCCGACGGTGCAATACAAAGTGTTCAAGTACCTGCTTCAGATTGAGAATCTTGGGCTCATTTTCTACCAGGGCAACAATATTGATACCGAATACACTCTGCAGCTGAGTTTGTGCATAGAGATTATTCAATACAACATCGCCTACCTCGCCACGCCTCAGTTCAATAACTATTCTCGTGTCGGTGGCAGATTCATCACGGAGCTCCGTGATCCCCTCAATTTTCTTGTCTTTCACCAGCTCCGCAATCTTTTCGAGGAGCCGGGCACGATTCACCTGGTAAGGAATTTCTTTGATAATAATCGTCTGCTTGCCCGTCTTTTCATTCTCTTCAATATCACACCGGGCGCGAACCTTTATTCGGCCACGACCTGTCCTGTATGCCTGTACGATGCCGCCACGACCGTTAATGATAGCGGCGGTCGGAAAATCAGGTCCTTTCACATATTCCATCAAACCATCGACATCCAGGTCAGGATTCTCAATCAAAGCAAGACAGGCATCGACTACTTCGGTCAGGTTATGTGGCGGTATATTTGTCGCCATACCAACGGCGATACCACTGGAGCCATTGACCAGCAGATTGGGAACCCGCGACGGCAATACTTCAGGCATCTGCAGAGTGCCATCATAGTTATCAACGAAATCAACTGTTTCCTTGTCAAGGTCAGCCAGCAATTCATGGGCGATCTTCTGCATGCGGATTTCGGTGTATCGCATAGCAGCTGCATTGTCGCCATCGAGAGAGCCAAAATTACCCTGACCGTCAACAAGCGTGTAGCGCATACTAAAATTCTGCGCCATGCGCACGATGGTATCGTAGGCAGCGTTGTCGCCATGTGGGTGATACTTACCGATGACATCACCAACAATCCTCGCAGACTTCATGTAGGGACGATTGAAAGCATTGTTCAGGTCATTCATGGCGAACAACACTCTCCGATGCACGGGCTTCAGGCCATCGCGAACATCCGGCAGGGCCCGGCCTACGATGACGCTCATTGCGTAGTCAAGATACGACTGGCGCAATTCATCTTCAATATTGATGGTCGTTATATGGTTGTCAAAATCAGACATTTATCGCTACTTCAGTTACGCAGGTATCCCCCCGGCTGCAATCTGGGCTTGTGCCTGTATGCACACAGAATAATGGGTATTGGGAGTCTCAAGCAAGGCAGAAATTATAGCACGTTATACCGATTCAAGCCCACCTAAAGGCATATCTTTTTCTCCGGTGATGCCCATATAAGTTGTTGATATTATTGCATTATTTCTCTGCGCCACAAAGACGTGGCTCGACCAGGTTGCATCCCGTTAAGGAAGGTCCGAATTTGTCCTGGAATCAACAAATTTCGCAGCGGTTTCCTGCTGTATACTGCGCTCTCATTTCTACAACCACGGTAGTTATATGGCTTCCTCCACCAGTGAATCCCTGATCACTGCACGCTGGATCGTACCCGTCGTCCCGGCCGGCCTGGTGCTTGAAAATCATGCCCTGTTGATCAAGGGAAGTACCATCCAGGATCTATTACCGGTTGACTCAGCAAGAAAGCTGTATCCAAACGCAACCAGGGTCGACCTGCCACAGCACCTGTTGACCGCAGGATTGGTGAACACCCATGGACATGCTGCCATGTCACTGCTACGTGGATATGCAGATGATCGAGAATTAATGGACTGGTTAAGTAACCATATCTGGCCAGTAGAAATGAAACTGGTCGACTACAATTTTGTTAAAGATGGCAGCACACTGGCGGTAGCGGAAATGATAAGCACAGGCACCACCTGTGCTGCTGACACTTACTTCTTCCCTGAAGCAGTTGCTGAAACATTTACTGAAAACAGGTTTCGTGGTCAGGTCGCGACACCAATTATTCAGTTTCCCAATGCCTGGGCCGAGACCGAAGATCAGCATATTCAAAAAGGTCTGGATTTCGGTGACAGCATCAAAGATAACGATCTTATTTCGACCGCTTTCGCACCCCACTCTCCCTACACCGTCACCGATAAAGCACTCGAGGCGGTCCGATTGCATACTGAAGCACTGGACTTACCTATTCACCTTCATCTACACGAAACCAAGGATGAGGTCGAGAGTGCTGTCTCTGAAACCGGCATCAGACCAATCCAAAGAATACACGAGCTTGGGCTGATTTCAGAATCACTGCAAACTGTCCATATGACTCAACTGATAGAGCAGGATTTTGATCTGCTTGCAGACAAGGGGGTTCACCTTGCTCACTGTCCGGATTCCAACATGAAACTAGCGAGCGGTTTTTGCCCGGTAGAGAAGCTAAAGGAACATGGCGTCAACGTAGCTATTGGCACAGATGGAGCGGCAAGTAACAACAACCTCGACATGCTGGAAGAAACCCGATCCGCAGCGCTACTGTCAAAAGTTGTCAGCGCCGACGCCACCAGTGTCAATGCGTTTGAGGCACTTGCAATGGCGACAATAAATGGCGCCAGGTTGCTCGGACTTGAAAGCAAAATAGGCAGCCTGGAAAAGGGTAAACTAGCCGATGTCATTGCGGTAGATCTGTCTTCCATTAATTTTCAGCCCATCCATCACCCAGTCTCACAACTCATCTACACAACAACCGGACACCAGGTGAGCCATACATGGATAAACGGGGAACTACTTTACGCCAACAATCAATTTACTCAGTTAGATGAAGCTAGACTCAGGGTGGTCGTAGAAGAGTGGCGCCAGAAAATCGAGAGCGTCTCATGAGCAACCGTAAATTGGACAGCAGCGAGGTTAGCGCGAGCAATACTACTGCGAGCAATGTCGACGCAGAAGAAATTGCCAAGTTTGAACAAATCGCTCGCAAATGGTGGGATAAGGAAAGCGACTTCAAGACTCTCCACGATATTAATCCACTGCGGCTATCGTACATAACTGAACGGGTTGATCTGTCATCCAGGCGAGTGCTGGATGTTGGTTGTGGTGGTGGAATCCTGTCCGAATCCATGGCGGGTCTCGGGGCGAAGGTAACGGGTATCGACATGGGTGAGACACCACTGAGTGTGGCGAGGCTGCATCTGCATGAATCAAACTTGAATGTCGACTATCAGCAGTCAACCATTGAAGAAATTGCAGACTCTGACACTGAGCTATTCGACGTCATAACCTGTCTCGAAATGCTGGAACACGTGCCAGACCCTGGCTCTGTTATAGGTGCCTGTAAAAAGCTGCTAAAACCCGGCGGTCATCTTTTCCTGTCCACCATCAATCGCAACCCCAGGTCTTACCTGTTTGCCATCATAGGCGCTGAATACCTGCTGAACCTCCTGCCACATGGCACCCATGACTTTGCAAAGTTTCTGAAACCATCTGAGATATCAGCCTGGCTGCGACAACACGACCTTGGCCTGAAAGATATCACGGGTATGACCTACAACCCTTTCCTGGGAACCTTTCGTCTGTCCGGGGATGTCGAAGTGAATTACCTGGTCCATGCGACTAGTTAGCCTTGATCTGACATTAATTCGACGAATTTCAGTAGTTAGGATGGGATAGTCTGGTATCTGATCTGACGTGGCTAGCGCTAGGGACGGACGGGGTCGCCGAGACGCGGGACCCGGCCATGGATGGTCGGGGGCGCCGAGCCGATGCCACAGAAGATTAGGTACCAGACTATTCAATCCGATGTATAACTAACAACTATTGTAAACATCACGCATGGTTTGGTGGACTGGTTCAATTCGTCAATTCGCTACAAAGTACAGTATCAACGGGGACCGATATTTTCGTTAGACATGCGGTAAAGCGCTTTGGATTCCTTGGAATTTAATTCCCGATATTGGCCCGCCTTGATCGCTGACGGTATAAAGAGGCTTCCGAAGCGGACTCTTTTGAGGCGGCTTACTGTCAATTCCTGGGACTCCCAGAGCCTTCGTACTTCCCTGTTGCGGCCTTCCATCAAGACAACGTAGTACCACTGGTTGGCACTGCCTTCACCCTTACCTTTCCGGATATCGCTAAAGGAAGCGTTGCCATCTTCAAGCTGAACGCCTTCCTTCATATGCTGTAGTTTCTCATCCGTGACCTCACCAAGCACACGAACTGCATATTCACGCTCAATATTTGAAGACGGATGCATTAGACGATGCGCCAGTTCGCCATCGGTCGTAAACAGCAGCAGTCCGCTGGTATTGAAGTCTAGCCGGCCAACAGAAACCCAGCGCTGATTCTTGATTCTGGGCAAATTCCTGAATACTGACGGGCGCCCCTCAGGGTCCTCGCGGGAACAGATTTCACCGGCAGGTTTGTTGTAAAGCAGAACCTGGTGCTTAACCGCCTTCTGGCTGAGCACTCGGCCATCAACGACAATTCTATCTTCAGCTGTAACACGATCACCCTGGGTAGCTATTTTACCGTTTACCTTTACCCGCCCCGCCTTGATCCACTCTTCCATGATGCGCCTGCTTCCGAGGCCATGACTGGCGAGAACTTTTTGCAGTTTATTGGATTGGTCCTGCGTTGGTGGGGGCTTCGCCATATCTAGCTCAGGTATCTCATTAAATGAGGGTTCTTACTATTAATCTGGTCTAGGGGCCAATATCCAGATCAGTTTGATTGTCAGATGCTTCTCCATCATCTATTACATCATCGACGGACGATTCTGTCTCACCTACCGCACCATCAACTGGTGAGTCGTCAGCAACAGCTGCATTCAATATTGTGTCCGGCATGGTGCTGGCCTGCGCCTGTACATCTTGTAGGGAGTCTTCAGCCCCCACTTCATCATCTTCATCGTCCTGGTCAAACAGGTTCCGTATATTGTCCTGGATTGCATTTACCTCTTCTGTAACCTTTTCGAGATCAGCATCTTCAATACCGGTAGCCTCATCAAGATTCTCTATACCCAACTCAAGGGTTCGAACCTCAACAATATCACCCTCCAGGTCAAGATCTTCAGTACCCTGGGCCAGGTCCTTGATCTCAGACAGGGTTGGTAATGCCTCAAGACTGTCGAGGTCAAAATAGTCCAGGAAGGTTTTGGTTGTCGCATATATGGCTGGCCGGCCAGGTACATCGCGATGACCCACAACCCTCACCCACTCTCTTTCGAGCAGGGAACGCATGATGTTCGTTGACACAGCCACACCACGAATTTCTTCAATGTCACCGCGCGTAATGGGCTGTTTGTATGCAATCAATGCCAGGGTTTCCAGCAGTGCACGTGAATACCTTGGTGGCCTTTCCTCCCAGAGACGACCAACCCACTCGGCATACTCCTGGCGAACCTGAAAGCGGTATCCAGAGGCAACTTCTTTCAACTGAAAACCACGACCTTCACAGTCCATTTCGATCTCAGTCAATACTGCCTTGACCTCAGCTCGCGCGGGTTGATCTTTGTCAAACAACGAAATCATTTGATCAATGCTCAGGGGCTGGTCTGCCGCCAGAATGGCCCCCTCAAGAATTTGTTTCAATTCACTCATTAGTCTTCATATTCTATGGTGGCATCCGTACTTGATGATCGAGCCTTAACATGAATCGGTGCGAAAGGGTCGGCCTGGACGACTTCAATCAGTGATTCCTTGATTAATTCCATCATCGCGATGAAGGTTACGATAAGGCCTGTCCTGCCTTCCTCAAGATCAAACAAGGCAATGAAGGGGACAAACTGATCACCCGCCGCTGAGACTTTCCCGAGGATCTGCGACATCCGTTCCCGGGTCGACAGGGGCTCAAGCTGCACGTGGTGACTGGAATAGCTCTCTGCTCTTTTTAGCACTTTCGCCAATACAACCAACATTTCCTGTAGCTGAACTTCCGGCAAAGGCTTTTCCTTGTTCATCACCGGTGCATCTGCACCGGCTACCCAGTAATCACGATTCATCCGGGGTAATTCATTGATGTCCATTGCAGCCGTCTTGAATCTTTCATACTCCTGTAGACGCCGGATCAACTCTGCCCTCGGATCCTCTTCATCTTCCACCCCTTCCGCTACCCGCGGCAGCAGCATTCTTGACTTTATCTCTGCCAATACAGCTGCCATAACGAGATATTCTGCCGCCAGCTCAAACTGCAGATCCGACATCAGGTCTATATATTCCATGTACTGACGCGTAATTTCCGCAACCTTAATGTCAAGGATGTCGAGGTTCTGGCGCCTTATCAGGTACAAAAGAAGATCAAGAGGTCCCTCAAAAGCTTCAAGGATTACTTCAAGGGCATCAGGGGGTATATACAAATCCAGTGGAATCTGGGTCATGGGTGTGCCATCAACGACCGCGAATGGCATCTCACTCTGTTTCGCCCCTGTCTCTCTTACCGCGTCTTTGATTGGTTCTTCCATCTTGCTTTACCTGTTTTTTATCTGTAGTCCAGCCCCATGGCTGATCTCACTTCCTCAAGCGTTGACCGGGCTATATTTCTCGCCCGTTCACACCCTTCTGCAACGATACTTTTTACCAGGTCCGGATTCTCCTCATATTGTCTGGCTCGCTCCCGGATAGGCTGAAGCTCCTCCATTACCTTTTCAACCACTGGTTTTTTACAGTCGACGCAGCCAATTCCAGCGGTGGTACAGCCTTCCCGTACCCAGTCCCTTGTTTTTTCGTCTGAGTAGATTTTGTGTAGTGCGAACACCGGGCATATTGTCGGATCTCCCGGATCATCGCGTTTCACCCTTGCCGGATCAGTGGTCATGGTCCTTATTTTTTTCTCTATGGAATCTGGTTCTTCGCGCAATGCAATGGTGTTGTTGTAGGACTTGGACATTTTCCTGCCATCCAGCCCCGGCATAACGGACAGCTCTGTCAACAGCGACTCTGGTGCGGGTAAAATCACCTTGCCACCACCTTCAAGATAGCCAAACAAGCGGTCCCGATCTCCGAGTGAAACGTTCTGCTGCCCGGATACTATGGCTCGGGCTTCTTCCAACGCATTCTTGCTGCCCTGTTGCAAGTATTCGCGGCGCAACTCCCGATACATTTTTGCATTCTTACGCCCCAGTTTTTTAATCGCCTCCTCCGCCAATTCCTTGAATCCTGGTGTTTTGCCATAAAAGTGATTGAATCTACGGGCGATTTCCCTGGTCATTTCCACATGTGGTACCTGGTCGGCACCAACGGGAACATTGCCTGCCTGGTAGATAAGAATATCGGCACTCTGCAGCACGGGATATCCAAGGAACCCATAAGTCGCAAGGTCACGTTCATTTGAATTCGCTACCAGATCCTTGTAGGACGGCACGCGCTCAACCCAACTCAGGGGCGTAATCATGGAAAGCAGCAGGTGCAGTTCCGCATGTTCCGGCACGCGCGATTGGATAAACAGGGTCGCTGAACCAGGATTGATGCCGGCTGCCAACCAGTCGATCACCATTTCCCAGACATTCTCTTCAATGATCTGGGGCTCCTCATAGTGCGTTGTCAAGGCATGCCAGTCTGCAACGAAGAACATGCAGTCATATTCGTGTTGCAGGCGAATCCAGTTTTTCAGCACGCCATGATAATGACCCAGGTGCAGTCGGCCGGTGGGGCGCATTCCAGACAATACCCTTTTCTGCGCTTCGATAAGACTCAATTAGATACCCAGTGCTTTTTAGAAAACATGATCGAAGAGATCAACAAAATAACAAGGAAATGAAAGAAGATTTGTTTCTCATATAACCAAGACGGTTTTGCTGATGATTATACTCGCCGGGAATGCTGATGTCTCTGTCGAGTCACCATCAGGCAGCAAACAAATCTGGATCACCACGGCCCGCTCGCGTAATAACGGGGTAGCCATCTTCCAGATTGACCACAGTGGTCGGTTCCATACCGCAAAAACCACCGTCAATAACCAGGTCCAGCTGATGCTCCAACTGATCACGAATTTCCATTGGATCGGTCATTGGGAAGTCTGCTCCTGGCAGTATCAGCGTACTGCTCATCAGGGGTTCCCCCATGGAAGACAGTAAAGCTTCACAAATGGGATTGTTCGGTACACGGAGCCCTATTGTTTTTCGTTTTGCATGCACTAGACGCCTTGGAACTTCCCTGGTTGCCTGCAGGATAAATGTATAGGGTCCAGGGGTCGCTGTCTTGATTAACCTGTAGGCACTATTATTTACACGCGCGTAAACACCGAGGTCGGAAAGGTCACGGCAGACCAGGGTAAAGGCGTGATGCTGGTCCAACCGCCTTATCTGTCGGATTCTTTGGAGTGCACTTTTGTCACCAATATGACAGCCCAGGGCGTAGGCGGAATCCGTCGGGTAGGCAATGACGCCGCCCGCCTTCACTATTTCCGTTGCCTGATTGATCAGCCGAAGTTGTGGATTTTCCGGATGAACTCTGAAGAACTGGCTCATTGAAGACCATTGCTCAAAAAAGGCGCCTATTCTAGCGGATTCTTCCGTGAATTCTAACTCGTTCTGGGCTGGTCCTTATCTGCTGATGGTGGCTGGTAACCGGTTTGACCCGCTCAACCACTTAACCAATGTGTTGCATCAAAGGTTGAAACCGCAGTATAAATCCGGAATTTCCAGATTTCCGGAATGGCGGACCATCCTAAATTCCTGTCCCTTCATGAATTATCCGGGCTAGCATTTAAAAAATGCATTATCATTAGGCGTTCAATTTCCAGTGAAACGAGATAATGAAACAATTCATTGAATTCGTACCCGTTTTTTTGTTTGTGGTGGTGTATTTCACCACGCGGGATATCTATATCAGTACAGGAGTGCTCATGGTAGGCATCTGCATGCAGGTTGCCTATGAGTTTATCCGTTTCCGCAAGGTCGACAAGAAAACCACCGTAATCTTCTGGGTAGCCATGTTATTCGGCGGTGCAACCCTGGTGTTTCGCAATCAGGAATTCATCCAGTGGAAGCCTACTATTGTTAACTGGCTATTTTGTGTGGCTTTACTGACTAGCCAAATCATCTCTCGTGACAATCTCATCAAGAAAATGCTGTCTGAGCAGCTGACACTGCCTGATCTGGTCTGGCGCAACCTGGCGCTGGGGTGGTCTCTCGGCTTCTTTCTGGCCGGGGCTTTGAACCTCATCGTCGCATACAGTTTCAGTCTCGATTTTTGGGTCACCTACAAACTTGTGGGTGGTATCGCAATCAGTCTTATCTATATGATAGTCACTATGGTCTATCTCATTAAGGGTGGCTACATCCAGGATGACCCGCCACAGATAACCGAGGCGGATTAAAAAAATGTTGTATGCAATCATAAGTACAGATATAGAAAACTCGACACCACTCCGGCAGCAGGCACGTCCTGAGCACCTGCAGCGCCTGGAAGTTCTCAAGAGTGAAGGCAGGCTCGTTCTGGCAGGCCCACATCCTGTGATAGATAGTGATGATCCAGACGCTTCGGAATTCAGCGGTAGCCTGGTGGTTGC